>ENA-UERU01001460-UERU01001460.1-human-gut-metagenome-genome-assembly--contig:-NODE-1460-length-12862-cov-2.638404_pt1 | contig 12862 bp, 9 predicted proteins | sample MGYA00242988_ERZ507989 | MGnify/ENA primary metagenome ERZ507989 (study PRJEB26167, sample SAMN06115519) | human gut metagenome | host: Homo sapiens | place: China:Hunan | collected 2015-08-21 | study...
CAGCAAAACAGGGTGTCCACTGTCCGCATATGTTTCCACATTAGAGGACAGATTATCGAAAATCCGCAGGATCTCCTGCATATCCCATTCTGCCCGAAAATCGGTGCAATTCTCCATAGAAATCTCGCAGGAAAAGCTGTCCTCCAAAATTTCCTCCCATTCTCCTGCAAGCTGCTCCATCAGCAGCCTGCCGTTTTCCACCGGCTCCACATTGCGCTTACTGCCCTCCAGCAGGCGGTCTGTCATGTCCTTCATCTGCGCCGCTTTCTTCCGCACCAGCGAAAAATATTCCCGTAATTCCGCATCTGTATACCCGTCCTTTCGGCTCATATAATCCGAATAGGATAAAATTGCCGTCAGCGGCGTGCGGATATCATGCGAAAGGTCGCGAATCATGCGCTCCCGTTCTGCCTGCAGTGCCGTTTCCTGCTGCCTGAGCCGCCGCTCCGTTTCCGAAAGAAAATTGATATGCTCCGCCAGCTCCGTCAGCTCATTCGCCTCTCGCAGCGGAATGGTATCCTCCAAGCGGTGTGTGCGCAGGGCATCCACCCCCTGTATGATTTCCCTCAGATACGCCAGCTTCTGCCCCAGCAGGAACAGAAACAGCACCAGAAACAGAATAACCGTCGAAAGCAGGCTCACACTGCGAATCCATGCTCGCAATGTCAGCCATTGCCCCTCGGAGGGCTGCAGGTTGCGCTCTGCGAAATAGGTTTCGGAAATGGAATTTGCCGTCAGATATAAAAAGCCCCAGAAAAACAGCGCAATCACTGCCGTAATCAGCAGCAGTCCCAGAATCTCGCGCGAAAGCCGCTTTGTTTTTCTTCCATTCTCATTGGTCAACATAATACCCCCGTCCCCATGCCGTCTTGATGTATTTCGGGTTTCTGGAATCATCCCCCAGCTTCTTGCGGATATTTTTGATATGCACCATAATCGCACTGTCGCCAACGGCATCCTCTCCCCAAATGCTTTGGTAAATATTTTCCAAGGAATAAATCTTCTTTTTATGCGTCACAAAAAGCTCCAAAATCCGAAACTCCGTGTAGGTCAGCGGAATCATTTCCCCCTGTCTGGAAACAGAGCGGCTTTCCGTATCCAGAATCAAATCCGCAAAGGGAATTTTCTCTGTCGCCACAGGTGCTTTTGCACCGCTGCTTCGCCGCAGAATCGCCTTCACGCGCATCAGCAGCTCCATATTGGAAAACGGCTTTACGATATAATCATCTGCCCCGACAGAAAAGCCCATCACCTTGTCCGATTCTGTGGAATACGCCGTCAGAAAAACAATCGGCGCATCAAAGTGCTTGCGAATTTCCGCCGCCGCAGGGAATCCCGATACCTCCGACATATTCACATCCAGAATATATAAATCAACCTCCGCCGCCGCTTCTGCGATCGCTTCTCTGCCATCTTCCGCGGTCAGCACCGCATAGCCTTCACCCTCCAGCAGCAGCCGCAAAATATCCCGAATTTCCTTTTCATCATCTGCAATCAAAATACAATATTTCCCGTTCTTCATGCGCTCACCTCTTTTTCTCCAGTATAGCATAAGGACGGCAAGCCTAAAAGGAAAAGCCGCCGTCCTCAAAATATTTTTATTCTTCTGTTTCTGTAGAAGCTTCTGCTTCTGTCTGCTTTTTCTGCTTTCTGCGCTTTTTCAGCTTCACAGCACCGAAAATCACAACAACTGCCGCAATGCCGGCCATGCAGACAAACAGCAGCGTCTTTTTCGCTGCGCCCTCGTAGCTGATGCAAAGCGTGCCTTCCGTACCGTCAATCTTGCAGACCACATATTTCCCACGATTCTTCGTATCTAATTCCTTCCAGTCTTCGCCGTTCTTTTGCCAAACGGAAACCTTCTCCTTATCCTCATTCAAAAGACGCAGGGTGGTTTTTTCCGTATCGGAAAGGTCTCTGTCCTCCAGAATCACATCATACACAACCGTCTTGCCCTTTGCCTGCACAGGTGCTGCTTCCTCCGCATTCGCAAAGATATGCAGCTCCGCCTCATCGGTATAGTCACCATCCGCCAGCGCAAGAGACATCTTGCCGCTTTCGTTCTTTTCCATGCTGGAAACAACCGTAACATAAGGCGTATATGCACATTCGATTTTGATATCGCCCTGTACGGTATCGGTTTCAAACGCCGCCCATGTGCCAAAGCTCCCCTTCTTTTCCGGAATATCCGGCAGCTTGATGCGGCTCGTTTCCATGCCATAAGGCACCTCCTCGGTTTCCACTGTTTTGCCGTCCGCAATAAAGCTTACGGTAAAGCTGATAAAGCGCTTGGGGATTCCGCTGATTTCCTTCATGGCCTCATAGGAAATCGGCTCCGCCTTTCCTGCATAGCTGATGCCGTCCACTGCGCCCAAATCCTGCTCTGCATAATAATTACCGCGCAGGCTGTCGGTATCCTCCGCACCGCCCAGCACAACGCCCAGCTTTTCGTCCCCGTCTACGGTCGCAATGGCGCAGGAATCATATACATTTTCGCCCTTGCCGGCAATGCCGCCGACATATTGCCCGCCGGTCATGCTGCCCTTGGCATAGCTGCTGCGAATCGTGCCCTCGCTGAAGCCTGCAATACCGCCGACATAATTGCCTGTTGTGCTTTCCGCCTCTGCGTAGTTTTCACAACGATATACCGTACCACTTTCCGCATAGCCGACCACGCCGCCGACGCAGTCCTTCTTGCCCGTAATCTTGCCGTCATTGATGCAGTCCTGCAAAATCACCTTCATGCGATAGGTAAAACGCAATGTTTTTGGATGTGCAATATCATCCTCCGGATCAATCGCAAGATCAATCGACATCGCACCGGCAATGCCACCTGCGTTGCGGTCGCCCTCGACCTCGCCGTAGTTATGGCTGCCCGCAATCTTTCCCTGCTTCGTGCGGTTGATTTCCTCATCGGAAACATCAATAAAGATATCATCCAAATCCTTATCCGCGCCATCTCGCAAATCATCTATTTCATCAAACAGCAGATTCATAATCTTCTGGAACTGGTCGCTTATGCCACGGATATCTGCCGTCAGGGTCTGCCTGCCACTTTTCAGAGATTCACGCAGTCCCTTCAAGTCATCCGAGATATCTCCCATGGAATCAAACAGCGCATCGCTCGATTCCTGAAAATCATCCCCCAGCTTCACGAAGGTTGCCGGATCTTCATTTGCCAGATCCGAAATAATATCACTCATATCACGCATGGAATCCGCAATATTTTCCGTTGTATCAGCAACATCATCCAATGCATCCTGCGCATTGGTAATGGTTCTTTTCAGCCTTCTCTGCACAATATCCGCCGCATCCTTCACATCATCCGGCAAATCCGCCAGAAGCCTTGCAAGCTCCTTCTGCTCCTCCAGAAGCTGCTGCTGCAATCCCATCATCTGCTGCAGGGTTGCCGTAATCTGCTGCATGATTTCCCGTACCTTTTCCTGATCGCCTGCGGCAATGGCCTCCCCGAGTGCCTTCTGCTCCTGCAAAAGCGTCTGTGCCGCCTGCGCAAGCTGCCGCTGTGTCCGTTGCATCTTCTCTACCTGCGCTTCCACATCCTCCAGACCGTCAATCTCAGGCAAATCCTTTTTCAGCGGAGAAAAGGCATCGCCTAAATCCTGCATATTCTTACCTAAGTCCTCGATTCCATCCGACAGACCATCCATCGGGTCCTCCAGCTTTCGCATGGTATCGGAAAGCAGTGCCGTCCATGTATTGATTTCGTCAATATTATCATCCGCAAAATCCTGCAGCTGATTCTTGACCTCTCTTGCGCGGTCGCTCGCCGTTTCGGAATGGTCGGACATCCCGTTCAGGTAAACCTCAACATCGTCCCCCAGACCATTGGTATCATCCAGCAGCTGATTTGCCATATCATGCAGAATATCCAGATTATCGCGTACCTCGTCCAATCTGTCCGCCGAGGTATTCAGCCAGAGATACGGCTCCGCCTGCCCGACAATCCCGCCGATATCCTTTCTCCCGTGTACCGCTGCGTTGTTGTCGCAGCCCAGAAGATAGCCGGACTGTCTGCCTGCCACACCGCCGATATTATAACCGACATGCGGATAGCCAACCTCGCCATAGTTGTCGCAGCCCTGCACCACCCCATCACTGAAGCCGACCACGCCGCCAATATCCGTATAGGTCAGATTGCTGCGCTCGGTGTTCTCCTTTGAAATTCTGTATTTTTCCAGAATTGCCGCCGCATCTGTATCAATGTCGGAAAGCTCCTGCTTCTTTTCCTCGTATTCGGTATTGACATCCGCCTCATTCCTGCATTCTGCCAGAAAGCCGTTGTTTTCGCCTGCAATGCCTCCGACAGACAGCTCACCGTGAATTTCGCCCGATGCACTGCATTCGCGCACCTCGCCTTTATTTTTGCCGACAATGCCTCCGACCGTATCCTTGCCTTCCACTGTACCGTCAAAGCTGCATCCCGTAATCGTGCCGTTGTTTTCGCCGACAATACCGCCGATGCTGCTTCTGCTGCCGCCGGGCGTTACGTTCCCCTCGACCTTGAGGTTTTTCACAACGCCGCCCTCCGCAACATAGCGGAATAAGCCAAGCTGAGAGCCGTTCTGCTCCAGATTCAGCCCCGAAATCGTATGCCCGTTGCCTTCAAAGGTACCCCCGAAAATCGGGATGGGCGAAAAGTTCACGCGTCCCAAATCAATATCCGCCGTCAGTACAACGGTTTTCCCTGCCGACCAGCTGTCCAAGGTACAATTTTTCGCAAAGCGGAGAAAGTCCTTTCTTGTGGAAATCGTCACCGTATTCGCCGCATAGATATCCACAGGAGCACTGCCGCAAAAAAGCACCGCCGCCGCCAGAACGGCAATTCCTTTTTTCAGTCCCTTATGCACCTTCCACCGCCTCCTTTCCGATTGGTACGTTTTCTTTCTTCTCCTCGTTTTCCTCCTCATTTGCCTTCTTTTCCTTCCTCTCCGGCTTCTTTAAGGAGGTCTTATCAATGATGAAATCACCCAACAGCAAAAGCTGCGGCAAAATCCCCATAACCAGCAGAATAGAAAGCAGCGTCCCTCTGCCTAAGCAGATACCGATACCGGAAATCGCCCCATCCGAAGAAAGGAACCCGATTGCCGTACCTGCCGCCGCAAGGATACTCCCTGAGGTGAAAATCGTCGGGAACGCCAGATTCAGCGACTGCTTCATTGCTTCAATCTTCGGCATCTTCTGACGCAGCTCCATATAACGGTTCGTGATAACAATCGCATAGTCGATATTCGCACCCATCTGAATTGAGCTGACAACCAGATAGCTCATGAAGAAAATAGGCGTGCCGTGCAGGGTCGGGTAGGTAAAGTTCATCCATACACTGCCCTGAATAACCAGAATCAGAATAAACGGAACCCCCGCCGACTGGAACGTCAGAAGCAGAACAATCATAACAAACACAATAGAAAGGATGCTGATTAGGGTATTATCCTTCCCAAAGGTTGCGGAAAGATCAAAGTTGCTTGTTGCATTGCCAACCAGAAGCACATCATCCCCATAATAATTCTGCGCCGTTTGTCTTGCCTTGTCCAGAAAAGCAAAGGTTTCCTCGCTCTCCTGCGATACATTCAGATCCATAACCAGACGGCTGTATTTTCCGCTGTTCAGCTGATCCTTCCCGTCTGTCAGCTCATCATACAGGTCATCTAAATCCTTCTGCTGCTCCGCATCCAGAGAAACCGCGCCGTCCTGTATCTCATCATAAATAAATTCAAACATATCAATCAGAGGTACCCCATAATGGTCGATACCGCCCACGATATGCCCGTATTCCTCCTGATCCACCGCATACGCCGTATACAGCAAATCCACCAGCTCAATATCAATATCGGCAAATTCCGCCAGCTCTCTGGGTGTCATCTTATCCCCCAAGCGCAGGGTTTCGCCGTCCTTTTCCTCCGCCTCTGTGGTCGCCAGGCTCGTAACCGTATCCACCTCCGGCATTGCCTCCAGTTCCTCCGTCAGCTGCTGCTCCTTCTCATAATCCCCGCTGGGAATCCGCAGTTCAAGGATATTCGATGCCGTAAAGGTATCCTTGATTTTTTCCTCCGCAATCTGCGAATCATTCTTCGTATAGGTCGTCAGATGCTCATAGCTGTATACATAAGGGCAGTTCTGCGAAATCAGAAAGGACGCAATCAGGCAAACTACAAAAATAATCGGTGTTACATGGCGCAGACGAATGACAACATTCGTAAAGCCTGTAATATTTGGCACAAAATTTCTGTGATGTGTGCTGTCGATTTTGCTGCTGAAGGAATACAAAAGACCCGGCATCAGCGTGAATACAGACAGAATACTCAGAATAATCGCCTTAATCAGCACCATACTCATATCCAGACCAATCTGAAAGTGCATAAATGCCATCGCAGCCAAGCCGGAAAGCGTTGTCAAACAGCTGCCGGAAATTTCGGGAATTGCCTTGCAAAGCGCCGCAACAACGGCATCCATCGGCTCGCTGCTCTCTCTTTCCTCCATATATCTGTGGCATAGGATAATCGCATAGTCTATCGCCAGCGCAAGCTGCAATACAATCGCAATGGAGTCCGAAACGAAGGAGATTTCCCCGAACATAAAGTTGCTCCCCTTATTCAGAATCGCCGCCGCGCCAAAGGTCATAATCATAACGGGCACTTCCATATAGGTACGGGAGGTAAACAGCAGCACCGCCAGAATAATGCCGCAGGTCAGCACCATAACAACATTGATTTCCTTCGCGATGGTTTCCGCCTTGGTGTTGCCCAGCTCCGCAGAAATATACGCATCATAGTCCTGCATTTCCGTTTCGATTTTATTTAAGGATTCCTCACAAAGCGGATCGTCATTCTCTCCGTCAAAGGTAACGGAAAACAACGCCGCCCCGTCCACATAATGCTTGGTTGTATCATCAAAGGTGATGGATTTCACCCCTTCGATATCCTCCAGAGTATCACAAAGCACCTCCGCATCGGCATACGAAATGTTATCCACCATAACCTCCGCCGTTGCATAGGTAATGAATTCCTCATCCATCCGCTTGAGGCCGCGGCTTGTTTCCGTATCATCCGCCAGATAGTCCGTCAGCGTGTTGTCTACCGAAACCCATCCTGCGGAAAAGCAGCAAAAAATCGCCAGTAAAATATAAATCAAATAAATCGCCTTGCGTTTTTCTACAATAAAACGGGCGATACCTTCCAGTCTATTTTTCTTCTTTCCATGCTCTTTCGTCACATATATCCCTCCGAAGTCATTGAAATCTTTGAGAAAGTGTCTCTGCACCTGTATACTTTACATAAGTAATTTAACTTATTTTCGTTTTTCCGTCAATATTTTTGATAGGATTTGTCAGCTTTGAACGCTTTTATAACAGAATTTTAATCCCTTTCAGAAAAAATGCCAAGCAAAAAATCCCCAAAACACAAGGTTTTGAGGATTTCTGTAAATGCTTTTTGAAACGCGTAATTATCTCTTGGAGAACTGAGGTGCGCGTCTTGCTGCTTTCAGACCCGGTTTCTTTCTTTCTTTCATACGAGGGTCTCTTGTCAGGAAGCCTGCTTTTTTCAGAGAAGGTCTGTAGTCACCATCTGCCTGAAGCAGTGCTCTGGAGATACCGTGTCTGATTGCGCCTGCCTGACCTGTAAAGCCACCGCCGCAAACGTTAACGATAACGTCAAATTTTGCTGCTGTTTCTGTCAATTCCAGAGGCTGACGAACGATCAGTTTCAGTGTTTCCAGACCGAAATATTCGTCGATGTCTCTTTTATTGATTGTAATTTTACCGTTGCCGGGTACCAGGTATACTCTAGCTACGGAAGATTTTCTTCTGCCTGTGCCGTAATATCTAGCTGCTGCCATTATGCTTTCCTCCTTCGATTAGAATTTGAATTCCAGTGTTTCGGGTTTCTGTGCTGCGTGAGGGTGTTCTGCGCCTGCGTAAACATGCAGCTTGCCGAACATCTTTCTGCCCAGAGCATTTTTAGGAAGCATACCTTTTACAGCGTGCTCGATAACTCTTTCGGGGTGTGTTTCCAGCATTTTGTCCAGTCTTGTTTCTTTCAGACCGCCTGTCCAACCAGAGTGGTGACGATACATTTTCTGTTCCAGCTTTTTGCCTGTAACAGCAACTTTTTCTGCATTCACAATAATAACATAGTCGCCCATGTCAGCATTGGGTGCATACTGAGGTTTGTTTTTCCCTCTCAGAATAGATGCAACTTCGGAAGCCAGACGGCCCAGTGTTACGCCTTCAGCGTCAATCACGTACCACTTTTTTACGATGTCCGCTTCTTTAGCGATGTAAGTAGTTCTCATGGTTTTTACCTCCTGTCATATTATTTTGTTTGACCCGTTGACTTCGCCGCAACGCAGGAACGAATACGGTCGATCTCCATTATGCGCAAAACACATAACTTATTGGGTCCCACCTTGAGAAACATATATTTAAAGCTGATTTCAGCCTTAAAATCATATTAACAGCCCTTATATTATAATCTTGTATACAGACCGTGTCAAGAGATTTTTGTTAAATTATCAATTTTTCGCTGCTCCGTACAGGTCTTTTTCGTCATAGAAAATCTCCAGAAGGGTTAAGCCCTGCGGCTCCGCGGTCTGTCCTGCGGCGCGGCGGTCCTTCCCTGCGATGATTGCGGCAACCGCCTTTGGCTCCAGCCTTCCCATGCCGACCGCAAGCAGCGTCCCTGCCAGAATCCGCACCATATTATAAAGGAAGCCGTCCCCCGTCACCAGAATCCGCACGCTCTCTCCCTGCTTTTCCACATGACAGTCAAAAATCGTCCGCACCGTAGTCGAAACCTGCGCGCCTGCCGCACAGAATGCCGCAAAATCATGCGTTCCGAGAAATGCCTTTGCCCCCTCATTCATCCGCTCCACATCCAACGGCTTCTGCACATAGGCAGAATAGAGCCGTTCCTTCGGATTCTTCGCAGGCGCATTCCAAAAACGATATTCGTACGTTTTTTTCACACAGTCAAACCGCGGGTGAAATGCCTCTGCAACCTCCTCCGCCTTTGTCACCACGATATCCGCAGGCAAAAAGGAGCGAATCGCCAGAGGGATTTTCTCCGCCGGAATCGTAGTCTCCACATCAATCACCGCACGCTGTCCCAAGGCATGCACGCCTGCGTCCGTTCTGCTTGCGCCGATGCACTCCAACGCAGGATTGCGGAACAGCAGCCGCAAAGCCTTCGTCAGTTCGCCCTCCACAGTAATCACCGCTTCATCCTTCTGCTTCTGCCAGCCGGAATAGTTCGTTCCATCGTATGCGATTGTCAGTAAAATCCGTTTCATCAAACCTATTCTCCTTTTTATGCCCAAGGCGCAAAGCTCCACAGCACCGCAACCACCAGCCAAATCAGATACCGCCATTTTGCGCCGTAGCGCTTCCCCAACAAATTAGCACAAAGCGCCAACCGCCATGGTAATAATCAGCATCATAGAGCCGCCACTGGCAAGTCCTCCATCCGTAATCGAAAGCATCTGCTCCATTGTGCCGCCAATGCCAAGCATCAGCACACAAATCCCAACAGCAATCATAAGGATATCCTGATAGCGCACCTTCACGCTTCGTCCCAGAAACAGCCCCAGCAGACCACCAATGATAATCGCGCCAACATTGATAAGTGTTCCCAAACCAATCATGCTTTCACCCTTCTCTTTTGTATTTTTTTGAAAAAACACCCCCCGAGAACATTTCTCGAAGAGTGTTTCTTCCTTAAATCATAAACGGCACTGCCTTTGCCACAAACCGCAGCCCGATAATCACAACTGTATACACCGCCGCCATCACTGCCGCGCGGTAATCGCTGCTTTTCATTGTCATCACGTTCATTCTCGTGCGGTGTTCATCCCCGTGGTAGCATCTTGCTTCCATCGCCATTGCCAGCTCCTCCGCTCTGCGGAATGCAGAAATAAACAAGGGCACCAGAATGGGAATCAGAGATTTCGCCTTCTGCATCAGATTGCCCGTATCAAAATCGGCACCTCTCGCCTGCTGCGCCTTCATAATCTTATCCGTTTCATCCAGCAGTGTCGGAATAAAGCGCAGCGCAATCGTCATCATCATTGCAATTTCATGCGCAGGCACACCAACTCTTTTGAAGGGCTTCAAAATATATTCGATGGCATCTGTCAGCTGAATGGGCGTTGTCGTCAATGTCAGCACAGAGGAACCGATAATCAGAAGCACCAGACGTACGCACATTTTCGCCGCCAGAAGTACCCCTTCCATTGTCACCCGCAAAAAACCCACGCGCAGCAGAACATGCTCCCCCTGCGTCATGAACAGATTGATGACCACCGTAAAAAGAATAATAACGATAATGCTCTTCAATCCGCGTGTCATAAATTTAAACGGCACCTTCGATGCCCGAATTGTCAGCCCCATGCAGGCAATGACAAACACATCCCGTCCAAAGGTATTCACCAAAAACAAAGTTACCATAAAAACAAAGGTAATCATCAGCTTCAGCCTTGCGTCCATCTTATGAATGGCAGATTCCGCAGGATAATACTGACCGATTGTAATATCTCTAATCATGCTTTCACCTGCTTTACCAATTTTAACAAGGCATCCCTTGCTTCCTCAACCGTATAAATATCCGTCGGCACATCGTAGCCTTTTTCCTTCAGCTTTGCAAAAACATAGCTAACCTGCGGTGCCGCCAGCCCCATCTGCTCCAGCTCCATGGGATGAGAAAAAATCTCTCTGGGCGTACCCGTCATGGCAACCTTGCCCTTGTGCATCACAATGATACGGTCTACCAATCTTGCCACATCTTCCATGCTGTGACTCACCAGAATAACTGTAATTCCTCTTTCCTCATGCAGCTTATGGATTGCCGCCAGAATTTCATCTCTGCCCTTGGGGTCAAGCCCCGCGGTAGGCTCATCCAGAATCAGCACCTCCGGATTCATTGCCAGAACACCTGCGATTGCCACACGGCGCTTCTGTCCGCCGGAAAGCTCAAACGGAGATTTTTCGTAAAACGTCTCATCAATTCCTACAATATTTAATGCCGCAACCACATTTTCATGAATCTGCTCCGCAGACAGCCCCAGATTCGTCGGGCCGAATGCAACATCCTTATATACTGTCATTTCAAACAGCTGATATTCAGGATACTGGAACGCCAGACCAATCCGTCTGCGCACCTCCTTCAGCTTCGCCTTATCCTTATGGATATTTTCGCCGTCCAGCAGAATCTCGCCCGAAGAAGGAGAAATAATGCCGTTCAGATGCTGAATCAGTGTGGATTTTCCCGAGCCGGTATGCCCGATTAAGCCAATAAATTCGCCCGTCTGAATCTCCAGTGTCACATCGTTCAATGCCACTTTTTCAAAGGTGGTGCCTTCGTTGTAAACGTGTGTCAAATGATTTAATTGAATTGACATAATGCACCTACCATTTCTTCGACCGTCAGAATATCCGCAGGCAAATCAATACCCGCTTTTCTCAGCAGGTATGTCCCCTCTGTCACCTGCGGCTCATCCACTCCCTTTGCCTTCATTTCACCAATCTTCTCCAAATCACTCACAGATTTGAAGTTACCTTCATAATAGCGATAAGATACCCCCTGTCGCCTTCCTTTACATTTGATAGCACGTGAGAAACCGATATAACGTTCATATACACGACTGGGCTTTCCATCCTTATAGGTACAAGCTTTCAATTTACAAGGAGCATCCAGTATGATCGCACCTTCACAACGGGAAGCACTACCAAATTCAGGCTCAGTTCCATCCAGTGTATAATAGGTATCACCTTCACCGCAAGACAAAACTATTGACAAGCCTTCTTTGACAAACGAGACCTTCCGCTCATCAACATATGGCATTTCTGGCATTTCCTTTGAAGCCAACAGATAGGACACTGGTATTTCTAGACGTTCAGTAGACGAGATATACATATTTGTCACACGGAAAGGCTGTGTCAATTGAGAAAGAGGACGAGTCATATCACAAACAGCATGTGCCGGAATACGAATACGATCACTTAAAACGCCGTTATCTAATAGATAAGGAATATCACTTTCATTCAATAGACGGACATGGAACTTTCCATTCCTTTCCTCATAAGAAAGTACTTTCAACGAAGAACGTAAAAACAATTTCAACATGTTCTCTTTTCCTGCCAATTTCTGATCAGCATAGGCGATTGAACGACCCGCATAAAGGGCCTCCTTAATGCTTTCTGGCGTATTTTCTTTTGCAAAAACAAACGTCAATGTACGGAATTTCTTTTTCAAGTCAAACAGGAAATCCATTGGATAATGAGCATCCGTTGCTCCAATATAAGCCAAGTTATACTGGTCTGCATAATCGATAGCACGCGGATAAAACTCTTCGTTATTGAATATCTCAATACCCTGAATCCGCTTTTGCTCGATATGACGAACAATATAAGCAGGCAATTCGCTGTTCTTATCTGGCCACCCAGGATGATTCGTTGTAATGTAAGCGCCCTCCGCAGCAGCTTTTTCAATCAGGCTGTCAGCTTCAGTCTCTGAAAAATTTCTTTTTTTCGGCATATAGTCATTACAGTCTTTGATAAAAAGGACATTCAAGTGTCCAACAGGATCGCTCCCTGTAATCTCCAACCCCTTTATCAGCGTAATTCCTTTACTTTCAGCCATTGGGAAGGCTTTATTGTAAGAGACATTACAATCCTTCGTTTCCGTGTGAGAACGAGGCACTGGCTGATGATCTGTGATTGAAATAGCGTCTAGTCCTTCAGCCCAAGCCTCCAATACACGCATTTCAGGAGTGACATGTCCATCCGAATAATAGGTATGCAAATGGAAATCACATTTCAGAGTTTTATATCCTGGCAAATCTGGCACTGCAA
>ENA-UERU01001461-UERU01001461.1-human-gut-metagenome-genome-assembly--contig:-NODE-1461-length-12851-cov-6.528417_pt1 | contig 12851 bp, 9 predicted proteins | sample MGYA00242988_ERZ507989 | MGnify/ENA primary metagenome ERZ507989 (study PRJEB26167, sample SAMN06115519) | human gut metagenome | host: Homo sapiens | place: China:Hunan | collected 2015-08-21 | study...
ATCAATATCCTCCGCAGACGCGCCAACTGTACCAGACTTGTTCAGACAGTGACCGAAAAAGAGATTATTGACGAATGCAAGAAGAAAACAATAGAAAAATAAGCATATGTGTTGAAAAACATACTTTAGAACACAAACGAAAAAGAATTAGGAAATTAGATATACTTGTGAAAAATAGAAGGAAACTAAAAAGCATAAAAAAAGGCTATCTATCCCAGACAGCCAATCTTTTTGTTAACCTTAAATCTAATACTATGAAAAACACATTGCAAAGATACGGACTTTCAGCATATCTCCAAATTTTCGGAGTAAAGCAACGCATCTTATAACATGGTTTAATAAAAGTAATAGTCTCGTTAACATTTAACATAAATCAAATTGGATATTAACGAATATCCTATTGAGTGATTCAGAGATTATTCATATCGTAAAGAGCGGGCAGGTTTGCTCATTATTATCTTTATGGTCTGGAAAGCTACTGTTATAAATGAGATAAACAACATTAGCAATACAGGCATAATAAAGAACCATGCTTTCAAATCTGTGCGGAAAGCATAATGGCTCAACCAGGCATTCATACTAAACCAAGCTAGTGGCAAAGCAATAACAACTGCTATCAGAATTAACAGAAAGAATCCCTTAACCAACTGATAGAAGAGTGTCCAACGGGAAGCCCCGAGAACTTTACGTATCCCCATTTCTTTGGTACGTGTGGAACATGAAAACATGACCAGTACCCAAAGTCCCAAACAGGAAATGAAAATAGCCAAACCGGTAAAAGCGCCAATCATTACACCAAACACCTCATCCTGACGATACTGGTGGTCGAAGAATTGGTCGAGGAAAAAGTAATCGAAACTGGAATCCGCAAAATATTGATTCCAAATCTCATGCACCTGTGATACCAATTCACGAGGATCACCGGAAGTCATTACGATAGAGATATAACGTTGTGGTAACCAGGCAATCTTATCTTTATGAATCAACATGATAGGTGTATAATTCTTGCTCAATGCCTGTTGGTGATAATCTTTCACTACTCCGATAATCTGCATCGGGGCATCAGTACATTCAACGTTCACCAACTCCCCTATAGCCTCATCATTAGATGTAAAGCCTAGGTTACGCACAGCCGTTTCGTTAATCACCAGTTTGTCTACATCATCTCCATAGTCTTCCGAGAAATTTCTTCCGGCCACAACTTGCAATCCATAGGCATCCACATAATCGGGGTCGCAGGCAAGCATCTCATACAGGCGATTCTGCTTCAGAGCATCATTGGTACGGCGATTGGAAAGGAAAGTCGCTACTTCCTCGCCCGGCACAGCGCCGGAGAAAGTGACTTGATATACCAACGGAAGACGTGCTATCGTTTTTTTCATAGCTTCCAGTTTCGTATTCAGTCCCTCGGTATGCCCAGGAAACTTGACCACCAATGTCTGATTGGTCTTAACTCCCAAAGACTGGCTGTGCATAAAGCTCAACTGTGCAAAGACAATCAATGTGCCGCACAACAATATCATTGAAGCCATATATTGAATGATAACCAAAACTTTCCGTGTCCGTTCTCCGGATTTACTATGCAAGAATTTCCCCTTCAACAACATAATTGGTTTCCGATTCAGCAAAGCCAATGCCGGATAATATCCAGAAAGGAATATCCCGACGATGAAAACAAGAATCAATAAAATCCACCAATAATCTATCAGCCAAACGGAGAAGGTAACGGTACGGCCTACCAATTGATTAAAGTACGGAAGAACCAATTCTATCAAGCCAACGGCGAGTACAAAAGCTATCAGGTTCATCACTAATGCTTCAAACAAAAATTGATGAATCAACTGCTTGCGGAAAGCTCCTACTACCCGCCTAACTCCCACTTCTTTGGCACGCTCCATTGAACGGGCTACGGTGAGGTTTATATAGTTTATCCAGGCAATAGCCAAAATAGCAATAGCAGCAAAAATCAAGGCAATCATAGAAGAACGGTTTCCTTTCGTCTCCGCTTCGTATCCTACCTGCGGAGTGAGGTGTATATCTGCCAGAGGGATTAAAGAGACTCCCCATGTCTTGTTTTTCAAGGCTTCATCCGTCTTGTACTTTTCCGCCATTACAGGAAATTCTCTCTCTATTTCCGCTTTCCTTTCGGGAGAGTCAAGCAGGACGTAGGTATAAGCCTCGTGTTTGTACCAATATTCCTGCATATATTTAGGCAGAGATTTATACGAAATCAGAAAACTATAATGTATATGCGAGTTGGAAGGCATTTCTTTCATCACTCCGGTCACTTCACACGATATCTTATCGTATGCGCCGGTAAAGATGAATATCTTCCCGATAGGGTCTTCGTCCTTGAAATATTTACTGGCAATGCGTTCGGTGATTACCACTTGCCCCGGCATGGAGAGACAGGTTTTCTTATCGCCTTTCAAAAGTTCGAAATCAAAAAGGCGAAAAAAGCTGGGTTCGGCATACGCTATCTGATTCTCCCGCAAGGTCAGTTCACCGTATTTCACTATTTGTTCCGGCTGGAGTAGGGAGCCGATTCGGGTATAATCCTCTATTCCGGCAAGGTTCTCTTTCATTGCCGAACCATATCCGAAGGAGCTGCTTGCCCAGTAGTCGGTCAGCACTTCCCCTTCGTGAAACGTACTTTGCACACGGTAGATATGGTCATACTTTGTGTGCATTTTATCAAAGCTGAATTCAAAAGTCACGTAGGTAAGAATCAGCAGTGCCGATGCCATACCAATCGCCAGTCCGAATATATTAATGAAACTGAACCTTTTCCGTTTCATCAGATTCCGCCAAGCACTATTCCAGTAATTTCCTATCATACAGTTTCATTTTTAGCTGACATATTTTTTCCCAGCGGGCGGTTGACGTTTTCGGCTACGATTTGTCCGTCTAATAATTGAATGACGCGGTGTGCGTACATTGCATCCCGTTGAGAGTGGGTAACGATGATGATAGTAGTTCCCTGAGCATTCAGTTCACTCAATAGTTCCATTACTTCTATACCGTTCACCGAATCCAAATTTCCGGTAGGTTCGTCAGCGAGAAGCAATTTACAGTCCGTCACTACGGCACGAGCAATAGCTACGCGCTGTTGCTGTCCACCGGACAATTGCTGTGGATAATGGTTGGCACGATGCAGCAGGTTTACTTTCTCGAGTACTTTCTTTACTCTTTCTTTACGTTCATTGGCTTTGACGCCTATATAGATAAGGGGTAATTCTACATTCTCACATACGGTCAGCTCGTCAATCAAGTTGAAACTCTGAAAGATAAAGCCGAGATTACCTTTCCTGAGGGCAGTCAATTGGTTCTCATTCATTTTATCCACCTGTTTTCCTTCAAAGAAATAAGAGCCGGAAGTTGGAGAATCGAGTGTACCCAAAATATTCAGCAGTGTTGACTTACCGCATCCCGAAGGGCCCATTATAGCAACAAACTCCCCTTGTTCCACTTGTAAAGTGACTTCGTTCAATGCCTTTGTCTGCACTTCTTCGGTTGCGAAGAGTTTTGTCAGTTTTTCAGTTTTAATCATAATCAGTTCAATATTTATTAGTTATTCATATTTTAAAATACTCATCGGTTTCAAGCAGATAATGCGCCACACTTGTTGAAAAACAGTAAGGAACGCAATCAGCATCAACAGCGCAAAAACGACTGCATATATCCACCAAGGTAGCGAAATATGGAAAGCATACGTCTCCAACCAGCCATTCATTAACACTACTGATACGGGTATACCGATTGCAGATGCCAATATAGTGAGCAACATCAGCTCCTTGGTCAAGATAAAAAACAGGCTGCTTTTATTTGCACCGAGCACCTTGCGGATACCCACTTCTTTCAAGCGCGATAAGGTTGAAAACAATGTTACAATCCACAAACCGAGACATGCCACAAATATGGCAATTAAAGAAGCACTGGCAAATATCCAACCGAAATTACGGTCTGATTTATAAAGGAAAGTATTCAAATCACTCAAAAAGAAATAAGAAAATAAAGAAGTCGGAAAATATTCATGATACATCTGCTCGATCTCCGTCAAAGCACTATCTTCTCCTTCACCTGTCAAGCGGACTGAAATATAAGGTGTTGCAATAAATGGTACTCGCTCTTTCATAAAGAAGATAATAGGTTTGTAAGCCACGGAAAGCGATTGCTGGTGATAGTTTTTCACCACCCCGATAATTTCGAGCGGTTCGCCTACCACCTCCATTTTAACCTGCTGTCCCAATGCGGCTTCGGGCGACTCATAACCTAATAACCTGACTGCTTCCTCGTTGAGCACTATCCGGTTGAGGTCACCGCCAAAGTCCTCAGAGAAGTACCGCCCACAAATCATAGTGGGCATATAGGCAGATAGATAATCATAATCTACGGCAAACATCTGTATCAGTTTCACTTGCGAAGGGTCACTTCCATAAGGACGATTGGTAAAATAATTGGCTACCTCCACCCCGGGAACAGCTCCTGAAACGGTTACGTGGCTTACATCTGCCCGTTGCTTCAGACGCTTGGTGAAACTTTCCAGACGTAGTGCCAATCCCTCGGTGAAAGAGGGGTACTTAATGACTAACATACGTGAATGAGAATCGACGGAAGCCTCACTTTGCATATAACACACTTGCCGAATCACTGTGAACGTGCCAGTAATCAGAACAAAAGAAGCGAGAAACTGAACCACAATCAGCACTTTCCTTATCCGGTTACCACGTTTACCGTGTAACAGTTTCCCCCTCATAATTTCCGACGGACGTATAGTAACCATCAGCCAAGAAGGATAGAAGCCTACAACAAACGTACCGATAACAACCACTCCGGCTACAATTCCCCAGAAAGCAGGCAACATAAGTATATCCGTCCCAAAGCTTTGCCCTGCCCAGCGATAAACAAGGGGTAAAAGAAGTTCCAGCCAACCAAGAGCTATCAGCGTAGCCAACAGATTCATGAAACCTGATTCAAGAAGTCCCTGGATAATAATCTGACGGCGCGAAGCACCAAAAGCCTTACGCAACCCGAACTCACGTCCGCGTTCCAAGAAACGCGCCACGGTCAGATTCAAGGCATTAGCCCAACCTATCAGTAGCAGGGCAACGGACATCACCAATAGTATAAGAACCGCAGTCCGACTCCCTTTCACTTCTTTCTCATAAGCTTTTTGTGGAGTGAGATGAATGTCTTTCAGCGGTATCAGTTCTACCGCCCAAGTCTTATGTCTCAAGGCATCAGTTTTGTACTTATCGGATATATTGAGAAAAGCCTCTTCAATCTCTTCCGGACATTTTCCGGACATCAGGCGGACATAGGTATAAACTCCGTGAATGTACCAAATGTCCTGTCGCTCTTTGGGAATCGTACTATATGAAAGTAGAAAATCATATTGCAGATGGGAACGAACAGGCATATCTGCTATCACGCCGGTAACTTCAAAGTTTTGCTGCGATGAAGGCGTACTGAAAGTCAGCACCTTCCCTATCGGGTCTTCTTCATCAAAATAACGATTTGCCGCACTTTCGGTCAGTACCACCGTATTAGGACGCACCAGTTGCCCGGTCTTATCTCCTCTAATTATCGGGAAATTAAATATCTCAAAAAAAGCAGGTTCGGTGTAGCAATAATGTGCTTCGGCAAATCTCCTGTCGAAGTAATTCACCACTTGTTCGCGGTCTTGTGCTGTTACACGGACATACTTCTCAATGCCTGCAATTTCATGAGCCATTGCAGGTGCATGGCCGTAAGCTGTAGTCGCCCAGTTATCTGTCAGCGTCTTGCCTTCATACAACCGGCTTTCAACACGATATACATGCTCGGTATTGTGGAATGAATCGTAGCTTAACTCCGACCATACGTAAAGTATGATAAGCAATGCTGTTGCAATACAAACAGACAATCCCGTTATATTTATCAGTGTCAGAGATTTTTTAACCCGCTGACTACGTATCACTTGTGAAAAGTAATTTATCATATCATAGACTTATTTCAGTATCAGTTTCTCGTTATCGCCAAACAGTTCATATCCGGATACAATCACCCGATCACCAGGTTTTAATCCTTCGGTAACCTCATAGTACTGCGGATTTTGTCGTCCGATGCGGATAGGCTGACGAATAGCAAATTTACCACTTTCATCCACAACATACATCCATCGTCCACCGCTTATTTGGAAAAATCCGCCACGCGGCACCAAAATAGCCTGTGCAGGGTCACCCAATTGTAGATTGATATGATAGGTCTGCCCTGCACGTATATTCTCCGGTCGTCCGGCTGTAAACTGCAAATCGGTACGAAACTGCCCTTCTTTTACTTCCGGATACGGCTTCGTCACCTCCAGTTTATAACTGACACCGTCACGGGTAAAGTCAGCCGGCAATCCGGGTACAACACGCTCCACGTAATGTTCGTCAATCTGCGCTTGTACTTTCAGGTCAGAAGTGATGATCTGACCAATGTGCTCGCCTGCAGCTATTGATTGTCCTATCTGTGCATCAAGATTACCTACCTGCCCGTCAATAGGAGCTTTCACCTTCAGGTTCTCAATTCGTTCGCGTACCAGCGCGAGACTCTGTTTCATATTACGTATGTTCTCGTCCAAGCTGTTTACCTGACTTTCACGGAAAATATTATCCTGACGAATACGCTCGTCAATGACATCCAACTGTTCTTTAGCCGCATCATACTCCTCTTTGGCAAGTCGATAATCTTCTTCTGCAATAAGTTGCTCTTTTATCAGGCGACTGTATTGCTCATAACGGCGCTGTTTCACCAGCCGATCTTTATTTAGCCCAATACGCTCTTGTTTTAAACGCAAGCGTTCCTGCTCCATGCTAATACGGGTATTACGAAGTTCATTCTCCTGATAAGCCAAATCCGCTTCGCTCTGCATAATACCAATATTTAGTAACGGATTACTGAGACGCAAAATCACGTCGCCTGCCTTCACCATAGCACCTTCTTCTTTTAGACGTTCTTCCACACGTCCACCTTCCACGGCATCCATATAAATAATACGATTAGGCATTACCTGACCAATGACACGAATATAGTCATTAAACTCACCACGGTTAACGGTAGCAATCGTCAGACGTTCTTTCTCCACAGTCATGGAAGAGGTAGTGTCTCTGAATATGAAATATAAAACAACGGCAATAACAAAGGCTATACCACCTATTACATATAGATGTTTACGGGTAATGCCGGATTTACGTTCAATAGGTGTATCCATAAGGAATCAATCAAAAATAGGGTTATTATAAATTAGTTATTAAAGAAGTATCAACTTTGTTATTCAAAATATATAAACTCTGCCTTTATAAGAAAGTTCCCTCCCGGTAATATTTCTCCAGTTTCATCATCATTTCTACCTGCAAGCGCACACGAACCAGTTCTGCTTTGGCGGAAATAAAACGATTGCGGGCTTCCATTAACTGAAAGACAGAGATAAGCCCTTCTTCCCACTTTCGTTCGGATTCTTTCAAGACCAGAGTTTCCGCGCTCAATTGCTGCAATACCTGTTGATGTTCCGTATAGCCGGCACGTAGGGAAAGAAGAGTTTGCTCAATTTCAGTATATAGCTGTTGCTTCTCCAATTCCTCTTCATTCTTCAGGCGATACAAGTTCAATTTCAACTTCCTTTGATTCGTAAAACGTTCAAAACCGCTCAACAAAGGGAAAGAGATACCGATACCGATATATTTTCCTATATTATCCCGCAATTGCCTGGCGGAAAATGCAGTGTTGTAGAAATTAGAACCTACCGTAAAGCGGGCATAAACAGAAGGAGAAAAAGCTCCGCCCGCCATTGCATATTCTTTGCGGGCAGCTTTCTGCTTTAAGCTAATCATACGCATGGCAGGGAGTACTTCCAACGATTGTCTATACAATGTTTCCGTAGAGGGGAGTGAAAGCAACGGGAGTTTATTCAATTCGACAATCGTATCCTGAATGACAAGTGTATCACCCGACTGAAAGTTCATCAACTGTTCCAGATGCAGTAATGACAACCGACAGCTATTAGCACGGGATTGGTAACGATATATATCCCCTTCCCTGCGGGCTTTTACCTCTTGCAAGTCGGAAACGGATTTCAAGCCCAGTTCCACAAATGTCTCGGTTTGTTTCAGATATCGTTCGCTCAACCGGCTTTGCTCCAAAGCCAAATTCAAGAGTTTTCTTTCCAAAACCAGTTTATAGTAAGCATCCGTCACTTGATAGGCGAGTTCATTCTGCCTGTCTTTCAGTTCCCATTTGCTGCGTTCCCGATTTATTTTCCGAAAACGAACCTGATTGATACGTGAAAAACCTTCAAACAAAGACAAAGTCATATCAAGACCTATCGTTCCTTCTTCAAAAGTCTTTTCTGTATAACCATTGGTATCCGGGTTTATCGAACGCCCGAAACGCTTTCCTGTTTCTGCGTTGGCTACTATGCGGGGAAGAAATGTACCGATAGCGGCAGCATAATCCGTTCGTGCTTCCTTTATGTTAATGGCACTATTCCGTATAGAAGGATTCTGTTTCCATGCCAAACGGATACATTCATCCAAACTCATTGCAGATTGAGCATACGTAATCACGGGCAATAAAAACAATAAAAAGAAAATGTTCCTCATTCTTCAGTATATATGCAATTGTGTTCTATATGAATTAAAAAAGCAAACATAATGCCACAATACTTAAACCACTGATTACAAGATAGATGACATACATTATTTTATCGTTCCCGTCCAATTATTACACACTATAACGTCTAAAAATTGGACGTTATCAATAAAAAGCCACCATGACCTGCGTGCAAACAGCTATTATTCAACGTTCAGGCTATAAATATTACTTAAACGAAACATAGGATAAAGTCATGTTTCAGGAAATGTATCATAAAACGTCTAATTATTGGACACTCTCTTGCAGGGAAAAGTAAAAACGAATATCTTTACCCAAAAACTTAAAGAATCGTTCAACCCAGACAGATCCCCCCAATCTTACATATATGGAAACCGGAACTATTTTAATAGTAGATGATAATAAAAGTGTGTTGGCTTCGCTGGAACTTTTACTCGAAAATGAATTCAGTACAGTCCGCACAGCTGCCAATCCTAATCAAATAACAACACTGCTCACTACCACTTCCATTGATATCGTAATTCTCGATATGAATTTTTCGGCCGGTATCAATAACGGCAACGAAGGACTATACTGGCTGAAACATATTCACGAAATCCGCCCCACACTCCCTGTGGTAATGTTAACTGCTTACGGAGATGTGGAACTAGCCGTAAAAGCTTTGAAGAACGGAGCTACCGACTTTCTTCTCAAACCTTGGGATAACCGGACACTGGTTCAGAAAATAAAGGAAGCATACAATAATAAATCGAACAGGAAAAGTTCCTCAAAATCAAAAAACTCAATCGTAGGATCCGGCAATCCAAACAAACCTGAAATGCTGATAGGGCATTCTCCCGCCATGCTACAATTAATAAAGGTAGTCAATAAAGTAGCCGGGACCGACGCCAATATTCTGATAACCGGAGAAAACGGGACCGGAAAGGAAATGCTGGCCAGAGAAATACACCGCCTGTCTCCACGCAATACTCGTCCCATGTCAAGTATCGACATGGGAGCTATCAGTGAATCCCTTTTTGAGAGCGAGCTTTTCGGTCACGAGCGCGGAGCTTTTACGGACGCTTACGAAAGCCGTCCGGGAAAATTCGAAGCTGCCAGCGGCAGTTCGCTTTTTATGGATGAGATTGGAAATCTTCCCCTTGCACTACAAGCCAAATTACTGACTGTACTACAAAACAGGAATATCACCCGAATCGGAAGTAATAAAGTCGTCCCCGTTGATATACGACTCATTTCCGCCACCAATAAAGACATCCCGGAAATGGTGAAACAAGGATTATTCCGCGAAGATTTATTCTACCGTATCAACACTATCCACCTTGAAATTCCTCCATTACGAGAACGAGGAGACGACATACTCCTGTTCGTCGAAACCTTTCTCCACCGTTTCGCTTCGAAATACCAACGCCCGGAAATGCGAATGCATGAGCAAACAATAGAGAAACTACGCTCTTACCACTGGCCGGGCAATATCCGGGAACTGCAGCACGCTATCGAGAAAGCCGTTATCTTGTGTGAAGGCAACGTGATACGCCCCAAAGACATTTTGGTAAAACAAACCTGGAAGCCGCAAACCACCAGCACTATCCCTAATTTGGAAGAAGTGGAAAGGCAAGCCATTGAAACAGCCATTCTGCAAAATAATGGCAACCTGACTGCCGCCGCCGAACAATTGGGAATCAGCCGTCAGACACTCTATAACAAACTAAAACGTTTCAAACTCTGAACAGCATGATATTCAGCCGACACATCTATTGGGTTATACTACTACACGTCATGCTTATCCTCGTCACCTCGGGAACAGGCGCCTGGCTTATCATCTCACAACGCGGATTTGTAATAGGCACATTACTAATTACCTGTTCCCTCTTCCAAATCAGCAGGCTGGTAAATAAACTAAATTCATTCAACCAAAAGTTGCGTGTCTTTTTCGATGCCATAGAAGACAAGGATAATATGCTTTACTTTCCCGAACAAAACGTTAGTAAAGAACAGGAAAAACTGAACCGCTCTCTCAACCGCATCAATTTCCTGCTCGCCAAAACTCAATCAGAATATTCCAAACAGGAACACTTCTACCGCTCACTCTTGGAAGAAGTGCCCAGCGGTGTATTAGCATGGGATTCTACCGGAAAAATAATCATAGCAAACAGCACTGCCCTTTCCTTATTAGACTGCCAGCAATTAACCCGATACCGACAACTGGAATCCTTACTGCAAGAAAAAGGCAAAAAGGAGCATCTCAGTCTTTCACAAAGCCGGATGAAACTACAAGATGAAACAATAACGCTCTTGTCTATCAAGGATATCGGTGACGAACTTAGCGACAAAGAAAGTGAATCGTGGAACAAACTAAGCCACGTGCTCACTCATGAAATAATGAACACCATTGCTCCCATTATCTCCCTGTCACAAACACTGTCCACCTATCCGGACATCAACGAAAAAGCAGTTCGCGGACTTCGCATCATTCAAGCACAAAGCGAACGTTTATTGCAATTTACCGAATCCTTCCGTCACCTCTCCTACCTGCCCAAACCCGAAAAGAAACTTTTCTCACTTACGGCAACCCTGCAAAATCTCCGGGAACTCTTATCCGGCGACTTCAAAGAAAGCAATATCATCTTCACACTGACCTGCAAACCTAAAACGATTTATATGAAAGGTGACGAGAACCAACTCTCCCAAGTCCTGCTCAACCTTCTGAAAAACTCCATGCAAGCACTGGAAGGAAAAGAAAAAGGCAGAATCAGCATCCATGCACAACAAGACGAACACATATCTATTGACATTGCGGACAACGGCCCGGGTATTCCGCCTGAATTACAGGAAAAGATATTTATTCCTTTTTTTACCACCAAATCAGAAGGCAGCGGTATCGGATTAAGCCTATGCAAACAAATTATCCGCCTTCACGACGGGCATCTCACCATTCAGGAAAGCAATCCCGGCAAAACAATTTTTCATATTGATATGCCATTATAAAACAAACCTTTCCGGTGCTTTTCGTGTTTATTATTATATAAACGAACGAATCGCACGATATGAGCATCAAAGAACAATACTGGAAATATTCCCTCATTGTCATTATTCTATTTATGGGAGTTATCATCTTCCGGCAAATCACTCCTTTTTTGGGAGGATTACTGGGAGCATTAACTATGTATATACTTGTACGCACACACATGAATCATCTGACAGAAAAGCGGAAAATGAAACGCAACATCAGTGCATTACTGATTACGGCAGAAACCATTATGGTGTTTCTTGTTCCGCTGGGATTAACAATCTGGCTGGTGGTAAACAAACTTCAGGATATAAATCTGGCTCCGCAAACCTTTATCGAACCCATTCAGCAAGTAGCAGAATTTATTAAAGAAAAGACCGGTTATGATGTATTGGGAAAAGATACGCTATCATTCATCGTATCTATCCTCCCTCGTGTCGGACAGATAATTATGGAAGGCGCCAGCAGCCTTGCAGTCAATCTATTCGTCATGATATTCGTGCTTTACTTTATGTTGATAGGAGGAAAAAAAATGGAAGCATACGTCAACGACATTCTTCCTTTTAATGAGGCAAATACGCAGGAAGTCATTCGTGAGATTAACATGATTGTACGTTCCAATGCTATCGGCATTCCTCTGCTGGCTATCATTCAGGGAGGCGTCGCCATGATAGGCTATCTTATTTTCGGAGCACCCAATATACTATTATTAGGTTTCCTCACCTGCTTCGCAACTATTATTCCAATGGTAGGTACAGCATTGGTATGGTTTCCCGTAGCCGCTTATCTGGCTATTAGCGGAGACTGGTTCCATGCAATCGGGCTCGCTGCATACGGAGCCATCGTCGTGTCACAATCCGACAACCTGATCCGATTTATCCTTCAAAAGAAAATGGCGGACACACATCCGCTCATCACTATTTTCGGAGTTGTCATCGGTTTGCCGTTATTCGGATTTATGGGAGTCATCTTCGGTCCGTTATTACTCTCGCTATTCTTCCTTTTCGTGAATATGTTCAAGAAAGAATATCTGGATTTGCGAAATAACCTTCCTTCAAGATGAGGGAACTATCGAAAAAATGCGTACTTTTGCGGGCGTAAAAACGACACTTAAATTCAATGGAAGCATTTACATTCAATACTGTCGAACTGATTCTTTTATCGGCGGCAGGTATTCTTTTTATCATTCAGCTTATTTACTATTTCGGTT
>ENA-UERU01001499-UERU01001499.1-human-gut-metagenome-genome-assembly--contig:-NODE-1499-length-12511-cov-13.025092_pt1 | contig 12511 bp, 5 predicted proteins | sample MGYA00242988_ERZ507989 | MGnify/ENA primary metagenome ERZ507989 (study PRJEB26167, sample SAMN06115519) | human gut metagenome | host: Homo sapiens | place: China:Hunan | collected 2015-08-21...
AAATGGTGGTCAGGATCCAAATACTAACCCCTTGGGATATAAATATGATTGGGGATATGATAGTAATGGCTATCCAAAATTGAACAGTATTAGTATGTCTCGTTTTCTTGACTCTAATAACACAGTTCCGTCAGCAGACACAGATTGGTTTGATGAAACGACTCGTACAGGTGTTATTCAGCAATATAATGTATCTGTAAGCAATGGATCGGAAAAAGGATCTTCTTTCTTTTCTCTTGGATATTATAAGAATTTGGGTGTTATAAAAGACACTGATTTTGAAAGATTCTCTGCTCGTATGAATTCAGACTATAACCTGATTGGAAAAGTATTGACTGTTGGAGAACATTTCACTTTGAACCGTACTTCTGAAGTACAGGCTCCAGCTGGTTTCTTGCAAAATGTATTACAGTTTAATCCTTCTTTACCAGTTTATGATATTAATGGTAATTATGCGGGACCTGTTGGTGGCTATCCTGACCGTGAAAATCCTGTAGCACGTTTGGATCGAAATTCGGATAATCGTTATACTTATTGGCGTATGTTCGGAGATGCATATATTAATTTAAATCCGTTTAAAGGTTTTAATATCCGTTCTACATTTGGTTTGGATTATTCTCAAAAACAACAACGTATTTTTACTTATCCTATTACAGAAGGAAATGTTGCAAATGATAATAATGCAGTAGAAGCAAAACAAGAGCATTGGACAAAATGGATGTGGAATGCTGTTGCTACTTATAATTTGGAAGTTGGTAAACATCGTGGCGATGTGATGGCTGGTGTGGAGTTGAATCGTGAAGATGATAGCTGGTTCTCTGGCTATAAAGAGGATTATAGTATATTAAATCCTGATTATATGTGGCCAAATGCTGGTACAGGAACAGCTCAGGCTTATGGATCGGGTGAAGGTTATTCACTGGTTTCTTTCTTTGGTAAATTAAATTATACTTACGATGATAAATATTTATTCTCTTTGACCGTTCGTCGTGACGGTTCCTCTCGTTTTGGTAAAAATAATCGTTATGCTACATTTCCGTCTGTTTCTTTGGGATGGCGTATTAGCAATGAAAAATTCATGAAGGAGCTTACTTGGCTGAATGATTTAAAAATTCGTGCTTCATGGGGACAGACAGGTAATCAAGAAATTTCAAATATAGCTCGTTATACTATTTATGTTCCTAATTATGGCGTAACTGAGTCTGGAGGACAGAGCTACGGAACTTCTTATGATATTGCTGGCACAAATGGAGGTAGTATTCTTCAGTCTGGATTTAAACGTAACCAGATTGGAAACGATGATATTAAATGGGAAACTACCACTCAGACAAACTTAGGTTTTGATTTCTCTTTATTTGATCAGGCTTTATATGGATCATTCGATTGGTTCTATAAGAAAACAACAGATATTCTTGTTCAGATGGCAGGTATTGCAGCTATGGGTGAAGGTAGCACTCAGTGGATTAATGCCGGAGAAATGGAAAACAAAGGTTTCGAGCTGAACTTAGGTTATCGTAATACGACAGCATTTGGATTGAAATACGATTTGAATGGTAATATTTCTGCTTATCGTAATAAGATTACAGCACTTCCTGCTACGGTAGCAGCTAACGGTACATTTGGTGGTAATGGGGTAGAAAGTGTAATTGGGCATCCAAATGGTGCACAGGTAGGATATGTGGCAGATGGTATCTTCAAGTCACAGGCTGAAATTGATAATCACGCAACTCAAGAAGGTGCTGGATTGGGACGTATTCGCTGGCGTGATTTAGATGGTAATGGTGTTATCAATGAAAAAGATCAGCAGTGGATTTATGACCCGACACCTGCATTCAGCTATGGATTGAATCTCTATTTGGAGTATAAGAACTTTGACCTGACTATGTTCTGGCAAGGCGTACAGGGAGTTGACGTAATTAGTGACTTAAAAAAGGAAACAGACTTGTGGAGCGGACTGAATATTGGCTTTTTAAATAAAGGAAAACGAGTGCTTGATGCTTGGAGTCCGACTAATCCAGACTCGGATATTCCTGCACTGTCGCGTGATGATGTCAATAATGAAAAACGTGTATCTACCTATTTTGTAGAAAATGGTTCATTCTTGAAATTGCGTAATCTTCAGATTGGTTACAATGTTCCTCAGAATTTTGCGAAGAAGATGAAAATGGAACGTTTACGCCTTTATTTGAGTGCACAGAATTTGCTTACTATTAAGAGTAAGGAATTTACAGGAGTTGATCCGGAAAATCCAAATTATGGTTATCCGATTCCTTTGAACTTAACTTTTGGTATTAATGTCAGCTTTTAATTTGGAAAACTATTAAAACGAAAATTATGAGAAATTTATTATATGCGACAGTTTTAGGTTTTACGTTGGCTTGCTCTGGATGTTCTAACTTTCTGGAAGATCAAGTGCCACAAGGAACTATTGATAATGAACAGTTACAGAATCCCGCTTATGTAGATAATCTGGTGATTTCTGCTTATGCGGTGTGGATTTCTGCAGAAGATATTAACTCATCGTTTTCTATGTGGAATTATGATGTGCGTTCGGATGATGCCTATAAAGGTGGAAACGGAACTGAAGATGGTGATGTTTTTCATGCTTTGGAAATTTCACAGGGCGTTATGACTACTGCATGGAATATCAGTGATATGTGGCAGCGTTTGTATAATTGCATTTCTCGTGCTAATACAGCTTTACAGTTGCTGAATCAGCTTGATGAGAGTACTTATCCATTAAAGCAGCAACGAATCGCTGAGATGAAATTCTTACGTGGACATGGGCACTTCTTGCTGAAGCAGTTGTATAAGCACATTGTTTTGGCAAATGATGAAAATCTTACTCCCGAAGAATATAACAATCTTTCTAATACAACTTATACAAATGATGAAAGTTGGCAGCCGATAGCAAATGATTTTCAGTTCGCTTATGATAATCTGCCAGATACACAAGCTGATAAAGGACGTCCAACTAGAGCCGCAGCCGCAGCTTATTTGGCAAAGACTTATTTGTATAAGGCTTATCGTCAGGATAATCCTGAAAATAATGAAGTAACAAGCATTAATGCTGAAGATTTAGCAAAAGTAGTTCAGTATACTGAAAAGTCTATTATGTCTGCTGGCGGATACGGTTTAGAGTCGGATTTCCATAATAATTTCCGTCCGGAACCTCAGTATGAAAATGGATGTGAGTCATTGTGGGCTATGCAATATTCTATGAACGACGGAACAAACAATGGTAATTGTAACTGGTCGTTTGGATTGATTGTTCCTAATATTCCAGGAGTGACAGATGGTGGTTGTGACTTTTATAAACCAAGTCAGAACTTGGTGAATGCCTTTAGAACTGATATGGATGGACATCCGTTGTTTGATACCTTTAATAATAGTGATTATAATATTGCAACTGATAATGTAGACCCTCGTCTGTTTTTGACTGTAGGTATGCCTGGATTTCCCTATGAGTTTAATAAGAATTATATGATGGATAAATCTTCTACCTGGAGTCGTAGCAATGGTCTTTATGGTTATTATGTAACATTGAAGCATAATGTAGATCCTGATGGGGATTATTTAATAAAAGGAGGTTGGTGGGGTAGTCCTATGAATCATATTGTTTTGCGTTATTCGGATGTTTTATTAATGCGTGCCGAGGCCTTGATTCAATTGAATGATGGTCGTCTAAATGAAGCAATTAGTTTGATTAATGAAGTTCGTAATCGTGCTAGCCAAAGTACTACTATGATTGCTGATTATCCTACTGCTTATGGCGTTACTTTCTATGTGAAGCCTTATACAGGAACTTACACCAAGGATGAGGCTATGAAGATGTTGAAATTTGAGCGTCGTGTGGAGTTAGCTATGGAAAGTGACCGTTTCTTTGATTTGGTTCGTTGGGGTGAAGCTGATCAGGTTCTGAATAAATATTATGCAGAAGAAGCTGACAATTGTGCTATTTACTCTAATGCTTCGTTTACTAAAAATAAAAATGAGTACTTGCCGATACCATTTGCACAGATAAGTGCTAGCAATGGTAATTATACACAGAATTGTGGCGGCTGGTAATTAAATTGTAAATCTTGATAAATGAATATTATGAATGCAATAAAATATATTAATAAAGTTTTCTTCATCCTTCTCTCTTTGGCTTTTATTGCAGGGTGTGATGATGATAATACGTCAGATCTTCAGTTGGACGGGCAAACTTGGCTGAATTCATTGCAACTTGAAGAATATCAGGGAATCATTGATAATTCGACTAAAACTGTTGTAGTTGGAGTGCCTGTCGGTTATGATACAGATGCTATGAAGGTAACGGCAATTGAAGTTTCCGAAGGTGCTGAAGCTTCAATGAAAGTTGGAGATATTGTAAATTTTTCTTTCCCTCAGACAATTAAGGTAACTAGTGGTGATGCTTTCTTGGATTATACTGTTACAGTTAAACATGATGAAGCTAAAATTACATCCTTCAAATTGAACAATGATTATATCGGTATTATTGATGAAGAGAATTCTTCAATCTTGGTACGAATCCCGACAACTGTTGATATAAAATCTTTGATTCCTACGATTGAAACAACTCCTGGGGCAACGGTTTCTCCAGCTTCAGGACAAGCCGTAGACTTCACTAATCCAGTTGAATTTACAGTTACTTATCAGAGTGCAACTACTGTTTATACTGTAAATGTTGTTCAGTCTGATTCTCCTAGTGCAGTATATGTCGGTTTGGCTTCTTCAATAGATGAGTTGAATCTTGAAGAACAGGAAGCAGCAAAATGGATGTTGAAGTATATTCCAAATGCGCAGTATTTATCATTTGATGATGTTCGTACAGGAAGAGTTGATCTGAAGGATTGTAAGGTAATGTGGTGGCATCTGCATATTGATGGTGGCATTGATTCAATGACTAAATTTGAAGCTGCTGCTCCGAGTGCTGTACAGGCTTTATCAAAGGTGAAAGAGTTTTATGAAAATGGAGGTAGTTTGTTGCTGACTCGTTTTGCTACATTCTATGCAGCTAAATTGGGTATTACGAAAGATGGCAATATCCCTAATAACTGTTGGGGAAATTCAGAAGAAAGTGGTGAAATTACTGGAGGTCCATGGAGCTTCTTTGTGACTAATCATGAAGATCATCCACTTTATCAGGGGGTTGTTTCTACAATTGATGGCAAGGATGGTATTTATATGTGTGATGCTGGTTATGTAATAACAAACAGTACTGCTCAATGGCACATTGGTTCCAACTGGGGTGGATATGACACCTTGAATGCTTGGGAAACAAATCATGGTGCTACTAGTTTAGGATATGGAGGTGATGGCTCTGTTGTTGTATGGGAATATCCTGCAAACGAAACTGTTGGTGGAGTACTTTGCATTGGTTCTGGATGTTATGACTGGTATGCTCATGGTATGGATTCTTCTGTAGATCAGTATCATGGAAATGTTGCAAAAGTTACTCAGAATGCTATTAATTATTTAACAAGCAAGTCTAAATAAATATTTAAAAATAGTTGTCCGGTAAAGTGCAGAGTTTTTATCGGACAACGTTAACTAAACAATGTAATTTATGAAAACAATGATATATTCTTTAGTTTTAGCTGCGTTCATGTCATTATGTAGTTGCAATGATAATGATGATCCGGTATTGACACAAAAAAATTGGGACGGTACTGCAACATATTTCTCTTCAACTGACGAACAGTTTACTACTTATTACAGACCATATGTGGGTTATGTAGGCGATCCGATGCCGTTTTATGATCCAGTAGAACAGAATTTTAAGATTTTGTATTTACAGGAGTTTCGTCCAAATCAAGAGGCAACATATCATCCTATTTGGGGAGTAAGTACAAAAAATGTAGATTCATACCAGTCTTTGGGAGAAGTGATTTCTACCGGTAATGCATCGGAGGCTGACGCTGCGATAGGAACTGGTTGTACTATATATAATGAAGCAGAAAAATTATATTATACATTTTATACAGGTCATACAGCCAATCAGGAAGTGGTAATGATGGCAACTTCTTCTGATTTTAAGACGTGGACGAAGAGTAAGACTTTTTACTTGCAGGGAAATGATTATGGATATAGTGTAAAAGATTTCCGCGATCCGTTTGTCTTTAAAGGAGATGATGGTGTTTATCGTATGATTGTTTCTACTATGCAGGGAACAAAAGGTGTTTTGGCTGAATTTGTATCTTCCGATTTGAAGTCTTGGGAGCATAACGGTATATTCATGTCTATGATGTGGGACCGCTTCTATGAATGTCCGGATGTCTTTAAGATGGGTGACTGGTGGTATTTGATTTATTCAGAAAAGCATGTAGCAATCCGTAAAGTCCAATATTTTAAAGGACGTACACTGGATGAGCTGAAGGCATGTACAGCTAATGACGTCGGTATATGGCCTGATGGTCATGAAGGTATTTTGGATTCTCGCGCTTTCTATGCAGGAAAAACAGCTTCGGATGGTACTAATCGTTATATCTGGGGCTGGTGTCCGACTCGTGAAGGCAATAACAATACAGCTGTAGGAGCTGATCCGAATGAACCCCAATGGGCTGGAAATTTGGTTGCTCATCGTATCATCCAGCATGAAGACGGTACTTTGTCATTGGGTAGTATAGAAGGTATTGATAATAAATTTACTTCAGTTTCATCGTTGAAGGTTATGGCTAAAAGTGATAACGGTGTAAGTGAAAATGGAGGTAAGTATGTATTGACTGGAAATTCTTTCGTTTTATTCAATCGTCTGAACGTTGCCAATAAGATATCCTTTACAGTAAAAGCTACTGATAAAACAGATAAGTTTGGTTTCTCTCTTGCCCGTGGCATTGATTCGAAGAAATATTATTCTATTATTGTTAATCCGGAAGATAACGGTAACAAGAAAAAACTGAACTTTGAAGAACAGGGAGAAGAAGGTATGGGGTTTGTGCCTGGAATTGACGGATATTTGTTTAACACTCCTGCCGATAATGAATATCATGTAACTGTTTATACAGACAATTCTGTTTGTGTTGTTTATATCAATGATAATGTAGCCTATACAAATCGTATTTATGGTATGCAGAAGAACTGTTGGTCTGTTAACTGTTATGACGGTACTGTTGAGATTAGTGATATAGAAGTAAGTTATTATTAATAATTGATTATTTATGGATTTGAATTTATTTTCGTCAAAAAAAACTTTATTAGCCATTATGCTGGGGCTCTCACTGACTGCTCAGGGGGTAGAGAGTAATGTAGTTGTTAAGCATTTGGCCAATGAGCAAAATATAATAGTATTGGATTCGGTGAAGAAGTTTTTACTTCTTCCCGTTCAAGAAAATGCGCCCGAAGGTAAAATTAACATTATCGTTAATAACGAGTTTCAGTTGGAGCAGAGTATCAATATTCGTTTAGCTCGTGAGAAAGTCGATTACTACGTGCCATTGGATTTATCTGCTTATGTAGGAAAGAGTGTTTCAATCGATGTTACGGGTATGCCATCGTCATCATTGTGTTGGAAAGAGATAAAGGATTCTGATACTTTCGATTCTTCTAATCGTGAAAAATTCCGTTCTGTTTATCATCATACTCCGGTATATGGCTGGATGAATGATCCGAATGGTATGTTTTATAAGGATGGGGTATATCATTTGTATTTCCAATATAACCCTTATGGTTCAATGTGGGGGAATATGACATGGGGACATTCTACAAGTACAGATTTGACTCATTGGACGTATGAAGGAACTCCTATTGTTCCTGATTCATGGGGGGCTATTTTCAGTGGCTCTTGTGTTGTTGATAAAGATAATACTGCTGGTTTTGGAAAAGGAGCTGTTGTCGCTTTTTATACATCGGCCAAGCCAAGCCCATGGGGAGATGTCCAGTCACAAAGCATGGCGTATAGCTTAGATAATGGCAAAACTTTTACCAAATACGAACATAATCCGATTCTGACTTCTTCTGAGCGTGATTTTCGTGATCCGAAGGTCTTCTGGTATGCTCCAGGAAAACATTGGGTGATGATGTTGGCTGTAGGTCAGGAAATGCAGATTTATTCATCTGTTAATTTGAAAGAATGGAAGAAAGAAAGTAGTTTCGGAGCAATGCAAGGGGCACATGGTGGTGTATGGGAATGTCCCGATTTGGTAGAGCTTGCTGTTGAAGGTAGTGAGGAAAAGAAGTGGGTATTGATTTGTAACCTGAATCCTGGAGGACCTTTTGGGGGTAGTGCTGCACAATACTTTGTGGGTTCTTTTGATGGTAAGAAATTTGTAAATGAATCACCAACTCAAACTAAATGGCTTGATTGGGGAAAAGACAATTACGCAACTGTTACTTGGAGCAATGCTCCGGCCGGTCGCTGTGTTGCATTGGGCTGGATGAGCAACTGGCAGTATGCAAATAATGTTCCTACTATGCAATATCGTAGTGCGAATACATTGGCACGTGATCTGATTCTTTATAGAGTAGGAGATGAATTGTTTTTGAAGAGTAAACCTTCACCTGAAATAAAGAAAGCACGTGCGGAAGAAAAAAAGATACCATCTTTTAAAGTGACGGGTAACTATGAAATTGCAAGTTTGCTGGCAGACAATAAAGGAGCTTATGAGATAGAAATGACAATTGAAAACAAAGGTGCGTCTAAAATTGATTTATCTTTGGTGAATGAAAAAGGTGAAAAAGTAGCCATGTATTACGATATAATCCGTAAGCAGTTTATTATGGACCGTAGTGCCAGTGGTATTGTTGGTTTTAGCCGTGATTTTCCTGCTGTGACAGTTGCTCCTGTTAGAAATACAGATCAAATCCATCTTCGTTTATTTATTGACCGTTCTAGTGTTGAAGCTTTTGGTGAAGAAGGAGAATATGTAATGACTAATTTGGTTTTCCCTGCAGAACCGTACAATAGAATGATTTTTAGTTCAGATAAAGGAAGCTATATTGTTAAATCAATGAATGTGTATAGATTGCAGTAAGTGAAATTAGAAGCCTGTTTAGAGGGAACTGGCTATAGTCATTAGCTTACAAGAATTGAAACATAAACAAATATCTTATGAAATAAATCTGCTATATAGGCAGAACATAAGACGCTTATATACAGGTTTGTAAAAATGTTGCGTCGTGTAGCAAAATTGTTTCATGAAACAATTTTGCTATATGATGTAACATGTGTTGTATCCATTAACTATATGTCTGACTACTTTTGTGGCAAATAAAAATTCAAATTTTTCATATTAAATTTTAATGCTATGAAGACTGGAAAGAGACAGTTTGGCAATCGTATGGGAGCTGCAGTCTTGCTGCTTGCTTTTGTTTGTGCTAATGGATATGCACAAGAAGAGAATAAATCATCAAATAACAACGGTAATTCTAAAGAAGAGGGAAACCGCAATGTGATGTTAAATGCTGCGAGTGCCAACGGCCCTCGTGAAATTCAGATTGGTCTTCCTTCTGCCGATGTCAATGTGTTGGAGAATGGTATGCCTGTTACTTATGCTACCAATCCTCACAGTGTAAACTCTCTGTGGCGCGCTGACGCCAGCTTGAGTCATGTAGGACTTCTGAAAATTTCGGAAACAGCTATTACTACAGGTAATATTGGTTATGCAGTCAATTCTTTTACTCAGCTTGGAGAAAAAGGATTTCATGGCACCTTAAATTATAAGACAAACCATTTTGGTATGCAGGAGTTTTCTCTTAACCTCAATGGAGAAATAGCAAAAGACTGGTATTATAGTGGTAGCATATATCAGGATTTTGATCCGGGAACATTCAAGATAAAATCTACTCCATTTCAAGACCGTACACAGATTTATAAATTTGCGTTGACAAAACGTTATAATGATAATCGCGGTGAATTTACAGCAATGTATCATTATAGCAACAGTCATCCGGTATATATGTATGCTACTCAGTCTGCTCCGTTTATATATGTAGGTGATGGTAGTGTAAAAGAGTTTGGCGGTTTTGCTCTGGGAACCACTTCTTATCTTCCGGTAGACAATGAAATGATGTATCGTGATATGCGTACAGGCGAATTGCAGAAAACAACATTGTATGATGCAGTACAGAATAAAGGCAGTGAGTGGGTGTTGATGAACAATTATAAATGGGATAATGGCCTGACTTGGAAAGTAATGATGAAGTATGACCATGCAACAGGTTCATGTGTATACCAGACACCGATGGAACTTAAACGCCGTACAGATAGTTCTATTGCTTACCAGTATGAGGCTGCGGATGGAAGCATGATGCCGTATCAAGGTGAATATGTACAAAGCCGAATGTCTTGCTTGAACCGTGGATTCATTGATGAGTTTATGTTTACAACAGAATTGTCCCGTAAATTGTCTAACGGTACTTGGCGTTTAGGCTTGAATGAATGGTATTATGATATTGATTATGCATCTAATACTACAATGTATGACCAGTCGGTTCCTGCTGACGGAAGCTATCCGGTACGTTTGTATAATCCTGCATATGCAACAGCTGAAGGACGTATTTACGGAGGAAACGGATATTATTATGATTTCAATAAGAATGCTTCAGAATATTATAAAGGTCATGAAAATAAATTAGCTGTTTATTTTACTCATGACTGGGATATAACAGACAGATTGAACTTGTATTATGGTGCACGTCTGGAGTATCAGGCACTTCGTGGAAACAATGCCGCAGTAAAAAATGCCAATGGTGACTATATCGGACGTTTTGCCAACTATTATCTTGGAGCAACTGCTGTTCCTGTATATGATGTAGATGGTAATCAGACAGGATATATGGCTGGTGCAGCTGACGCTTCGGGAGCTGTAAAAGTTGAACCTACTCCAATGAGCTACGATTGGTTTAACTATGCTTTGAGTGCTGCTGCTACTTATAAGCTGACTAACAAATTCGGTTTAACCGGAGACTTTACCTATATTACTCAGCATCCTCGTATTGAAAATTTTGCTCCTGCTACTTTACCTAATACAGATAAGATTTCTGTACCATTGGGACGTGCCGGAATCTATTTCAATAACGACTGGTTGAGCCTGACTTCTTTGTTCTCTTATATTTCTAAGACCAACAATAATTCTACATTGAATTTGCAGCATGCAGTAAATGGTGTGAATGAGATTTTGGCTGCTCCGCTTAATTACGACATCAAGACATTGGGTTGGACAACCGATGTGGTAGCTACTCCGTTTAAAGGCTTCAATTTGCACTTCTTGTTTACTTACCAGAAACCTACATACAAGAAGTATGAAACCTCTGTGAAGTTCTCTGATGGTTATGTCGGACAGATTAACGCAACTGGAAATATCGTAGCAGAAATTCCTCAAGTAATTGTTGAAATCGATCCTAGTTATATGATTACTGACGATTTGAAGATATGGACTAGCTTCCGCTATTTCAGCAAGACTTATGCTAACATCAACGATGCTTATTATTTCAACGGACGTTGGGAAACCTTTGGTGGTTTGAACTGGCAGGTCAATAAGAAATTTTCTTTGGGATGTACTGTAATCAACTTCTTGAATCAGACTGGTGCGAAGGGAAGTATAGCAGGTGCTGAATTGGTAACAAAAGAGGAAGCAGGACAGTATGCCAATACTGTAATGGCTGGTAGTTATATCCGTCCGTTTACTGTCGAGTTCTCTGCCCAGATTAAATTTTAAAGTTTGAAGGTAGATAGATTGTTATGTAAAAACAGGTTGGAATTCTTGTAAAACGTTATTGAATGAAAATAAAAACAGATATCTTTAAAAGCATATAAAATATATACTATGAAACGTACTTTCTTTAGTTTAGTTATAGCGCAGGCACTGTTGTGTGGCATGACTGCTTGCCAATCGGATAAAGGAAATTTGGTGTTGGAACGTCAAGGTGATTCTTTGACTGTGATCCGTGTTTCTAATCCTTCAAAATATTTGTTACTTCCGGTGCAGGAGTCAAGTGGTGAGGGTAAAGTGAAACTGAATACCGGAAGCCCGGCTGATGTAGCAATGGATATCCGCTTGGCTGTGGATAGTATAGAATATTATGTACCGTTTGAACTTCCTCAGAATGTAAAGGAAGTGACTGTTACTGTCGACAAGGTTTCTTCTCAGGCTGTATGCTGGAAGAATATTCAGTTGTCTGATACCTTCGATGTGGCTAATACCGATTATTATAGACCGGTGTATCATCATACTCCTCAGTATGGCTGGATGAATGATGCAAACGGGTTAGTATATAAAGATGGAGAATATCATTTGTATTTCCAGTATAATCCTTATGGTTCCAGATGGGGAAATATGCATTGGGGACATTCGGTAAGTAAGGATTTGATTCATTGGGAACATTTGAAACCAGCTATTGCACGCGATACATTGGGACATATTTTTTCAGGTAGCTCTATTGTCGATCATCGTAACAGTGCTGGATATGGAAAAGATGCTATGATTGCTTTTTATACATCTGCAAGCGATGAACACGGACAGATTCAGTGTATGGCATATAGCAACGATAACGGGCGTACGTTTACTAA
>ENA-UERU01001512-UERU01001512.1-human-gut-metagenome-genome-assembly--contig:-NODE-1512-length-12337-cov-3.555220_pt1 | contig 12337 bp, 7 predicted proteins | sample MGYA00242988_ERZ507989 | MGnify/ENA primary metagenome ERZ507989 (study PRJEB26167, sample SAMN06115519) | human gut metagenome | host: Homo sapiens | place: China:Hunan | collected 2015-08-21 | study...
GCCACGGGCTACTACAAGAACAGCTACGTAAACATCCGCAACATCACGCTCGGCTACACCCTGCCCCGGGCATGGATGGGGCGCGTGGTGAAGAAGACGCGCTTCTATGTGACCATGAACACCCCGTGGCGTTACAGCCAGTTCCAGAACACGGGCGGCATCTCGTGGTGGGAGTCGTTCTATATCTTCGGCGCGAATGTCCAGTTCTAACTTAAAAATTCGAAAACCAGACCATGAAAAAGATATTCATCCTGTTTGCGGCGGCACTTACGATCGGGCCGACCGGATGCCACCGAGATATTCAAGGAGGAAAACGGCATCAAGGCGCTGGTATACCAGAGCTACACCAAGATCAACAACCTCTACGGCGGCGACGGACAGTGGCCGCTGATGACCGAGCTGGGGACGGACATCTACCTGCGCGGCAAGAACCAGGGCGATGTGGGCCTGTGCGACTACTACGGGCTCGACGCCACCAACGGCAATGTGGCATGGCTGTGGAACCACTGCTACAAGGCGCTGTTCAACATCAACCTGTTCTTCGAAACGATCGACCAGACGCCCTTTGCCGACGAGGACGAAAAGAGCCAGTTCAAAGCGGAGATGTATGTCATGCGGGCTCTGTTCCTGTGGATCGTCACCGAGACGTGGGGCGACAGCTACCTGCCGATGACAACCGACGAGACCGAGGGCACCGAAGCCCGCCGTTCGCCCCGCGCGAAGTTCTACGAAGAGATCATCGGCGCACTCGAGGCAGCCATCGGGCTATTCCCCGACACGCGCACCACGGAATCGGGGCGCATCGACATGCCCGCAGCCAAGGCGCTGCTCGCACGCATGTACCTCTACAACGAACAGTGGGACGAGGCCGCCGACATGGCATCGCAGGTGATCGGCCACTACGGGCTGGAGCTCTGCCCCTCGCTCAAAGACCTGTGGGCCGACGACAAAACCAACAACGAATTCATCTGGACGACGGAATTCACCGAGGACGACGCCTTCCGCCAGGCCAACGGCTACTGGTCGTGGTATGCCATGTATATCGACCGTTTCCCGGGCGTGCAGACCATGCTCAAATGGACGGGCTACGGCGGCTGCCAGGCGATCCCCTCGACCTACTTCATGGATCTGTTCGACCGCGACGCCGACAAACGCTGGAGCGACCTGCACCAATGGGTATGGTACTACAACGACCCGGCCGACGACCGCTCGGCCTTCCCGCTCAACCAGTGGCGCGAATACATCGACACGGCGCTCTACCTCTGCCCCGACGTGCTGCCGCTGGCCGAGCATAAACGCATGGAGAAGACCTTCACGGTCTTCGACCGCAACGACATGTTCGACGCCGACGGCATCCCGCAGGATCGCTGGACGTTCATCGGCATGACCAAGTTCTACGACCACACCCGGCCGGGCAACATGTCGGAGCTGTCGGATCGCAGCTACCCCGTGATCCGGCTGGGCGAACTCTACCTGATCCGTGCCGAGGCGCGTATCCGGAGCACGACGAACCAGGATCTGAAGGGCGCCGCCGAGGATATTACCGAGCTGCGCAAACGCGCCGTCAACCACGAAAAGCCCGAATACGAAGAGGCCATGAAGGTCACCGAGGAGGACATGACGCTCGATTTCATCCTCGAGGAACGCGCCCGCGAGCTCTTCGGCGAGTGGCAGCGACGGCTCGACCTGAAACGCTTCGGCAGGCTCATCGACCAGGTGAGGATCTACAACCCCGACGCAAAGGACAACATCAAGGAGTACCACGTCGTACGCCCCATCCCGCAGACGCAGTTCGACGGTATGCCCGACTGGACAACCCTGGGACAAAACGAAGGATATTAAACACCTAACGCAGTAAAACGACCATGAAAACCATACTGAAAAAATTCGCGACCTTCCTCTGCGCGGCACTGGTATTGTGCGCATGCAGCGACGATGACTATTCCGAAGCGCACCAGTCACTCATGGCGCTGATCCGCCAGGCGGAATCGCTCGTCGAAGAGTCGACGGAAGGGATCGAAGAGGGCGACACGGCCCCCGGATCGAAGAAGGCATTGCAGGCCCGCATCGACCAAGCCTATTACATCATGAACAACACCTCGCGGGACGAAGGCTACCGGAACGCCTGCAAACAGCTCGAAGAAGCGATAAAAGCCTTCCGGGAGAACATCGTCAAGGCCGGAATCCCCTATTTCAACGCCGGGTCGAAGATGAACCTCGGGCCCGCAGGCGACTGGGATCTCACGGAAGAGCTGACGTGGGAGATGAAAATACGTTTCGACGAATTCGCGGCGGGCGACCAGAACGTCATCTCGTGCGAACAGGGCAAGGGTGCCATCATGATCCGCAACAACGGCGCGAACCTGCAGTTCTACGTCAACGACGGGAGCTGGAAGGGCGGCACCTGCTGCACGATCGAGCTGAACAAGTGGTACCACATCACAGCCACGTACAAGGCCAACGACAAGATGCACTTCTATCTGGACGGACGGCTGGTAAAGAGCTTCGCGTGCGGCAAGGCCATCGTGGAGCCGACCTGCAACCTGCAGCTGGGCACCGCCCCCTCCTACTCGAACCGCTACATGCGCGGCAACATCCAGCACGTTTCGATCTGGGCGGACGTCCGCACCGAGGCCGAGGCCGCAGCCGATGTGGCATGCGACTTCTCCGGGACTGAGGAAGGGCTGAAAGCCTACTGGCCGCTGACGCTCAACGTCGGCTCGGAGATCACCGACATGACCGGCAGGCATGTGGCAAAAATGACCGACGTAAAATGGACTGACCCCGAATAACCCAAAAATTCCGATATGAAAAGACACAAGCATTCCATCCTCGCCGTATTGGCGGCCCTGCTATGGGGCAGCCTGTCGGCAACACCCTACAGGCCCGTATGGGAAATCGGCCGCAAAGACGGTTCGGCCGCCGAGTTCGCGTTGTACGACGGCGCGTATTCCGACCTTCTGGGCCGGTTCCCCGGCGCGGCGGCCGCGTACGACGTAGGGCGCAGCACACCGGGAGAAATCCCCTACATCCTGCCCGGGCCCCAGGACGGCTGGGCCGGCAACGGCAACGGATCGCTGCTGATCCGCTTCGGAGCCGATGCGCAAGCCTCCCGGGCGGAGATGCGGCTGACACTCTACCTGGTCGAATCGCAGGCCTCGTCACCCCCGACGATCGAAATCTCCGCAGGCGGGTTCCGCACCTCGGTGCAGGCGCCTGCCGGGGACGACATCAACTACCCGGATACCAAACGCACCTCGGCACGCGGCCTTGCGATCGAGGCCCTATTGCCGGCCGGGACATTCGGCGCCGGGGAAAACCTCCTCACGATCCGCAATGCCGGCGGCAGCTGGCTCGTCTGGGACGCCATCGTCCTCGAAGCCGACCGCAGCGTGAAATGCACACGCCCCGGCGACGGCATCGCGCTCATCAGAAGCCACTCGCAGCCGGGGCTGATTTACGGCCGCGCCGAAGGGGAGCTGCTGCACCCGGTGACGCTGACCCTCGTCAACTGGGGCAAGCCCCAGCGTGCCGGATGGAACTACGACGGCAAACCGGGCGGGACGGTCACACTGTCTCGCGGGATAAACACCGTCGAGGTCAACATTCCCGAAGGGTACGAAGGCCGCACGGTGGATTTCGAAGTGCATCCCAACCGCGGGAAAGCCCTGTCGGCAGCGGTGGAAATCGCCCCGGCGGACAAATACACCGTCTACCTGGTGCAGCACACGCACACGGACATCGGCTATACCAAACCGCAGACCGAAATACTCACCGAGCACCTGCGCTATATCGACTATGCCGTGGAATACTGCGACCTGACGGCCGACTACCCGGACGACGCGAAGTTCCGCTGGACATGCGAAGCCTCGTGGCCCGTACGCGAGTGGTTGCGCATACGTCCCAAGGCACAGGTGGACAAATTCATCAGGTACGTCAAGGCAGGGCAGATCGAGGTGACGGCCATGTTCTTCAACATGTCCGAGCTGTCGGGCGAGAACAATTACAAGACGTTCCTCGAGCCCGTGGCCCGGTTCCGCGAATTGGGGCTGCCGGTCGAAACAGCCATGCAGAACGACGTGAACGGCATCGCATGGTGCCTGGCGGACTATCTGCCCGACCTGGGCGTGAAATATTTTTCGATCGGATCGAACAACCACCGCGCCCTCATCCCGTTCGACCGCCCGACACTCTACCGCTGGGAATCCCCGTCGGGCAAGGGGCTGCTGATGTTCCGCAGCGACCACTACCATACCGGGAACTCGTGGGGCATCCACACGGGCGACATGGCCCGCCTGGAAGACGGCGTATTCGGGTACATCCGCAACCTCAAACGCACGGGTTACCCGTTCCCGGTCATCGCCGTGCAATACTCGGGATACCTGACCGACAACTCGCCCCCGTCGATGCGCGAGTGCGACCTGATCCGCGCATGGAACGAACGCTACGCATGGCCGAAGCTACGCAGCGCCACGGCACACGAATTCCTCGGGCGCATCGACTCCCAGTACGGCGACAAGCTGCCCGTATACCGGGCCGCCTACCCCGACTGGTGGACGGACGGGTTCGGGTCGGCGGCACGCGAGACGGCAGCCTCACGCAAAACGCAATCCGACCTGGTCGCCATCGAAGCGATGCTCTCGATGGCCCAAATGGAGGGGACAGGCCAGAGCGGCGGGACACACGAAGAACTGCGCCGCATCCACGAAAACCTGCTCTTCTACGACGAGCACACCTTCGGGGCCGCGGAAAGCATCTGGAACCCCGGATGCGAGAATTCTCAGGTACAGTGGGCCGAAAAGGGCTCCTACGTATGGGAGGCACTCAAAAGCACCCAACTGCTCTATGAAGATGCCATAGGCCGCCTACAAGGCGCCCTCTACCGCTCGACGCACCCGACGCTCACGTTCTTCAACCCGCTCGGCTGGGAACGCTCGGAACTGGCGACAGTCTACATAGACTTCGAACTGATCCCGGCAGACCGCGAGTTCCGGATCGTCGATGCAGCCGGGAAAGCCCTGCGCGTACAGCCCATCCGCTCGCGCCGCGAAGGACGCTATTACGCCATCTGGGCGGAAGGAATCCCCGCCATGGGTTACAAGACCTTCGAAATCGTACTCGGCGACGGCAAGGCCGCGGCACCCCGCCGCACGGAACTCCGGGACAACAGCCTCGAAAACGATTTCTACCGGATCGTCTTCGACCCGGCTTCGGGGACGATCGCCTCGCTCTACGACAAGGAGCTGGGACGGGAGATGGTCGACCCGGACTCGGAATGGAAGCTGGGGGCTTTCGTCTATGAATCGCTCAACGGCGACCGCCACCAGATGGAACGCAAAGTATTCGACAATTACCGGCGCTCTTCGCTCTCCGACGTACACTGCCCGGGCGTTACGTCGGGCGATATTTACCAGAGCGTCCGCTTCACGGGCAAAGCCGAGGGATGCGACGAAAAATTCAGCGTGCAGGTCGAAGTACGCCTGTATAACGACGTGAAACGCGTGGAGCTCGGCTACGATTTCATCCGCAACCCCGAAACCGATCCTTCGGCGATCTACGTCGCCATGCCGTGGCTGCTGGAAAATGCGAAACTCACGTTCGACGTACCGGGCGGCGTAGTCCGTTCCGGCGAAGACCAGATCCCCGGCACGAGCGCCTCGTGGAACACCGTACAGAATTTCGTCGCGGCACGCAACGACGACGCCCAGATTCTCGTAAGCGGCAGCGAGGTGCCGCTCTACCTGCTCGGGAAACTGCTCGACGACCCTTATCGCCAGCCCCGCACCTATGAAAAGCCGCATGTCTTCCCGTGGCTGATGAACAATTACTGGACAACGAATTTCCGCGCTTCGCAGGAAGGGGAATTCAAGTGCGGATTCGTCATCAGCTCAACCCAGGACACCTCCAACACGGCCGCATCGCAGTTCGGCTGGAGTGCACGCATCCCGCTCTGCACCCGCGTAATGCCGGCCGCCACTGCGGCCAACGGCAACGCCCGCGACCGCTCATTCCTGCGCAGCGGATGCAGCCATGTGCTGATCACGTCATGCACCCCCGCGGCCAGCGGAGAGGGCATCCTGATCAACCTGCGGGAAACCGACGGGCAGGCAGGCACCCTTACCCTGCTCGACGCCTCGGGACGCGAACTGCCCTTTACGGCGGCCGATGCGACAGGGCACCCGCTGGACGGCCGGAGCGTCACTTCGCTGGCGCTGAAACCCTATGAAAACAGGTTCGTCATCCTGAAATAGGCCGGGAAAAGGCTACGGCGGGGAATTTCATCCGAACCGCCCTCCGCAAAAACAGGCTGCACCCGATTTCGGTGCAGCCTGTCTTGTATCCATACCACTGAAATTACCACATAACTTATAACAGGCGATACTCTCCGAAGTTTTTTTTGTAGGGAAGTGACTTTCCCCCGGAAGATCCGGAAACTATCGACCCACAGTTTTCGAAACGGATCTTCATCGGTTCCAGAAAAGGGGACATACCCGAATGTTCTTCGAGGAAACTTCCGAAAGCGTAGCCGCCCACCGTACCGTCATTCTCCTTCATTATCCACGACGGAGACTCTGTCGCTGCCAGCAAACATCGGATTTTCCGGCCGTTTCTGTTTCCGGAGCACCCTAAGCGGAAAAGTGCGGACAGCCCTGACAGTTTCCGCGAATGATGGAAAGCCATAGCTGTTTTCGCGGAAAAAGAGTACCTCAATACAGAGGATAGCCATACGGTTGAAAATAGGATATTGCACGACACGACCGTAACAAAATTTTCGTATTTTTAAGAAGTCATAAAAATTACCTGAATCATGAAATTCTTTATCGACACGGCCAATCTGGAACAAATCCGCAAGGCGCACGAACTGGGCGTCCTGGACGGCGTAACGACCAACCCATCGCTGATGGCCAAAGAGAACATCCGGGGTACGGAAAACTGCAACCGTCATTATGTTGAAATCTGCAACATCGTCGAAGGGGACGTGAGCGCCGAGGTCATAGCCACAGACTTCGAAGGAATGGTGCGAGAGGGTGAGGTGCTAGCGGCGCTGCATCCCCGCATCGTCGTGAAACTGCCCTGCACGGCCGCAGGAATCCGGGCCGTAAAATATTTTGCCGCCAAGGATATCCGGACGAACTGCACGCTGGTATTCTCCGTGGGACAGGCGTTGCTCGCCGCAAAGGCCGGAGCGACCTACGTGTCTCCGTTCGTGGGACGTCTCGACGACATCTCCGAAGACGGCGTGGCATTGGTAGCCCACATCGTGAAGGTCTACCGCACCTATGGTTACAAAACGCAGGTGCTGGCCGCTTCGATCCGTCATACGCAGCATATTATCCAGTGCCTCGATGCGGGAGCCGATGTGGCGACATGCCCCCTTGCGGCAATCGAAGGGTTGCTCAGACATCCGATGACGAACAGCGGGCTGGAGAAGTTCCTCGCAGACCATGCACGGCTGAACGTTTGACGGAAAACAAAACCGCAGTGCTTCCGATGTAAAATAATAACAGACCTATTCCAAAAACCTCAGGGGGGGGGTATGGATATCCCCTACCGGGTGCTGAACTTGTAGACACAGACATGGCGGTAGCGCTGGCCGGAGCCGAGCACCGTCGAGGGGAAGCCGGGATGGTTGGGGCTGTCGGGGAAATGCTGGGTTTCGAGCGCCAGCGAAGCGCGGCGGCCGTAGGATTTGCCGCCCTTGCCGACTAGGGAGCCGTCGAAGAAATTACCGCCGTAGAACTGGATGCCCGGTTCGGTCGTCCAAACCTCCATATAACGCCCCGCAGCGGGTTCATAGACCGTAGCCGCCAGCTCCAGGTCATGGGTGCTCCTGCGCGACAGCACCCAATTGTGGTCGTAGCCGTGGCCGTGGCGGAGCTGTTCGAAATCGGCATCGAGGCGCGACCCGATCGGTGCCGGACGGCGGAAATCCATCGGCGTGCCTTCGACGGGCATCAGGCGACCGGTGGGGATGAGCGTCGAATCGACGGGCGTGAAGAAATCGGCTGCGATCATCAGCTCATGGTCGTTGATCGGCGGCCCGCCCGCCCCGTGCAGGTTGAAGAACGAGTGGTGCGTGAGGTTGACGACCGTACGGCGGTCGGTCGCAGCCTCGTGTGTGATGACGAAGCTGTTGTCGTCGGTCAGCTCGTAGGTCATCGTAACCTTCAGGTTCCCGGGGTATCCCTGATCGCCGTCGGGCGAGAGGCAGGCCAATACGATCTTCTGCGGCGTCACCTCGACGACATCCCACACAACCATGTCGAAGCCCTTGGCACCGCCGTGCAGGCTGTTGGGGCCGTCGTTCAGAGGCAGCGTATACTCCTTCCCGTCGAGCGTAAATCGCCCTGCGGCGATACGATTGCCGTAACGGCCGATGGTGGCGCCGAGGAACCGCTCTCCGGTTTGATCGACGTAAGCGCCGAGATTGTCGTGCCCCAGCACGATGTCCGCGAAATTGCCGTCGCGGTCGGGCACCCACAATTCGACGACGCGGCCGCCGAAATTGGTCACCGTCATCTCCAGCCCGCGGGCATTCCTCAACGTGTAAAGGTCGGTCGCCTTGCCGTCCACCGTGGAGCGGAAGGCGGCACGCGAGACCTGCGAATGCCGCTCGGAGCCGCATCCGGAAAGCATTCCTGCCATAAAAAATACGATTAATAAGTTCTGTTTCATTTTATTCGGTTCGGGAGCCCCCGCCCGGGGCCGACGGCGCCTGCCGCCGGACAGGGTGCTGTCAGTCGGTTACGACGGGGATGCGGATCAGCGTGAACGAGTGCGCCGGGAAGGCATAGGTGAACCGGTCGCCCCGCGCCTGTGCCTCTTTGGTCACGGTTTTCACGGCCTGACGGGTCATCGAGTTCTCGGCCTTGATGTCGGGGCCGTTGACCTCGTATACCGTCGCCTTGCCGCCGAAACGTCCTGTCTGGCAGAGGATGTCGGTCGTGATGGCCTGCTCCCGGTGGCGGTTGGTGACGTTCACGATCACTTCGCCGGCCTCGTTGTCATAGGCCGCCGATACGTCGAGGTAAGGGATCCGCTCCCCGCCCAGCGCATAGGTGTCACAGTCGACGAAGGTGTCGAGCGACGTGCCGTGGCAATGCGTGGCGAAGAGCTGCAACGGGTAGAAGATCGTCTGGTACCACGAACCTTCCTTGGTGGAGAAGATCGGGGCGATGACGTTGACCAGCTGCGCCATGTTGGCCATCTTGACCACATGGGCGTTGCGGACGAAGATGTTGAGGAAAGTCGATACCACCAGCGCATCTTCGAGGTTGTAGACCTCCTCGTTGCCCTCCTCGCCCTTGGCGCGGTACCATACGTTGTACTCGTCGAAGGCGATGTAGATCGGATCCTTGCGTTCGGCCTTGGTCATCGCCTCGGCGATCAGTCCCTCGGTGATGCGGATAGCCTTCTCGGCGAAGCGCGTCGTGGCCATGAACTTGTAATAATCGTTGCTCCGGTTCTCGACGTAGTTGTGCAGGGCGATGTAGTCGGCGTGGTTCTTCAGGTACTCCAGCACGGTACGGTTCCAGTCGATCCAGTTGCCGTTGTAGTCGCTCGACCCGGCCACGACGAGTTTGATGTCCCGGTCGATCCACTTCATCAGCTTGGCCGTCTCGAGGGCGAACTTGCCGTAATCCTCGGCGTTCTTGTGCCCCATCTGCCACTGGCCGTCCATCTCGTTGCCCAGGGCCCAGTATTTCACCTTGTGGGGTTTCTCGTAGCCGTTACGGCGGCGCAGGTCAGACCAGTAGGTGCCTTTCTCGACATTGCAGTACTCGACCCAGTTGCGGGCTTCGTCCATCGTCCCCGTGCCGAGGTTCACGCAGAAATAGGGCTCGGTCGCGGCACGGCGGCACCACTCGACGAACTCATCGGTGCCGAACGCGTTGCTCTCGCGGAAGCCCCATGCCAGGTCGATGCGCGTCGGGCGTCCGGCCTGCGGGCCGATGCCGTCCTCCCAGTGGTAGCCCGAGACGAAGTTGCCGCCCGGCCAGCGCACCAGCGATGTGCGAAGCGCCCGCGTCGCTTCGAGCACGTCCCGGCGGTAGCCCTTCTCGTCCGAAAGGGGCGATCCGGGCTCGTAAAGCCCGCCGTAGATGCAGCGGCCGAGGTGCTCGACGAAGTTGCCGTAGATATTCCGGTCGATTTCGCCCTTTTGGCGTTCGATGTCGACCTTGATTCGGGCATTGCCCGTTTTCCCGCGCGCCCAAAGCCCGCCGGGGATCAGCACGGCGGCCACGAGCGCCGCCAGCATGGTTCTTTTCAGATTCATAGTCTTCGGTTTTTCAGGGTTATTCATCCAGCACCACGATCGTATAGGAGTAGGGCGCTATGTCGACAGTCTGCGCAGCCCAGGCCGGCAGTTCCCGCCCGACGGGGGCGATGCGGCGCGGCTCTTCGGGGGTGTTCACCGCGTCGAGGTCGCCCGAGAGCGAAACCATGCGGGCTTGGGAAACCTTCCCCATCCCGTCCACGCGCAGGCCCACACGCAGCGGCTCGGCACCCGTATTGGCGATGTGGAGCACGACGCTCCCCGCCTCGCGGCTGCGGGTTGCCGTCACGTCGAGCACCCCATCAGCGCCCTCGACCCCGCAGCCGACCGTCAGGGGACGGTGGTGTGCCGCAGCCATCTGCTGCGCATAATAGGGGGGCATCCCCCACACCTGGGACGGGGTGAAGAAAACCTGCCCCTGATCCCAGCCGTTGTCGTTTTGCCGGTAGGGTTGCAGGGCATTGGCCGCGCAGGAGGTCAGCACGAAGTCGCCCATGCGGCGCACGGCGTTCTGAAGCGTGACGTGTCCCAGCACGCGCTGCATGTCGTGGCGGTTGCCGTTCTCCTCGAAGATGGCGCATTTCATCGTAGTGGAGGGATTCCACCTGAGGAACAGCTCGCGCATACGGCGCAGTTCGGCCTCGACCTCCCGGCCGCTGGCGAGCTGGTCGGCCCACGGATGGTAGTCCCAATAGTCGGCTTTGCCGTCCAGGGCACGGAACGTCCGTTCCATGCTCGGCGAATCGGCACGCCACCACGCCGTGGAGATCAGTTTCACCGACGGGTCTTTGCCCTTGATGGCGTCGTGCAGCAGGTTGAAGCGCTCGACATAGTGGTCGTATTCGTCGGCACGATCGCCGTTGAAGAGTACCTCCTCGTTGCCGATGCCGATATATTTCACGCCGTAAGGCTCGGGGTGGCCGTTCTCGGCACGCCGGCGCCCCCACTCCGACGTCACCGGGCCGTTCAGGTACTCGATCATGTCGGCCATATCCTGGGGCGTCTCTTCGATATTGACCGCAAAGGCCGCCGTGAAGCCCGCCTTCTCGCAGAATTGCAGGAAATCCTCGATGCCGAAGCCGTTGGTCGACCAGCGGTACCAGTGTCCGTGGTAGGGCGGCCGCTTGTCGCGGTCGCCGATCATCTTCTTGAAGCGGTAGCCCGAAATGTTGATCATCGTACCGCCGTAACGCAGGAAGGTCAGCCCCTGGTCGACCATCGCCTGCCCGATGTCACCCCGCAGCGGCAGGCCGCGGAAGCGGTCTTCGCCCGTGGACATCAGCGTCACCTGATCGGCCTGCACCCTGCCGGGGCGGTCGAGGTAGAGGGCGAAGCGGGCATCCCCGTCCGCGGCGGCGGCAGTCAGTTCGAACGGAAATTTCTTCCAGGCCGCACCGATGCCCGTGATACGCTGCGAGGCATATTCCTTCGTGCCGTCGGCACTCTGCAACGCCACGACCACATCGCCCGACCCGCGCAGGTAGAGACGCCCTTCGAACGTCTGCCCCTTGCGCATGGCAATGCCCCAGCGGTTCAGTCCGGCATTGGCGATGCCGACGGTTCCCGTCCCGGAGACGAATTCCACGCTCTGCGAGCAGGCGCCGTTATAGGCGTCCCCCACTTCGTGGCGGTAGGCAGCCACGGCACCGCCCGTCGAAAAGGCGTCCCACTGCCGGCTGACCTGCACGGCCGGCGTCGTGCGGAACACGAGTTTGCGCGACGCACCGTCGGCCGTAACCTTCACGTTACGGAACCGTGCCTCGGAATTCCACGTACGCAGGGCGACCCTGCCCCTGGCCAGCACGGGATCGTCGTCCTCGGCACGGAGCACGCAAGCCCCGTTCAGGAAAACCTGCAACGTGCGGCCGTCGGTCTTGAATCCCAGCCTGTTCCATTGTGCGGGGTCGCACGACACGGCAGCATCGGCGATCGGCGTGAAATTGTTCTTATGCTTGCCCAGCACGACCTTACGGACGTCGGCCGTAAGGCTTATCTCGTAGCCGTGGAAATTGTCGGCGCCGTTGCCCGGCTCCGAAACCCCGGCCAGCAGGCCGGCAT
>ENA-UERU01001534-UERU01001534.1-human-gut-metagenome-genome-assembly--contig:-NODE-1534-length-12120-cov-10.348335_pt1 | contig 12120 bp, 6 predicted proteins | sample MGYA00242988_ERZ507989 | MGnify/ENA primary metagenome ERZ507989 (study PRJEB26167, sample SAMN06115519) | human gut metagenome | host: Homo sapiens | place: China:Hunan | collected 2015-08-21...
GTGCCTATCCTGCTTGACTATTAAAGAGAATTCGTCAGGGGGTGGAGACCGTGGAACAAAAACGGCCGGCAGATATAATTCAGGAACTTCTGGACTACCTGTGGAACGGCCTGGGCCTGGAGGAAAAGGGCTGGAAGCGGCTGAAAAAGGGCGACTTCAAAAAGAAAATGAAAAACGGGCTGACCTATCAGATCTGGTTTGACCGGAGCCGCTACAACTACATAGACTACGAAATCGGCCATGGGAATGTGGAGGTGGGCTTCACAGGCATTGACGATGATATCCACGTCGGAGCGGTTCATCAGGTCTTTCAGGATGCCAAACTGCTTTTTGGTACCAGCAGACACCAGATTTTCATTATCTATCTTTTTGTATTAAGGTCTACAGCAATCTAATCCCACGTTAAAACGAGAAAATGCTTAATTGTTCTCCTCAAAGTTCTCTACCTGTTCCATGACCTTTTTGAGAACTTCGGGGCTGTACTGCGGGGGATATCACGCTTTTCAAAGAACGAGCCGGAGTTGCGCGCAGCGCGCAGATAATCCCGGCAGTTAAACAAAATCTAATCAAGGTTGAGAGCTTTTTCTTCAGCCTTCGTCTTTGCCATGGCGTTTTTCTCCAATCTGAAAATTACAAATTGCGGACAAAAAGGACGCATTGTTGTGGCAAGCAGTGCAAGCTGGTACCAACTTGCAATTTTTGAATCCGATTTCTAAAAATCAAATTCAAAATGCTTGTTGGGCTGTGCCCAAACCCCTTGTGTTCTGCATCCAGTGGATGCAGGCTGCACATTTTTGAAAAATGCTTTTTAATCTGAGTGCCGATGCCTGTGGTATCGGCACTTTTTGCACAGATGGATTCCCGGAAGCAGAAAATAGTGCTATGCAGCACATCCGGGATTGTGCTATACTTGATTTACATAAACTTGTTTGTCCTAAAAAGTTGGAGGTGTTCATGGCAACACGAACCATTTGTTTTCCCATATCCGGCTATCCCTATTGCAGAGAACAGCCGGTGACATTCACATGGATAAAAGGCAGCAAGCGGCAGAATATCCGTGCCGTCCATGATGCCGTCCATACAACAGACCCTGATGTTTCGATTCTGGAAGTCAGCTCTGCATCCGTTCAGCCGGAGGGTGAAGCTGTTTCTTCTCTGCGGCTTTTGCTGCATCTGGATTCTGTTGCGCAGGATGTACCCATCAGCACGGTTTTTGAAGCCACCAAAGTGTTTGAACATGGTGGGCCATTCGCTGACCTTCTGACCTGTGAGCCACCCAAAGTCCATAAGGACACTCGGCTGCGAACCAGTGGAGAGCTGCTACGTTACTCTCTGGAAGGAAACGAGTATCCGACAGAGCCGTACATGGATTCGTTCTTTGAGTGGCTCTACTGCCGTGCGTTGAAGCAGTTCCCGGAAAAGGCGGAGCCGCTGAGCAGATATAATGCTTTTTCTGATATTGCTGCCGCAGCGGATTCTAAAAAGTATTATGGCGATTCCTCACGGGCGGCTGCGATTTATGTGGGACTTGCAGCGGCAGGAAAACTTTCGTGCATCGATTCCTATGAATTATTTATTGCTGAGGTCTATACGGAGCCGAAACCTTTGCCCAAGTCTGGAAAATCTGAGGCTGCTTCAAAAATGACACCCGAAGTTTCTGCACCAGCAAAGGAGACTCCGGCAGACGAATTGCCGCAGCCCGATAACGCAAATGCGGAAGTGATTCCGGACACTGCGCAGATGGAGCATATCCTTGAGCTGCCCAAAGCGACCTGTCTGCTTCTCTCTTTGGCAAAAAATGCTGGCCTTTCTGCAAATAGTTCCAGTGAGCTGACATATAAGGGAAAGGAATTCCTTCTTGACGCTTATCAGATAGCGCTGAAAAATAAAACGCTCCAAATCAATATCCAAAAGAACAAAATCACATTTCCGATGGAGGAACCGGACAGCGGATTTCATGCAGTTGGTGTGTTGACCCGTTCGCCTGCTTGGGAATACGGATGGAAGTTTAACTATCTGACTGAGAATACATCCGGTGCAGAAAAGTCCGAAGTTAAAGAAAAAATCCCTCCAAAGCCTTTGACCGCATTGGAGCATCTGGAACGCTGTGGGTATAGAATCGTTCAGCAGGTCGTACCGAAAAAACTTCCGCCGATTGCCGTTCAGCGGATGGCATGGAAAACAGGCGAAGCTCTTTGCGACCCGGTAGTGGTGGATTTCTTGCAGTTTATTCGGACACATATGCAGAGTGACGGCTCTTTTTCGTTTCGTATCCCAAAGGGTACTTCCAAGAATTCGTTTGCCACACTTTCGGAAATCGCTCAGACGTGGGATAAAATGGGACTTTTTGCATCCATTGTGATCTATCCGCAGAATATCGTCTATGAGCTTGCGCAAAATGAGACTGTCCGGCATTTCCTGAGCGGGAAGTGGCTGGAACTTTTTGTGGAGCATCAGGTTCAGCAGATTTTGAATCGCTATCAGGAGGAGCAGGGCGCAGAAGTTTCGCTTTGCTCCAATGTGATTCTTTCAGAAGCGGCATCCGCAGGGAGCACGCATGAACTGGATGTTGCGTTTTCCATCAACGGAAAATTCTTCTGGGTGGAAGCCAAATCGTCCAGCCGAAGCATTGATTATGGAAAATATGCTGCTCTGTGCGAAAAGCTGAAAGTAACCTCCGACCGACTGCTTTTGGTCAACAGCGATTTGTCCGTTGAGGAGTGTGAAGGCGTTTCTTACTTCTGGAATTATCGTGTTGCAAATTGTGCAACGATTACGGGGGAATTGGAAAATATGGTTGCCAAACAAATTGAAACTGCCGGAAAAGCCGTTCCAAGTACAGACTGAGCAATAAGCAAAAAAGACCCTGAGAACCCTGCCGGATAAGCGGCAAAGTTCTCAGGGACTGTTTTATCGGATCTGCTCGACTTGCTTGGAGTCCTTTTCCTCCGCAAAGAACAGTTCCACATTCTTCTGTGCTTTTACGATTTCCTGCATCTCATCCCGTGTCTTTCGGTACTCTGGGTAGAGTGCTTTTTTCTTGGTGAGCAAAGCCGAATACTCTGCATTCAGGTCTTTCACTTTGGGCAGCTTTTTCAGGCCGGATTCATTGAAAGCGGCTTTCGCCGTCTTATGCAGCGTGACTTCTTCCCGGTGCGCTTCCAAAAATTTGGAGCTGTACCCGGATTTGCGGTAAGCATCGTATACAGGCCGGGTCTTGGCATAGTTGACGATGTGCGCCCGGAGGACGGCGATTTCTGCCATACGCTTCTCGGCGGCCTTGATGGAATCGCCCAGTTTGTGATAGCGAGAAAGTGCAGCATCAGCACGCTCTTTCAGGTCATCCGCACTGCCGATTTTCTGCTCCTGCAAAAAAATCAGCGTTTTGGACATCTCTTTCAAGTTGTACTTCTTCGCCCAGCGTTCGTAGCCGCCACCTTTGCCCTCGGCAAGTTTTGCTTGAATGTCAACCAGCAACTGGAACGGCTGCTCTTTGGGAGGTTGCTTCTGATGTGGGCGGTGTTCGGCTTTTCCGGCAATGACTGCTTTGATTTCATCCTCGCTGTACCCGGCACCCAGTGTCTTTAACCGGATAAAGCGTTTCTGCCGTGCGCCTTTAACGGAAGTGTATTTGCCGCGTTTGATTTCATAGCCCTGCTGTTCCAGCTTTTGCAGAAAATCTTCGTAGTCGGTGGGCTTCTGCTGCAAAATCTCGTCGATTACACTGCACAGCCGGTCGCGGTTGCTCTCCTTTGGTGGGTAAGTGATGCGCTTCTGCCGTTCCCGGTAAGGCTTCTTTTCAATGACTGACAGCTGATGCTCCAGACAAATCAGGTCGCTCAACCGCTGCACTGCCAGACCGGAAAAGAAAAAATCCCGGAATTTTCTTGTGCCGTCCAGAGTGGTCGAGTTATAGATAATGTGATTGTGAATGTGTTCCCGATCGGTATGCGTTGCAACGATAAAAGCGTGTTTGCCTTTCAGAAACCGGGAGGCCAACTCATAACCGATGCGGTTTGCTTCTTCAGCCGTAATTTCACCAGGTCGGAAAGATTGCCGTATCTGATAGGCGATAATGTTACTTTTTTGGCTGCGCCCGGTGGCCTGCTCGTACAGCTTTTTTGTGAGCATGAACTCCTCGTCCACAGTAAGCGGGCTGCATTGATAGCTGCTGACAAGTTCGCCTTTTTCAGTCTTGTCGGGATTCTGCGCATAATCAGTGCGGTCTTTCAGGCAGGCGGCGATAGATTTTCCTTTGTGCTGATGCAGTGCGATCAGACGAGTAGCAGCCAGAGCAGATCACCTCCTAAATGAAAAAGCCGCCCGAAGGCGGCAAGAAGATTCAAAATCAAATCAGGTCCCGGAGCCAACCGCTGAATTTCTCAACGCCCTCCACCATTGCAGTTGCGCCGACAAAAAGGACAAAGCAGAGAAATTCGGCAACCAGCAGAATCAGAAATTGATCCCAAGTCTGGCGGTAGACGGTGTAGATGCCGCAGCCAAAGATATACAGCATCAACGGCGCGACAACATAGCTGGACAGAGTAAGCAGCCACTTTGCCATCAGAGCCAGAAAAGCCACGAACAGAGAGATCGGGGCAAGCATCATCTTGAATAAAAACCTCATATCAAACACCAGCCTTTCTTTTTCGCCCCTATTATAAAGGTATCGCCCCTTGCCTTGCAAGGGTGTCAACCGTTATGTAAACCCGCAGCCTCCTACTGCGGGAAATTTTTTAGAGTTCGGTGAGTTTGGCGAGAAGTTGCTTGCCAATAGCTATCAGCTCATCCAACCGACTACGCAAGTCCTCTAAATCGGCGGCATAGAGCTGCCCGCTTTCACTGGCCCGTTTCGCCACCTGATTCAGGTTGTTGCTGCAATTCTGAAGAAGGTACGCCATCCGACGCAGCTGTGGTAAATCAAGATTCAGGCAGTAACCATCCAGAGCCATTTTTCGCAGATAAGAGCCAATGCTCAAAATACCGCAACTTTCCATCTTCTGACGAATGCGTTCCAGTTCGACTTTGCTGACACGAAAATGGATCTGCTGGTCACGGTGCTCCGTCACCGGGCATCACCATCCTTATCCAAGTAAGATTTGAATGGTCGGACAGGCTCCACTTTATCAGCCTTTTCTTCCAGAGCTGCCAGCACAGAGGGGCGGGCATCCGGCTTTTCTTCCGCTTCGGGTTCTGTCCGGCTGGACTGATGCTCCATGTTCAACAGCGCATCCAATTCTGCAAGGCGGGCAGATTTGGTTTGCAGTTCTTCCTCCTGCGCAAACGGCTTGGCGATTTCAGCCTCTGCGGCCTGCTTCTGCTGTTCCAGAGAATCCAGTGCGGCATCAGCATCGGCAATGCGGTCGGCAAAATTGCCGATGGCATTGTCCAGACGGACGATGTTGCCGCGAGGGTCATCGCCCAGCGGTACCGGATAACTCAGCTCGCCGCGGAGAACGATTTGATGCTCATTCTTGAAACTGTCAAAGCGAATGTTCAGCTCAAAGCCGCGATAGGTGCCCAGCAGCATCATATCCGCATTCGGCATCTCCTTGCAGGCGAGCATCAGCCGCTCACCAGCGGCTTTTTTCTCATCGAACACCATGCCCTTGATCGTCATGCCGCAGAAGTTCTCCTTATCCTGCGGGTGTGCGTCTGCGATTTGGGCATCGTTTTTCAGAGCCGCAATACGGTTCTTCGCTTTCTGAATTTCCTCCGGGTAATGCTTGAGCAGCTTATCTTCCAGACGATATTTCTGGTTCTGGTAATCCGAGCGCAGCACCTTGAGCTTTGCTACCTGCACATCCAGATCCATCTTTTCCCGGATGCGCGGGTCGCCTGCGCATAGGGCCTTGACCTCGGCATACGAAAGAGCCTGCTCATCCACATCATCACAGGAGCGCATCGGAGATTTGCTCGTCATGATCTGCGAAATAAACTTCTGCTTGTTTTCCAGCGTTTGCCAGAGGTAGGCGTCGAATGTCCCCTCCGTGACGTAATTATAGACGTAAACTTGTTTGTTTTTGTTGCCCTGACGGATGATTCGGCCGTTGCGTTGGGTCATATCGGACGGTCGCCAGCCTACATCCAGATGATGCACGGCCACCAGCAGGGTCTGGACATTGGTGCCTGCGCCCATCTTTGCAGTGCTGCCCAGCAGGACACGCACCTTGCCGCTGCGGACTTTGGAGAACAAATCCGCTTTCTTACCTTCAGTATCAGCGTTGTGGATGAACTCGACCTCCGATTCCGGCACCCCGGCGGCAAGCAGCTTTGTGCGAATATCATCGTAGACATTGAACGAGCCGTCTCCCTTGGGCGTGGACATATCGCAGAAAATCAGCTGCGTCAGATTATCCTCTTTGGTTTCGTTCCAGATACGCAGAACATTGTCGACGCAGGCATTCAGCTTGCTGTCCGGGTCATCCGGGGTGAGCGGATTCATCAGCCGCTGGTCAAGGCCGGTTTTACGTCCGTCCGAGGTGATCTTCAGCATATTGTCCACCGAGGGGTCAACCGCACCGCTATGCACCTCAGCAGCACGTTCGCTCAGGGATTTCACCATGTCCTGCTGGATTTCCGAGGGTTTGACCACGACAGTTTCAAACTTGGCTTCCGGAACAGGCAGATGCAACTGGTCGGAAGTCTTGATGTCCGCTGCCTCCTTGAACATATTCATCAGCTCCGGCAGATTAAAGAACTTGGCAAAACGTGTGCGCGCACGGTAGCCGGTTCCTTCCGGCGCAAGCTCAATGGCCGTGGTGGTCTCGCCAAACGTAGAAGCCCATGCATCAAAGTGGGTCAGTTGTTTCTGCTGGAGAGTGCTGTACTGCAAATAGCGCATCAGTGTGTACATTTCCGTCATGGAGTTGCTGATGGGCGTTCCCGTTGCGAAAATCACGCCGCGCCCGCCAGTCACTTCATCCAGATAACGACACTTGCCGAACATATCGCTGGACTTCTGTGCTTCGGAGGTAGAAAGGCCAGCAACATTGCGCATCTTGGTGTAAAGATATAGGTTCTTGTAGTTCTGGCTCTCGTCCACAAATAACCTATCTACGCCTAATTGTTCAAATGTGACCACATCATCCTTGCGGTCGGTGGACTGTAGCTTTTTCAGTTTCACCTCCAGTGTTTTCCGTGTCTTTTCCATCTGTTTCACGGTAAAATGCTCACCGGACTGTTCTTTGGCCTCTGCAATGGCTTTTTCGATTTCCTCGATCTGATCTTCGATGATCCGTGCCTGCCGTTCCGCAGAAAGAGGGATTTTCTCAAACTGCGAGTGGCCGATAATGACGGCATCGTAGTCGCCGGTTGCGATGCGGGCGCAAAAACGCTTTCGATTGGCGGGTTCAAAGTCTTTCTTGCTGGTAACGAGCAGCTTTGCATTGGGGTATAGCCGCAGGAACTCGCTGGCCCACTGCTCGGTCAGATGGTTGGGTACCACGAACAGGCTTTTCTGACACAGGCCCAAACGCTTAGATTCCATTGCCGAAGCTGCCATCTCAAAACTTTTGCCGGCACCCACCTCGTGGGCGAGCAGGGTGTTCCCACCATAAAGCACATGAGCAACTGCATTGCGCTGATGTTCCTGCAGATTGATCTCCGGGTTCATACCGACAAAATGGATATGGCTTCCGTCATACTCGCGGGGCCGGGTACTATTGAACAACTCGTTATACTGCTTCACCAGCAGATTCCGCCGCTGCGGGTCTTGCCAAACCCAGCCTGCAAAGGTATCCTTGATGGCCTGCTGCTTCTGCTGGGCAAGCATCGTCTCCTTCTGGTTCAGGACACGCCGCTCTTTACCGTCCTCCTCAATGGTATCATAAATGCGGCAGTCCCGCAAATTCAAGGTGTCCTCCAAAATCTTGTAGGCGTTGGCCCGGTGGGTGCCGTAGGTTTCGGTGGACATGATATCATACATTCCGGCGGCAGATTTGTTGCCGATGCGCCATTCGGACGTAAATGGAGAGTAGCGGACTTGGATCAGGTTGTTATAGCGGATGCGGTAGGGCGGCTGAAAAGTCTCCATCATAAACTGCTGCACAATGGCGGGATTCAGCCATGTGGCACCCAGTCGGATGTCGATTTCTGATGCTTCAAGGTCCTTCGGCTGCGCTTTGGTCAAAGCCTCCACATTGATCTTGAACTCCGGGTGGCTTTCAGCGGCAAGCTGAGCCATGCGCAGTTTATTCCGCACATTGCCGGAAAGATACTCGTCCGCAGTCTGCCAGCCTGCTTCCGGCTCATCTGCATCCGCAGAAGGGTCTTTGAAAATCACGCCTTGCAGCTCTGTGGTAATACGCTCATAATCGCCGGGAGAGCCGAGAAGTTCCGCCATATAGGGCAGATCAACACGGCCATGTTCTCCAATGGACACTGCCAGTGCTTCGCTGGGGGTGTCCACGCTGGTGACGGTGCGCTCCGGGCGAATCGTTCGCTTGGTGAACATATCCGCCTTGCTTTTGAGCTGTTTATTCTCATCGAGATTTTCCAAAGAGCAGAGCAGATAGTAGGAACTGTCATCATCGAACAGGCGGGCATTTTTCTTGTCGTTGATCAGCCCGTATTTTGCGGTAAAGGCATCGTAGGCGGCGTTCAATTTTGCTTGCGATGCCTTAATATCCTCGTCCGGGAAGTCCAACTGCTGGTCAATCAGTTCGTTGACGATTTGCCGCAACTCCACCATACCAGCTACACGGCCTTTGGCATTATCGGACAACTCCACCTGCGTCATAATCGAATTTTCTCGGTAGTACACCTCACCGTCCACCACGGCATAGGAGAAATTCTTTACATCTGGGTCAGCGGGGAGCGTCTTGCGCTCGACTTCTGCATCCGCAACATCTGGTGTTTCCACCTCGACTTCAACATACTGGCCCTCAATATGCTGTACCGCTTCGGCAAGCTGGTCGGCCAGCACTGCGCCCTCGATGGGGGCAACCGTCAGTTCCTCCCGTCCGTATTGGGTGCTTTCGGTGGTCAGTTCGCCCAGAATCATCTCCGGGTGGTCCACGAAATACTGGTTGATGGCAAAGCCGTCCTCGGTCTTGCCAAGCTGCACCCATGCAGGTTCGATGTCCGCAGGGCGGTCACGCTTCTGCAAAAAGATAATGTCACTCACAACATCCGTGCCTGCGTTTGCCTTGAACGCATTATTCGGCAGACGGATAGCTCCCAACAGGTCAGCACGCTCTGCCATGTGCTTGCGGGCGGTGCTGTCCTTGCTATCCATGGTGTAGCGGCTGGTGACGAACGCCACCACGCCGCCCGGACGCACTTGGTCAATGGCCTTGGCGAAAAAGTAGTTGTGGATGCTGAATCCCAACTTGTTGTACGCCTTGTCGTTGACCTTGTAGTTGCCGAAGGGCACGTTGCCCACCGCCAGATCGTAGAAATCACGGCGGTCTGTGGTCTCAAAGCCCGCCACGGTAATGTCGGCCTGCGGGTACAGCTTTTTGGCGATGCGCCCGGTGATGGAATCCAGCTCTACGCCGTACAGACGGCTGTCCTGCATGGTGTCCGGCAGCATACCGAAGAAGTTGCCCACGCCCATACTAGGTTCCAGAATGTTACCGCTGCGGAAACCCATGCGCTCCACCGCATCGTAGATACCACGGATCACGGTGGGGCTGGTGTAGTGGGCGTTCAGGGTGCTGGAACGTGCGGCGGCATACTCGTCCTCGGAGAGCAGCCCTTTCAGTTCGGCGTATTCCTTTGCCCAACTATCTTTGCCGGGGTCAAAAGCGTCTGCCAGACCGCCCCAGCCCACATACTGTGAAAGCACCTGCTGTTCCTCGGCGGTGGCACCCCGGTGCTCCTCCTCCAAACGAAACAGAGTTCGGATGGCTTCGATGTTCCGGGCATATTTCTGCTTTGCACCGCCCTCGCCCAAATGGTCGTCTGTGATGCGGAAGTTCCCGGCAGGCGCAGCGTTCAAGGCTTCATCCAAGGCAGCGGCATCCGGGAAGGTCTGCACCTCTCCGTCCATTACAGCAGAGATGGGCAGTTCGTCCAGTTCTTCGTCAGACGGCTCCGGCTCGTCCTTGTCTGCTAAAAATTTTGCGTGTTCGACTTTGAGCCACTCGGCGGCTTCTCTGTCTGCAACTTCTTTTTTCAGATTTTCCAGATAAGATTCTGCCTGCTTCTCGTTAGAAAACTGTGGAACGGCGTGATTGGTTTCATAGTAGTCATCATAAAGATCATCCCAGATAGCAAAAAGCGGCATTTTACCGTCAACGACTTTTCGGACAGAGAAACGTTCGTATTCAGGCACTTCGGATTCCTTGGCGATGGCTTCTGCCTGCGCCAGCATTTTATCCACACGCTGAGCAGTCGCACTCTGTCGCAGCCCCTGCTCAAACTGCTGCTTGTTAATAACCTCATTGTCCCAAGACTGCCCGTGCGCACTGGTGTCGATGCGCACATCGGTTTCGCCAACATAGCCGATGGTACCTTCAATCGTTCTGGTGGGCAGGTCTACCACAACTTCATCCCCGACATTGTAGTTGGATGCTTCCTGTCTGGTAGCACGCTGTTCCTTTTCCTCATCTGTCAGATAGCGGTCGGACTGAATCATAAGGTCGATATACTTTTCCACCTGCGCCCATTTCAGGGTGATTTTCTGGTGGTCGGGATAATGAACAAATTCCAGACCCTTCCAGTCGTGGTTGACGAAGCCTCGACTGCCATCCAGATAATCGTGGGAGTGCCCACCGATGCCGTACTCCTTTGCCAGTGCTTTGGCACAGAGTTTGCGGTCAGGCTGGGTCTGGTACAGCGCAATAATGCGCTGTTTGCCGCCTGTAAACCCTGAACCATGCCGCCGCAGCTCGTTCTCAATTTCAGCCTGCGACAAAACAAAAGCGGAGGGCGTTTTTTCGCTCTCCGCTTGGTCGATCTTCTCAATTTGCTGGGCTTCGGTGGGGATGTTCGCATCCAGAAAACTTAGCTGTAGATCAGCTCCGTCATCACCAGTTCCTCTGCCTGCGCTTTCAGACTGTTCATGTGCTGCACCCACATCAGTTGGTTCTGCGCTTTGTCCGGGGCTGGGTCCTGCTTCAGAAGCTGCTCCATGGTCTGCTGCATCCGGCTCTCTGCTGTCTGCTCCAGTTCCATCAGATGCGGGTACAGCGTCCCGTTCAGGAGCATCGAATTGTACAGTACCGGGCGATACTGCATCAGGTACGTCCGGCGCAGCCTGCCGTACTTGCCCAGCGGCTTCCGGGGCTGGTTCAGGGTTAGGTTCGGGAGCTGGTAGTCCCCGACGGTCGAGTAAGTCACGTTCCTGCTGTTCGTATTCATATTGGCTCCTTTCTGCATTGCGGCGGCGAATGGTTGTTTTTACGGTGCGCTCGATGTTACGCAGCACCTCCCGGCTCATGTCGCTGACGGCTGCGCCGAGGGCGTAGACACTATCCGGGGTGGAAAAATTGTAGATTGCCTGAAAATCGTCCTTGTCGAACCACCCGGCAGGCTCAATGCCGCAGCGTTCCAGCAGCGTGTAGGTGACGCTGATGGCGGCGGCAGACTTGAACTGCATCTCCACCCCGGCTTCATCATAATCCATCAAGAGCGAACCGTCAACGATGGCACGAATGTCCCCGCCGTTGTTGTCCCAGTAATCCGCCACCAGTTTCCCCGCAACATCCGCAAGCTGCTGGCTGACACGCTCGCCGCTGATGCCGTAGGTCTTGCTCAACATTTCCGAAACCGGCTGCACCAAATCGGGACCGAGCTGCCACACCTCCGGGTCACGGGAATTGCGGCGCACCCCGGTGTCGCTTACGTCAAAGACGTAGTGCAGCCGGGGGAAGCCGCTGGATTCGTCCAGCAGAGCGATGCCCTTGGCACCTCGGCGCACATAGCGGTTCATCCGATTGTTCCAGATGTCGAAGTCGGCGCAGGCGGTGGCATCCGGGCGCTGGGCGTAGATCATGAGCTGGTCGGCAAAAGGGTACTTGTACAGCCGGGATGCGGTGGTCAGGTAGTCCGTCCAGCTTTCCCAATACCGGGTCAGGCCGTTGGCCGTGCGCTGGGCAAGGGCGAGATATTCTTCGGTTTTGCTTGGCATAGCGTTCCTCCCTTCAAGTTCATGGTAAACAAAAAAGCGAGCGG
>ENA-UERU01001548-UERU01001548.1-human-gut-metagenome-genome-assembly--contig:-NODE-1548-length-12055-cov-9.197278_pt1 | contig 12055 bp, 9 predicted proteins | sample MGYA00242988_ERZ507989 | MGnify/ENA primary metagenome ERZ507989 (study PRJEB26167, sample SAMN06115519) | human gut metagenome | host: Homo sapiens | place: China:Hunan | collected 2015-08-21 | study...
ATATTCCCGGGTACATTCGACCCTTTCACCATCGGACATTATTCGGTAGTGGAACGTGCACTCACCTTTATGGACGAAATCGTGATAGGAATCGGTATCAACGAAAACAAGAATACGTATTTCCCTATCGACAAAAGAGAGGAAATGATTCGGGAACTCTACAAGGACGACCCTCGTATCCGGGTAATGTCATACGATTGTCTGACAATTGACTTCGCACAGGAAGTAGGAGCAAAGTTTATTGTCCGCGGTATCCGCACCGTAAAAGACTTCGAATACGAAGAAACGATTGCAGACATCAACCGCAAACTGGCTGGTATCGAAACCATTCTGCTTTTCACGGAGCCGGAACTGACTTGTGTCAGCTCTACTATTGTACGCGAGCTATTGACCTTTAATAAAGACATCAGCCAGTTTATTCCGAAAGGGATGAAGATCAGTTGAGAAGAATAGAACCTAAAATAACAAGATTATGAATAAGATTACAATATACGTTCTCCTGGCTTGCCTATGGACAGTATCAGCCGTACAGGCCCAGAGTTTCGGCTCGCCCGCCATGCGCAAGCTGCAAATGGCAGAGTTTGCAATCTCCAACTTTTATGTAGATAAAGTAGACGAAGACAAGCTGGTAGAAGAAGCTATCATTAAAATGCTGGCCCAACTCGACCCGCACTCCACCTACTCGGACGCCGAAGAAGTGAAGAAGATGAACGAACCGCTTCAAGGTAATTTCGAAGGCATCGGCGTACAATTCCAGATGATTGAAGATACGCTGTTGGTGGTGCAACCTGTCAGCAACGGTCCTTCCGAGAAAATAGGAATCCTTGCAGGCGACCGTATCATCGCCGTCAACGACAGCGCCATTGCAGGTGTAAAGATGAGTACGGAAGAAATCATGAAGCGTCTTCGCGGTCCGAAAGGCTCGAAAGTAAATCTGAAAATTGTCCGTCGCGGCGTCCAAGACCCGTTGGTGTTCACCGTAAAAAGAGACAAGATACCTATCCTCAGCCTTGACGCGTCCTATATGATTCAGCCGAAGACAGGCTATATCCGCATCAACCGCTTCGGGGCAACGACTGCCGAAGAATTCAAGAAAGCAATGAAAGAACTTCAGAAGCAAGGAATGAAGGATATGATTCTCGACTTGCAAGGCAACGGAGGAGGCTACCTCAATGCAGCTATCGACCTTGCCAACGAATTTTTGGATCAAAAGGAATTAATCGTCTACACCGAAGGACGGACTGCCAAACGCAGTGACTTCTACGCCAAAGGTAACGGCGAGTTCCGTAACGGCCGCCTCATCGTATTGGTAGACGAATATACAGCTTCCGCCAGTGAGATTGTCAGCGGCGCAGTGCAGGATTGGGACAGAGGTATCATCGTAGGCCGCCGTTCTTTTGGCAAAGGACTGGTTCAACGCCCGATCGACTTGCCCGACGGCTCAATGATCCGCCTGACGATCGCCCGTTATTATACTCCCGCCGGCCGCTGCATCCAAAAGCCTTACGACAGCTCGACAGATTACAATAAAGACCTGATAGAGCGCTTCAACCACGGTGAACTGATGAATGCCGACAGCATTCACTTCCCCGACTCATTGAAAGTACAGACCAAGAAACTCGGTCGTACCGTTTACGGCGGAGGCGGTATCATGCCGGATTATTTCGTGCCGATTGACACCACTCTTTACACGGATTATCACCGCAACCTGGTAGCCAAAGGCGCCGTTATCAAATTCACCATGAAGTTTATCGAAGGACACCGAAAGGAACTGGCCAACAAGTACAAGAAGTTCGAATCGTTTAATGAGAAGTTCATCATAGACGATGATATGCTGGCAACCTTGCGTGAAATGGGTGAGAAAGAAGGCGTGAAGTTCAATGAAGAGCAGTATCAGAAATCGCTCCCGCTCATCAAGACGCAACTCAAAGCCTTGATCGCCCGCGACCTTTGGGATATGAACGAATATTTCCGGGTGATGAATACGACGAACGAAAGCGTACAGAAGGCGTTGGAGATTCTCAATTCGGAGGAATATCAGAAGAAACTGAGAGCAAATTAATCCTTATCTCTCCCGATAAAAAACACACATTTCTCTTTCACCTATCACCGTCGGTAATCAAACGCTTTATTCATCGAGGTTTCCAGCGGTGACAGGTTGTTTCTTAACCTATCACCACATCTATCACCTATCACCGCCGGATTACGCTTCGCAATATAGTTCGGCCCCTTTCCAAGCATATACAGTCATCATGACAAGGTGAACAAGTTCCTTAAACAAGCAGGAATACTTTGCTTTTCTCCCTTATATAGTTTATCTTTGCTACCGATATAGTCTACTCACCACAGCCGTGACGAATTCCTGCCACGGCCATGACGAGAAGCTACCACAGCCGTGGCAAGTAGTTACCACGGCTGTGACAAACGAACGATCAAGGCACCGGAACACAACTATCCTTATGCCTTAATCAAAGAATAAAGGCAGGACAACTTATATAAAGCCGCTTGATAACAAACAAACAACAGCTATATAACACAATCCCCTCTAAGTCCCAAAGATTATTAACCCGGTTTGCAACGACAAAATACGATGTCCTTACAAATAAAATAAATAGAAAATAATGGCAATACAATTTGAATTGTACAAAACTCCCCGTCCCAAGGACGAGGCAGACAAAGAGACATACCACGCACGTGTGGTCAACTTCCAGCATATCGACACGGATTATCTGGCCAGACAAATCCAAACGGCAACTTCACTGACCGAGGGAGACGTAAAATCTGTCCTCGAATCTCTAAGCCACTTTATGGGGGAGCGGCTCCGAGAAGGGGAAAGCGTCCATTTGGATGGTATCGGTTACTTTCAGATAAAGCTGAACAGTCAGGAACCAATCACTTCGCCCAAACTAAAGGCAAACCAAATCAAACTCAAAGCCAACATCAGTTTCAAGGCGGATATCAAACTTAAAAAGTCGGTAAGCGTCGTACATCTGGAACGAAGCAAAGTGAAACGGCATTCAGCCTCCCGCACGAACGAAGAGGTTGACAAGCTCCTGACAAATTACTTCAGCAACAACTCGATATTGACGCGCCCCGACTTTCAAGGGCTGTGCAACTTTACCGCTACCACTGCCGCCCGGCACATCAGACGGCTGAAAGAGGAAAAGAAATTGCAGAATATCAATACGTATTATAATCCGATCTATGCGCCGATGCCGGGGTATTATGGCAGGGCGAAGCTATGAGAAATACGATCAGAATAGTAAAAAGAACTTGCCTAAAGACAGAAAGTAGTAAAATATTCTCTATCTTTAGGCGTACAATAAAAAAATAGATGTAAGCACAAACTTATATTTGAAGAAATGCAACACCTATATATCTATGAATAAACTAATACTAACCGGCCTGCTGGCAGCCGGAGCAATGACACACATTCAAGGTGCTCAATTTGCCGGACAAGAAAACCAACAACAAGACCCGAAGGATAAAAGCCGGCGGCCCAATATCCTTTTTATCCTGAGCGACGACCATACCTCACAGGCATGGGGAATCTATGGCGGAGTTCTGGCAGATTATGCTTATAACAGCAATATCCGCCGGCTGGCAAACGAAGGTGTAGTGCTCGACAACTGCTTCTGCACCAACTCTATCTCCGCCCCCAGCCGCGCCAGTATCCTCACCGGACTTTACAGTCACCGGAACGGGCTTTATACGTTAGCCGATTCGTTGGATACTTCAATTCCCACACTGGCAACCGTCCTGCAAGCCAACGGCTACAATACCGGACTTGTCGGTAAATGGCATATCAAATCGCAACCGCAAGGGTTCGACTATTATTCCATTTTCTACGACCAGGGAGAATACCGCGACCCTACTTTCATCGAAAGCAGCGACCCATGGCCGGGCAACCGTCCGTTCGGCGAGCGCGTGCCCGGTTTCTCCACCGACCTCGTCGCAGAAAAAGCGATCAACTGGATCAAGCAGCAGGACAGCAACCAGCCTTTCCTGATGTGCTGCCATTTCAAAGCCACCCACGAGCCATACGACTACCCGACACGCATGGAACACCTTTATGACGGAGTCACCTTCCCCGAACCGGAGAACTTCCTCGACTGGGGACCGGAAACGAACGGGCGTTCTTTCCAAGGGCAAACGCTCGAAGAACTGGGACATCGCTGGCGAGTTGCTTCCAAAGACCCGGACAAGTGGTGGTGCCGCTATCCCGGACTACCTTTCAACACCGACGGAATGCAACGGACCACCGCCCGGCGTGCAATTTATCAAAAACTGATCCGCGACTATCTGCGTTGCGGAGCCACCATAGACGACAACATCGGCAAACTCCTCAAAACACTGGACGAAATGGGTATTGCCGACAACACCATCGTTGTTTATGTCTCCGACCAAGGTTACTTCCTCGGCGAACACGGCTTCTTCGACAAACGAATGTTTTATGAAGAAGCCGCCCGTATGCCCTTCGTCATTCGTTATCCGAAAAAAATCCCCGCCGGGAAACGCTTGAAAGACCTGATACTCAACGTCGACTTTGCACCGACACTGGCTGAATTTGCCGGAGTGAAAATGGAGAATGTACAAGGACACAGCTTCACCGGCAACCTCGAAGGAAAAACTCCGGCAGACTGGCGGAAAGAAATCTACTACCGTTACTGGACGAATCACGCTATCCGCCCGGCACATTTCGCTATCCGTTCCGAGCGCTACAAACTCATATTCTATTACGCAAAGAATCTGGACATGACCGATACGGAAAACTTTGATTTCACTCCTGCATGGGATTTCTATGATTTAGAAGAAGACCCGCACGAGAATCATAATTTGTATAACGATCCGAAATACGCTCCTATCATCAGACAGATGAAAAAAGATTTATTGAATCTTCGCAAGGAAGTAGGTGACACCGACGAGAAATATCCGGAGATGCAGGAATTACTGGAGAAGTACTATAAATAAGATTTCACTACGGAGGACACAGAGTTTTTATAACGGTGCTGTCAACTTTCTGCTCAAACATAAATGAAAGAAAAAGTTCCGTTTTCCGCAAAAAAACTTATCTTTGTTCCCGGAAGATAATAATTCACGCATAAAACTCATGCCAAAAGATTCATTTTGCATACAATACACCAACTGCACAGGATGTCCCAATGTCAACGAGAACATCCTTGTGTATAGAAACCTACCCAAAGGAGCGCATATCCCGAAGGATAAGTGCACGCAAAACTGTATGCTTTTCATGATAAAAGGCGAATTACTTATCAACAGTGAAGAATATCCCGGAAATATCCTGCGCGAAAAGCAATTTATCCTGCAAGCTATCGGCTCGAAAATAGAGTTGCTTGCCCTCACGGACGTTGAATACATCGTCTACTGGTTTAATGAGTTACCCCTGCTTTGCGAAGAACGTTACCGTGAAATAACGGAACAGGCAGAAGCACCGCTGACCTACACTCCGCTGATCATGAGTGAAAGGCTTCATCATCTCATCACCAGTATGCCCGAATTTCTCGGTGAAGAATCACCTTGCAGCAAGTTCATCGAACTGAAATGCAAAGAGTTGGCTTTCCTCATCACCAATTATTATCCGACGCCTCAATTAAGTTCATTCTTCTATCCGATCAGTACGTACACAAAAAGTTTCCATTATTTTGTAATGCAAAACTACAACACGGTGAAGAACGTAGAAGAATTTGCGCATTTGGGAGGTTATACCACCACTACTTTCCGCCGGCTTTTTAAAAACCTCTACGGCATACCTGTATACGAATGGATACTGGAGAAAAAGCGGGAAGGCATTCTGGAAGATCTCCAGCGTACCAATATGCGAATTACAGAGATTTGTAACCGCTACGGTTTCGACTCTCTATCCCACTTCGCACACTTTTGCAAAGACTCTTTCGGCGACACTCCCCGAGCGCTGCGAAAGAAGGCGGCCAACGGTGAAAAAATCGGAAAGGTTGCCGATTAAGGAATAATTTCTTTAATTCCTTGCTCAATCAATCTATTTCCCCTATTTTTGCAGTCCGTAAGAGGTGTAAAACGTTGAAATTTTAGTTCTAACAATTAAATAATTTAAATTCAATCATTTATGTGGTTAAGTAATTCATCTGTAGGAAGGAAAGTGGTGATGAGCGTTACCGGTATCGCCCTTGTCCTGTTTCTAACATTTCACATGGCGATGAACCTGGTTGCAATCATCTCGGCTGATGGTTACAACATGGTTTGTGAGTTCCTGGGAGCAAACTGGTATGCGTTAGCGGCTACCGTAGGACTGGCTGCTCTTTTCGTAATTCACATCATCTATGCCTTCTGGCTGACAATGCAGAATCGCAAAGCGCGTGGTAGCGAACGCTATGCAGTGGTTGACAAGCCGAAAACCGTTGAGTGGGCTTCTCAAAACATGCTGGTGTTGGGTCTTATCGTAATCGTAGGCCTTGGCTTACACTTGTTCAACTTCTGGGCAAAAATGCAGTTGCCGGAACTGATGCACAACATGGGTATGCACGCCGACACACTGACGTTGGCTTATGCCGCAAACGGTGCTTATCACATCCAGCAGACTTTCTCTTGCCCGATTTACGTGGTTCTTTACCTCGTTTGGCTGTTTGCTCTGTGGTTCCACCTTACTCACGGTTTCTGGAGCTCTATGCAATCACTGGGGTGGAACAACAAAGTATGGATCAACCGTTGGAAATGTATTTCTAACATCTATTCAACGATTGTAGTACTCGGTTTCGCACTCGTAGTAGTGGTATTCTTCGCGAAATCACTGATTTGTGGCGGTGCTTGCTAAATAGTAAATTGTAAATGATTAAATTGTAAATAATATTATGATCAAGATAGATTCAAAAATTCCAGAAGGCCCGGTGGCTGAGAAATGGACCAACTATAAAGCTCACCAGAAATTGGTGAATCCCGCTAATAAACGTCGTTTGGATATCATCGTTGTGGGTACGGGTCTGGCAGGTGCTTCTGCCGCTGCTTCACTCGGTGAAATGGGTTTCAGAGTATTCAACTTCTGTATTCAGGACTCTCCGCGTCGTGCACACTCTATCGCTGCACAAGGTGGTATCAACGCAGCCAAGAACTATCAGAATGACGGTGACTCGGTTTACCGCCTGTTCTATGATACAGTAAAAGGTGGTGACTACCGTGCCCGCGAAGCTAACGTATATCGTCTGGCTGAAGTATCAAACGCTATCATCGACCAATGTGTAGCTCAAGGTGTTCCTTTCGCTCGCGAATACGGCGGTACGCTGGACAACCGTTCTTTCGGTGGCGCACAGGTTTCACGTACTTTCTACGCTAAAGGTCAGACAGGCCAGCAGTTGTTGCTGGGTGCTTACTCCGCACTGAGCCGTCAGGTAAACGTAGGTACTGTAAAACTTTACACCCGCTATGAAATGCAGGACGTTGTCATCGTTGACGGACGTGCCCGCGGTATCATTGCCAAAAACCTTGTAACAGGTAAATTGGAACGTTTCGCCGCTCACGCAGTAGTTATCGCTACCGGTGGTTACGGAAACGCTTACTTCCTGTCTACAAACGCTATGGGTTGTAACTGTACGGCTGCTGTTTCTTGCTACCGCAAGGGTGCCGTATTTGCTAACCCTGCATACGTTCAGATCCACCCGACTTGTATTCCGGTACACGGTGACAAGCAGTCTAAACTGACATTGATGTCCGAATCTCTTCGTAACGACGGTCGTATCTGGGTTCCGAAGAAGAAAGAAGACGCTGTGAAACTCCAGAAGGGCGAAATCAAAGGAAGCGATATTCCTGAAGAAGACCGCGACTACTACTTGGAACGCCGCTATCCGGCATTCGGTAACCTGGTTCCGCGTGACGTTGCCAGCCGTGCCGCTAAAGAACGTTGCGACGCAGGTTTCGGTGTAAACAACACCGGTTTGGCCGTATTCCTCGATTTCTCCGAAGCTATCAACCGTTTGGGCATCGACGTTGTTCTTCAACGTTACGGCAACCTCTTCGATATGTATGAAGAAATCACCGACGTTAATCCGGGCGAACTGGCAAAAGAAATCAATGGCGTGAAATATTATAACCCGATGATGATTTATCCGGCTATCCACTATACAATGGGTGGTATCTGGGTAGACTACGAACTGCAAACCACCATCAAAGGTCTGTTCGCTATCGGTGAATGTAACTTCTCCGACCACGGTGCAAACCGCCTTGGTGCTTCTGCATTGATGCAAGGTCTGGCCGACGGTTACTTCGTATTGCCTTACACTATCCAGAACTATCTGGCAGACCAGATTACTGTTCCCCGTTTCTCTACTGACCTTCCCGAATTTGCGGAAGCGGAAAAAGCTGTTCAAGCTAAGATCGACAAGTTCATGAGCATACAAGGTAATGAATCTGTTGATTCTATCCACAAGAAACTGGGTCACATCATGTGGGAATATGTAGGTATGGGACGTACGGCAGAAGGCTTGAAGAAAGGTATTGCTGCACTGAAAGAAATCCGCAAGGAATTTGAAACCAACCTGTTTATCCCCGGTTCTAAAGAAGGCATGAACGTAGAGCTTGACAAAGCAATCCGCCTGTACGACTTCATCACAATGGGTGAACTTGTTGCTTACGATGCATTGAACCGTAACGAAAGTTGTGGTGGTCACTTCCGTGAAGAATACCAGACTGAAGAAGGAGAAGCCAAACGTGATGACGAAAACTTCTTCTACGTAGCTTGCTGGGAATATCAAGGTGACGATGAAAAGGCTCCGATATTGATCAAAGAACCGCTGGTATACGAAGCTATCAAGGTTCAGACCCGTAACTACAAGAGCTAATCGGTGAAGTTAAACATTTAAAAGAATTAGAAGACAATGGATAAAAATATATCATTTACACTGAAGGTATGGCGCCAAGCTGGTCCGAAAGCTAAAGGTGCTTTTGAAACCTACCAAATGAAAGATATTCCCGGTGATACTTCCTTCCTCGAAATGCTGGATATTCTGAACGAACAGCTCATCAGCGAAAGAAAAGAACCGGTAGTATTCGATCACGACTGCCGCGAAGGTATCTGCGGTATGTGTTCTCTTTACATCAACGGACATCCGCACGGTCCTGCAACAGGTGCTACTACCTGCCAGATTTATATGCGTCGCTTCAACGACGGTGACACCATTACCGTTGAACCTTGGCGTTCGGCCGGTTTCCCTGTTATCAAGGACTTAATGGTAGACCGTACCGCTTACGACAAAATCATGCAGGCAGGTGGTTACGTGAGCGTTCGTACAGGTGCTCCGCAGGATGCCAACGCTATCCTGATACCGAAGCCTGTGGCCGATGAAGCTATGGATGCCGCTTCTTGTATCGGTTGCGGTGCTTGTGTAGCTGCATGTAAGAATGGTTCTGCTATGTTGTTCGTTTCTGCAAAGGTCAGCCAGTTGAATTTGCTCCCGCAAGGTAAACCGGAAGCTTTGCGCCGCGCAAAAGCCATGTTGTCTAAAATGGACGAACTGGGATTCGGTAACTGTACCAATACTCGCGCTTGCGAGGCGGAATGTCCGAAGAACATCTCTATCAGCAACATCGCCCGCTTGAACCGCGACTTCATCATCGCAAAACTGAAAGACTAAATTTATTGCTAAGTTTTAAGAGTCGAGGGACAATTTGATTAATGACAGAATCCCCTGCCGGCATGCCGGCAGGGGATTTATTCTTATCAACACAAAATAATTAATATGAAACAACTCTTTCTTGTCTGTATGACAACAGTATGTCTGCTATCGTTTCAAACGATACAAGGACAGCAAGTAGTTCCTGCACAGGGAGCACAAATGATCCCTGCCAAAAAAATGCAAATGACTCTTGCACAACCGGATGGCATCGCTTTCCGCGAACTCTCTTTTGCCAATGCATTGAAAATGGCTAAAGAAGAAAACAAACTACTTTTTGTAGATTGTTTTACCACTTGGTGTGGTCCTTGCCGAATGTTGTCCAAGGTAGTTTTTAAAGATTCTCTGGTTGCCGATTACTTCAACCGCCATTTTGTCAATCTGAAAATGGATATGGAAAAAGGAGAAGGGATAGATATCAGAAAAAAATATGATGTGCGAGGCTATCCCACCCTTCTTTTCCTAAATTCAAGTGGTGAAGTAGTACATCGCCTTCTTGGTGCCGACGAAGCGTCTGCACTGTTGGAAAAAGTAAAACTGGGAGTAGAGTCCGGCGGAATTTCAGGTCTTAGGAAACGCTATAAAGCGGGTGAGCGTGACTCTGCTTTTGTCTGCGGATATATCAATGTACTTTCTGCCGCCAACCGTGAAGAAGAGGCAGGAAAAGTAGCTGCTGATTTCTTACAGGGAAAAGAACAGAAAATACTGGAATATGAAGGTTATTTCTCCATATTCTACCGCTATATACATGATATCAACTCCTCGGCATTTTTATATGTGGTAAATCATAAGAAAGAGATAGCCGACAGATTTCCACAACAAGCTTCTTCGCTCAACCGCAGAATACTTGAAGACTGGATTAGCGGCTCTTATACATATCTGAAAGTGGATGAGTCGAAACATTGTACATTCGACGAACAAGGACTGAATGCTTATGTCACTCGTATGAAACAGATGAATGTAGCAGAAGCCGACATGATAGGCGAAAATCTACGGCTTAACAGAGACGGCATTATGAACCAGTGGGACTCGTTTGTAAAACGGGGAGACAAACTACTTGCTTCACACACAATTCTAGGCGATGAAGAACAATTATTGCAGTGGGTGAAATGGATGAACAAAGCATGTGCAGATATGTCATTACGCGAAAAAGCTGCTCAATGGTGCGAAAAAACTTGTGCAGACTTAATAAAGAAAAACGAGGAAATCAAGAAAAACCTGCCTCCTGGTGCAATTCCTGCTATTTCTATGATAGATTATAAAGCACAGTTACTGCAAGTAGCAGAAAAATTGAGGAAACCAATGGAGCAGAACTGAGAATCTATAATAAAGCATAAATATAGATAGAGGTTGTCTCAATGTAGAGAGTTCAGCCTCTGTCATTTATCAGCAAATCGTAACTTCTTTCTATCTACGTAAATTACGAGGAGAAGCCCCAAAGGATTTTTTACAGAAATTGGAGAAGTGAGGTAATGACTCAAATCCATATTTATAGCATATTTCAGAGATTGTACATTCTGAGTTTTGCAAATCGTCCAAAACGTTTTCCTTGCGGCGTGCCAGCATCCATTCATACACAGGTTCATGAAAGACACTATTGAAAATCCTACGGAATGTACTGATAGTGTATCCGCCTAATTGTGCCAGTTCTTCTACCGTCTTTACTTTTTTATAATTCTGAATGACAAAACATTGAAAGCCATTTGTATATTTGGAAAGTGGATGTACCAAGCTCGCAAGATCATAATCGGAGTAGTAGTAACCCAACACAAATGCCAATTCCTTCCGTTTGAGAGACAACAATTCCCGACAGACTTTATCTCCCTTCAAATAGGTTATAGAGCCATTCAAGAAATATTGTAATTCAGGAATTATTTTTAAAGGGGAATAGATAAGCGGAGGAGATACCTCTTTCATGATATGATTAAAACGCAAATCGCAAAACAACTCCGGTTGAACGAAACGATAATAAATACATTCGCATTCAGTCATAGCAAGCATCTCAAATTTTGATCCGATAGCCTGAAGAATAAACTCACCTTCTCTGAGCATCGTACCTGCATATTCCTGACTATTAACCAGCATCTCTCCCTTCATCAAAAAAAGAATGAAATTTTCCTCGCATTTATGCGCAGGCCTATGGAAACCCCGCTGATAAATAATATGAGCAATGGCATTGCTCACAGCTTTTGGACAGTTTTGACAATCCCAATTTCCTTGACAGATAGACGGCATATGTTGGCTTTGCTTGTATTTGTTTTATGTTTTCAACAAAAATATATGAAAGATTTCATATAGCCATAAAAAAAAGGAGAAAAGTAAAAGAAGGTGTGTCGTAATACACGATGCGCCTTCTTTTTTTTCATTGACTATAAAAATCGGTTCATTTTCTTTAAGCT
>ENA-UERU01001561-UERU01001561.1-human-gut-metagenome-genome-assembly--contig:-NODE-1561-length-11941-cov-301.680125_pt1 | contig 11941 bp, 12 predicted proteins | sample MGYA00242988_ERZ507989 | MGnify/ENA primary metagenome ERZ507989 (study PRJEB26167, sample SAMN06115519) | human gut metagenome | host: Homo sapiens | place: China:Hunan | collected 2015-08-21...
CAAAGGCTCTTAGCCGGAACTCTTTCATTTCCACTAACCCTTATAAATTTGCCGTCAAAAAACAAAGGCTCTCAGATAGGGTATGGGCAGCAAAAACGAGGGAAGCAGGATGCTTTCGGAAAGACACTGGAAAGGAATGGAAGAAGAAAAAGAATGAAACTGAAAAGAACATCCACAGCAAACGGTACAGGGTGCCGGGAATAAGAAGTACCTTCAGGTACTTCATCATCGGGTGAACAATGCGGCTGTAGCAGGCACTCATATCAGACCGGTACGTGGAGCATGTGAAAGATTAAGGTTGTTAAGGCAAATGCCTTAGCTCCGTATCGGACATGGTACGTGCCGGGATATGGGTGCCTTTCTTGACCGGCTCTTAGCAGTCTGTGAGCTTGAGAGCAGAGTGATAAGTGCCAGACAGGGCAAGAATACAGACGGTACCTTAATGGGGTGGTGGGAGTAAGAGAACTGCGTGTACGCAAGAACAACCTGAAAGGCTCTGCCTTACCTTATGGTATCACACCCGGACAGCATACGGAGCACATCAGCAAAGCCGTTGTGCCCCAAGATGCCGGCTGGGTGTGTATGGGTGAGAAATGAGTGGAGTGCATGGTCGGAAACGAAGTCTTTGGCCATGCAGCGGAACGGATGGCCGCTGCCTCTGTCCGGAGGTGTCCATGCAATAGTCACCATAGAGCAAAGGCAACCGGACATACCTTAGCAGGGTGGTGGGAGTATGAGAACCGCGTTAGGGATAGGAGAATAAAGCCCACAGCAAGGCGAGGACTTGACGCGGATAGCCCGGCAGTTTACTGAAACGCCCAATAAACAGTACAAAATATCACAACAGAATCCTTCATCATCAGGAAGGAAATCCGAGCAAAGTACGAAGTATGAAATTCAGGAATCATACAAGCAAAAAATCAAACTCACTTAAAAGCAGCATAACACATTGTCATTCAAGCAATTCTTCCGAAAGTACCATTTTTATCTGTTAATTAACTCTATAGCCTATGAAATATGACATCAGGAAACGAGGTCTCTCATGCATAATTTATAAATTTGAAAGAAAAAGGGATTATGGCAAGAATAGGATATATAGTGACAGAACTACCAGAACAGCGCATCGAGGAAGACGAACAAAGGATTCAGAAAGAGAACTGCGACTTCATCTACAGGGAGCGGTACAACGTAGAGGGGAAAACTAAAGAGCTGAAGAAACTTATAGACAATCTGAACGACAGGGATGAAGTTATCTTCTTATCAATGGCAAATGCCTTTAAAGGAGTAAGACAGCTTTGTTTATTCCTCGATATCAGTAGAATTAAAAATCTCAGAATTATATTCTTAAGGGACAGGATAGACAGTTACGGAGAGAAATATGAGAGTTCCACCGAAAATCTGCTGCACGCCATATCGACACTGACAGAAGATTCATACGCAATCAGGAAGATAAGGAAACTTTCGGAAAAAAGAGAAAGGAGCAGAAGCCAAGCCAGGCAGCTTCGCAACGAGAAATGCGTGGAACTGTACAAAGCGGGCGTTCCGACAGATGAGATAAAAAGCAGGTTGGTTTCAGAAGCAAAAGCTCAGTATTCAGGATTCTCAGAGCCAGTGGGGTGAAGACTGACAGGAGAAGGGATGGTGAGGAATAAAATTCAGCTATCTACTTTTATTAGAGAGTAAACATTTTCAAAAAGCATAAGCAGTTTCTTCTCAAAATCATCGGTAGGATGGAATGAGGAATAAAAAAGTAGTCCGCTGTATGAATTATAGAACATGTCAGAGACTAAAAGAAGATTCATATTGTTTTTAATTTCTCCGTTTTTCTCTGCTATAAGAAGAACATTCTTTATAAGTTCTTTTTCTCTGGCTTCTAGAGAAAGGTATTTTTCATAGAAAGAAGGATGATATCTTTGAGAATTAAGAATAAAAAAAGAAAAGGCACGTGCTGTTTCATCAACAGGAAGCTGAAGGAAATCCTGAATACGACAAAAACGCTTGTGCAAGAAACTTGCATAACTCATTAGAAAGTCATGAAGAGCAAATTTATCAGAGCCAGAAGTCTTAATCATAATATCATCTTCAACTTTAATCAGGTCAAGAAAAAAAGTATCTACAACCAACCGGAAAAGTTCAATTTTATTAGGCGCATAATGATATAAGCCACCCTTGGAAATATTTGTAGCTTTTATCATGTCGTCATAAGAAACATCTTCATAATGACGAGTAAGGAATAATTTGAAAATGGTTTTAAGTATTTCTTTTCTATTCTGCTTCATAAAGATAAGATATTATAGAAGTAAAGATATAAAAAACAAGGGAAATAATAATTTTAAAAAACAAGAAACATATAAAGAATGGTTATTAGCAAGTAAAGGCTCTCGTCAAGAGCCTTTTATTATTACCACACAGACCTTGAATAATGGAAGAACAACGGATAAAGTAGGTTCTTCCATTATTGTTTTTGAATGCGTTACACAATCAAAAGCGGAAGTGGTTCTTTATGTGGCGGAGGAATGGGGTAGGCTCCTTGTCGATAGAGTAAGGGTTTCCCCATTTGGAGATTCCGGACACGGATTCTGCGTATGTGATGTGCAGGCGTTTCTTTGCCCTGGTCATGGCCACATAGAAAAGCCTTGCGGATTCTCTGATTTCTTCCGGAGTCTTCTTATCAAAGAACGGATAGACACCATCGGTAGCCTCGAAAATGATCACGTTCTCAAACTCCAGGCCTTTTGCCTTGTGTACCGTGGAAACGAACACCTTTTCTGTTATACATGAGCTGTCACACAGGTCAGCCTCTCGGTAGGTTGTTATATCGAGCAGATGGGCTGAAAGCTGCTCCTTCAGGCTCGGAGTCTTCTCCAGGGAGATTACATCGTTACGGAGGAAGCTGAAGATGTACTGCATCTTCGGGTTTGCTTCTATCCATCCCTTCTGTATGAATGTGCCGTACAGTTGCTCCAGCTCGTCAACAAGAAGAGGTGATTCAAATGATCTCTGGTAGAGACGGCTGAGTGTGCCGTGATAGATGTCGGCATAGGCTCTGCGGAACAGCTCGGCCACGGCAGAGTTGTACTGAAGGCAGTCGATGTGCTGCTGCATGTTGGCAGCAAAGATACCCAGGAAGTGCTCAAGCACTGACAAGGTAGCGATGACATCATCATCAGCCAGATGGGAGTTCTCTCCTTCGAGACCAAAGACCTCCAGCAGGTTTTTGAGTTTGTAGGACTTCAGGCGTGGAGCCATGATACGTGCCACCCTGAGGGTATCGAAATAAAGAGGATGAACGGTAAAGAAAGAGAAATCACCGCAATCCCTACGGAGATTGTAGTCGAGGATATTGCAGTCATATTCCACGTTCTGGCCGATAAGGGTACAGTTACCCACGAAGTCCATAAAGGCACACAGACCGGTCTTACGGTCAACCTTTTCCGCACGTTCATATTCCTGAAGAAGAGGGTTTATAATGCCTCCGAGCATGGCCGGTATCTGCTTGTCTGTGTGAAGGATGATGTTGAAGCGGTCGGTAATCTTCCCGGCATTCACCTTGATGGCCGCAATCTGTACGATGTCATCCTCAAAGACATTCAAGCCTGTAGTTTCCGTATCAAAGATAACATATTCGCCCTGACAGCACCTGTACAGCTCCAGCATGTATGAGCTGCGCGTGTAGTTGAGAAAATCAGACGGCAGCAGGTAGTTATCACGGAGATATTTCACGAAGCGGCGTGCCTCGGAATCTTCATTGAAAATACCTGTCCCGGTCAGGATCTTTGACCATGCCATCATGTTTGAATCCAAGTACACCACCTGCAGATGGGCGAAAAGCAGCTGTGCCTGACGGGTAGTGAAAAGGTCTGTTCCGGAAATCTTGAAGTGGGGGATATTGCGGTCGGAGAGTACACTGGATATCTGGTCGGCATCCTTGTTCCAGGGCACAAGAACAGCCACCCTTTCAGCAGGATACAAGGTACAGAAATTACCAACACTTTCAGCCACAAGCCTAACTTCAGCGTCCTTTTCGGGAGCGGACATGATGCAGAGAGAATCCTGTCCGGCTTCAGTAAGATTGTTCGTCTTAGGCAGGAAATGAGGGTCAACATCAAGCTCCATGTTGGCGTATGTATTGAAGACATCCAAGAGATATTTCGGGGAACGGTAGTTGAAATACAAGCGGTGCATGTTCTCTCCACAGCGTTCACGCAACCATTCAAGAGTAGCGAGCTTTGCGCCTATGAATGAGAAGATTGCCTGCTGCTCGTCTCCGAGATAAAGAGTCACGTTTTCCTTTGAACGGTCAGTAAACAGATCGATGATTCCGAACTGGAAAGGGGAGAGGTCCTGAACCTCGTCAATCTGAATCCAGGAATATTTCTTCAGCTTGTCCCGGTTCTGAGAAGCGTGGATATAAGTCAGGATAAGCAGGTCATCGAAATCAACCAGATTCCTTTCTTCCTTGTACTGTTGGTATTTTCTTGCAAACTTGAACTGCTGGAGGCAGTCATCCAAGTACTTAGACGGCTGACCAGAAGTATCTACTTTCGGAAAAACAGTACCGTTGTAGAGTCCGACAAAGTTCTCCATCGTGTAGTCAAGGGACACCAGCTTGAACAGCGTCTTATAGTCAAAGGTGCGGAACAGGTCGGTGTGCATCAGGAACTCCTTAGGGCATCCGTTGGCAATCATATAGCCAAGGTGCTGCAGCTTGATGGTATTGGTAAGGACACGCTTGTAGCCATTGCTGGCATAGGAGCCTTCTTTCCAGCCGAAAATGGAAGCCATAATAGACAAAGATTCCTGCTCGTCAATGACGGTGGTATCACGTGCCACCACGTTGTTGTCAAAGAGGTAATGCGAACAGAAGCGGTGTACGTTTCCGACAAACAGACTCATTTCTCCTGAAGCCTGAAGTCTTTCGAGTATTCTGGAGCGCATACCTCTGGCCCCCTGTTAGTGAAGGTCAGGCAGAGCATGTCATCCAGCGACACACCGCATGAGAGGGCACGAACCACCCTTTCGGCAAGGATATCCGTCTTGCCGCATCCCGGAGGAGCCAAAACCAGGTGATAACCGCTGTCAAGGGTAATCACTTTTTTCTGGAACTCGTCATTCTCATATTTCCTGTCGAAGGTATATGCCGGGTATTCGTAAAGAGGGTAGCTGCCTGGAGTTGGGATGCTACCATCTTGGGTATGGAGTGTGTCGGTGGGTTTCATTATATATTTTCTTACAGTTTGTCAGTTATAAGACCGGGATCTATCTCCAACTTCGAGAAAGCGAACAATTTCTTGCCAAGATCCTTCAAAGAAGCTCCTATATGGTAAACCTCTTTATCGTCAACTATCAGGAAACGGTCATGACTGTTCCGGTAGGTTCTGATATTGATGGGTGGGTACTGATCATTATGCTTGTCAAGGTCAAGCTGAAGCTGTGCCGTAATCTTCTGTGTATAGATAGTGGCCGACACACCCGGATTGCGTTTGCTCAGCATAAGCAATACAGATTCATCGACATAGTTGTCTATCAAAAGAAGGGATTTTCTGGCGGTTTTGATAAGATCCGTTGCAAACTTGTAGGCATCGAATATCTGTCCGTCAAAGAAGATACCTTCCACCGGTGGCAGTGAGGTACGGACAAAGAAGTCTATCTTTTCCGAATGTAAGGCGACAGTTTTTTCAAGTTGTTCAATACGTTGATTAATAGCATATCCTTTAAGCATATATTCTTTAAGAATGGTATTCGCCCACCTTCTAAAGTCAACACCTCTTCTTGATTTTACTCGAAAACCAACAGATATAACCATATCAAGATTATAATGTTCAGTCTGATAAACTTTACCATCAGCAGCAGTTGTCGCAAATTTTGCGACAACTGGAACATTATCCAGTTCTTCTTTAAGAGCATTATTAATATGCTTACCAATTGTCTTTACATCACGGTCAAATAGTTCAGCAAGTTGTGAACGATTCAACCATACATTATCTCCATCTAACCTAACTTCTAGTCTAAGAGAATCATTAGGCTGATATAGTATTATTTCTCCTTGTTCCATTTTGTTTGGAATTTATACAGAATATTATTCAACAAAGAAATCACAATCATAAACATCTGTACCGGAAGGGAACTCCACCCTTACACAGTAATTGCCGCAAACTATATATTTTTCTGATACGATAGTTCCGGTTTCTCCAGTATTCGGGTCTGTAACTTGGTAGCCTGGTACCATCTTGGCAAGTTCGGCTTTCATCTTATCTGAGGTAAAAACAGTTATGTTGCATCCACAATGCTCATAATAGACAAGGCCCATATCCATAGACTGTGTAGCCTGCTCTACGATATCCATGATTTCCTGTTTACTGAGTATAGTTTCAGTTTCAAACTGCTGTACCTTTATATCGGGGAATTTCTTTATAAAATCTTCCTTTGTCATAATAAATGTCTTATTATTTAAGAATTAACTACTTAAAATAATATATCAATAATAGTATTCTGTTTTGAATATGTAACAAATTCAAAATTCGAAAGAATGTTTACCTATAACTGACTTAAACTTCAATGTTCATTTATTTCATATGCGGTCTGAAAAGACACTATGCAATAAATACATAATGCTTTTCATTTCCTAATCAAATTAACTCACAAGAGAGGCGATAACCCTTGTAAAGTCTGATATATCACCTTTGACACTCGCTTTTTCCAGTGCCTGCATATATTCTCTTCTTTTCTCAACAGGAATAACAGTCCAGTTATAACCGCCAGAGGCAAGCATAACATTCAGTAGGAAACGTCCCATTCGTCCGTTGCCATCCATATAGGGATGAATGAATACAAAGAAGAAATGTCCCAAAACAGCCCTAACTGCTGGACTTGGTTCATTCTTCAGCAATTCAAAAAGAACATCCATCGCATCATTGACAGCAGTAGGAGGTAGGGGTATATGTAACGAGCCGCGTATATACACCTGACCGGTGCGATACCCAGCCAGATCAGAAGGCTTTAATATATTGGCAACAACGAAAGGAGACCACATTTCAAAATACCAGTTACCGTGAGATTCCTCAATAGCTTCACCTGGGTTCTTACCTTTCAGAATATCTGAAATGGTATGTTTTACCTCTTGAAAAGCCTGATAATAACCTCGTGCGACAAGCGCATTTTTCTGTTCCTTATCTTCACTTTCCGGTTTCCAGTCCCCTGCACCTACCTTTGCAATCAATTCGGGAGACACTTTGTATCCTTCAATTGAAAGCGAATGATAAGCATCCTCCGTATATTTCTCCTCGACACTTTTCAAATATCCCTCTATATCAGCTTTCATACCTGGAGCTTCTGGAAACAGCGACAATACAGTTCCTCTCATATTCTCCCACATAAGACGCAGACGAGTGGCATACGGAGAAATCTGAAAAGTTATCGGGATGGAAGGTCTCTGAGTGAACGGGTCTTCTTCAACCACCTTATAACCAAGCCTTGTCATAAATTGCATTATGGCATCAGCGATTTTGTTATTCCCGATGTTACGGAAAGCACCGGCAATTCTGCCAGCCCTTAATGAAGCTCCTTTCTCTGAAAGGATTCTGATAATATCAGAAGCATCTTTCACCATTGACAAACAGGTACGTGCAGCCACCTCTTCCGTCTGGAAATATGATGGAGAAGCATAAACAAGTCCCTCCGGCAATGAATACATATTTACACCATATACGGGATGCATGAATATATCTGTCGGCACATCAGCTTTCAGGTCAAACAGAGAAGTACCATACATCAGTTTTATAATGTTGTTATTGCCATGTGGAGAGCGTACGATTGATTGAACAGGGATAGTGGTCTTTCCGGAGTGAATATCAAGAGACTGTTCGGGAGTCAGACACCATTCAACGCCGAAGCGTTCTGTAGCATATTTCGCCACAAAATACCAGTAAGAGGTGTACCATACTGTTGTATCTCCTTCCGCACCAGGTCTTGAAGAAATATACCAACCTTTCATTACTTCTTGTAAATATCCACTTTTAAGCAGCCTGTTCAGATGAGTACGGCTTATTTCTTTTGTGCCCTTTAAAACTACACAATTTTTCTCCTTCTGTAAGGCTTGCAGCACTTTTAAGGATTCAACCATTTTTTCTGCTATAGTTGCCATATAATAGAATTACACGTTTTTATTAAGAGGCTTACACACGTTTTATCTTATCCATAAATACAAGTATTTAATAAGTTACAAATACACGTATTTAATGCAAATATATAAATAAATTACGGTAAACAATTACTATACAGTGTAATATTTGAGGTATAACCAACATTTACTACAAATGTTACTCTAAAGTAAGACCCCTGTTTTTGAATATGTCACAAATTCAAGGTTTGATAAAACTTATAAGGAGCAATACAATATTCATACTTCATTAATCTATTCATTAATACAAAAAAGAGTAAATAAGAAGATAAAAAAGCATTCCAAACCGTTTTTAGTCTGATAAGAGAAATGTTTTGACCATTTTTAGTCAGATAAGATGCAAAAACTCTTATCGGCATACTTGATTACATTCAAATCATTTTCTCTATTAAAGAGGAAAATGGATTATGAAATGAATATAAGTTGACCTCTGAATAACCGTTATTCTTTATCGAAATGACTACCCTTGTCTCCGGGCGATTGACACCAATCAGTTTTCTGAAAAGGGGAGAAACCTTGTACAAAGTATGCAAAAGAACTTCTTTTTTTTCTACAAGGCCCATCCAACCGAAAAAGCGTTCCATGATACGTATATCAAAACAAGGAACGGCTTGATTGACATACTCCGGTTCTGTCATCTGATAATAATATCCAAAGTCGGGATCCACCTCTGCATACTTGGCTGCATAGAACTCAACATAACGGAACTCGTCACCATAAGTATCAAGGAAAACCGCAACATGGTTCATTGAATTATTAAAAGAATGAAAAGGGAAATAATCCAGCAGTGACGTATCTGCCATAAGCTGAATATAATAGAAAAGATGATGCGCCAGGCGTTTTGGGTTACCTTTCATCATCTTTCCCAAATTTGTAAGTCTTAGTTTACCTTTGTACTTCCGGAAAAGTTCTACATATTTTAGATAATCCCAGATTGTAGCCCACTCTGGAATTGCAGATAGCACCATTTTCTTCTTTGGATAATTCTCCCAGAAAAAATCCTTAGGTCCCAAAGGGTAAAGTTCCTCTATAACAGCAGAAGTCGGATTACCCACTTTTGTAAGAGGGATACCTTCAGCTGCCATATCGAGCATACGGTATACCATATTAACAAGCGGCATCTCAAGATATACGCTTTCGTCTGTAAAATCCTTTAAGTATGCAGAATCCTGTTCCTTTGTCCAAAAGTAATCAGACATAAGTTTGTTCATATATAATAATGTGTATTTAGTTATAAGTATAGAGACTTGAGAGAGTTTATCTTCTATTAGGTTGAATATTCTCTTCTGTCAGATAATTGTATATAGTCTGCTTTGCCTTGATACCGGTTATCTCCATTATCTGTTGTAAGGAGGTGCCAGCCCTGTAGAGTTGTAGAACGGCTTCCTTTTTTGGCTTCTTCATTTTTACACCTTCTTGTCTACCCAACTTTACACCCCGTTTCTTGGCGGCTTCGATTCCGGCTTTGCATCCCTCCAGAATAAGATTACGGTTATACTCTGCAAGCGATGCGAGTATCTGCATAGTGAACCTGCCAACAGCGGTAGAAGTATCAAGGTTGTCCTGAAGGGAAACAAGCTTGATGCGCCGTTGCTCCAGCTTGGCACATAGGTCAAGCATTTCCTTTACGGATCGCCCTAATCGGTCAAGTCGGTAAATGACAAGTGTGTCATCGGCACGAAGGTAATCTAAGCAAGCAGTCAGACCTTCACGCTTGAACTCTTTTCCGGAGATTTTGTCTGTGAAGATTCGGATGCAACCGGCATTGTTCAGTGCATCTATCTGAGAAGAGAGGTTCTGCTCCCTTGTACTTACTCTGGCATATCCAATTATTTCTCCCATAGTCTAAATTATACTTGATTTTTCAAAGTTATTAGATTTAGACTTAAAAAGCAAGAAAAAAGCCCTATATATATAATGTATAGGGCAAATTTATTTAGTCTATGGTAATCTATAGTTTATTTTAGACGGACAAATTATCATCTTCCTAATAAAATGGTTAAACATTTACTTTTCGTCCCATTCCTTTGTATTGCCGAGAACTGCATCATATTGTGACCATTTCCCGGTCTTTCTCCCTTCGGAGAATTGGCCGCGAATGGTTACATAGGGTTTTCCATCTTTCCTCATTTCCACGCTATACGGGCCGTCAAGTTCGCCATTGCGATAGTGCTGTAACCTGATACCTGTTATACCACCTCCGGCATCAATCACTTCATTCCAAGTTCCATCTTTCTTGCCGTTAATCCATTGTCCTTCAATCAGGGTTTTACCTGTAGACATATCATAGCGCCGCTCTGTTCCATGCTCCAAGCTATTCCGGTAGTCCTTTTCAGATTCTTTCCTGCCATTACTGAAGTAAGTTATGACAGTTCCGTCTATCTTGCCGTCTTTCATGGGAGTATCCTTGCGGTGAGTTATACCGTCCTTATAGTATTCAATAAAAAGACCATTGCGCTTTCCGTCAGTATAATTACCTTCCTCTCTTACTATTCCATCCCTCAGGCGAAGGTAGCTCCCATCCATAATGCCATCCTTAAGGTTCACAATTTCCTCATCCAGCCCCTTCATTATACGGATGCTACCGTTCAGAGGTTCATTGTCACTTTTCTGGTAATACACAACATTATGGTTACTGTCTGTAACAACCTCAATATTCTCCCATTCGATAGTTGTCTGGGAGGATGCTGAAACAGCCATCTGGGTACAAAAAAGTACTGAAATCAATTTATTCATAAACGAGTATTTTATAGGTTCGTTATACTGTTTCAAAGTTGATACAGATGAACAGAACAGTCACATACGAATAGATTACTGAAAACATCAGATATCAGTATGATGTCAGGAATGACAGTAATAACGTATGCTCTTCTGTGATTCAAGTGATTTGAAACTGGGTCGTCTACAAATCTAACGAAAAGTTCATGAAAACAGACCGTTAGACTCTGTTTTTTATCTCCTTTGATGAAAGCGTGTGCTAATCAACGAACATAAACCAGAGGTTTGTCACAATATCATATATTAGAAACAACAGCTTTGGAGTATAGAAATTCACATAAATTGTCCGAAATAATGTACGAATTTCGGACAAAATTAGCCAAGAACTTGTTTTGTCCGAAAAAAAGCATTAATTTCGGACAAAATTAGATTCCATGGTACTATCAAAAGTCATAAAAGAGCACATAATCAGGAACGGAGAGAACAAAATATACACTGTTTCTGATTTTGCAGACTTGAACAACGATATGCTTGTTACAAGGGTGCTGTCAAGGCTGAAGGAAGAACAGTTCCTTATCAGGCTTTCACAAGGCATATACCTGTATCCGAGCAGGAACAGGTTTGGAATTTGCAAGCCGAGCATTGATCAGATAGCCAATGCAATAGCTGAAAAGGATCATGCAAGGATAATACCTTCCGGCCTCACTGCCCTGAATGAACTGGGTTTGTCTACACAGGTGCCAATGAATGCAGTGTACATAACCAACGGAACTCCGAGAACCATAAAACTAGGCAACCGCTCAATCACATTCAAGAAAGGGACACCAAGATACTTTGCCTATCAAAGCCGTGTTTTCACGATGGTCGTGACCGCCCTCAAACAGATAGGCGATGATAAGGTAAGTGATGAAGTTCTCTTGAAGATAAAGTCGATACTTGATACGGAAGAAAAGGAGAAGGTAAACCATGACTATAGGATAGCACCGCAATGGATCAGAAAGAAACTTAAAACCGTTTTATATGGAAACAACTGAGAAGACAATA
>ENA-UERU01001563-UERU01001563.1-human-gut-metagenome-genome-assembly--contig:-NODE-1563-length-11938-cov-4.969395_pt1 | contig 11938 bp, 8 predicted proteins | sample MGYA00242988_ERZ507989 | MGnify/ENA primary metagenome ERZ507989 (study PRJEB26167, sample SAMN06115519) | human gut metagenome | host: Homo sapiens | place: China:Hunan | collected 2015-08-21 | study...
TAAAGCTGGCCGATGAAGGCTATGCAAAATTTATTTCAGGGAAATTTAAACAGGCTCATAATAAATCATTACATTCGCTACAAATACAGATTCAAGATGAAAAAGCACCTTTTTACCATAGGTATCCTATCCGTTTTACTGATAACGACCGGATGCAAGCAGACGGAAGAAAAAGCACGGCACATCCCGGCCGCCCCACAGATGGAAGCCCAGATAGACCGTTCCGAACCCGTAAAAATCGTAGATGTGGAACAAGCCTCCAGGAAACCCGCTCCGTTGAAGTTGAGCCAGATCGCCTCCGAGATCGAATACTATACCGTCGGAGATGCCCGGTTCACCGTCACCCAGGCAATCGAGCTACCGGATAGCAATGCCTTTATCACATTCAACAACCCGCGCATCTACTACCGGAAACAAGGTATTCCGAGCAAACGGTATGGCTTCAAGGCATTGGCTTATAAATGGAACAACGAGATGAACGGGCAGAACATGTTTTACGATAAGAAAACCACCCGCATGTATGTCGCCCTTAGCGGGAAGACTCAGGAAACGCGGAGAACCGGGACGGACAGCATCCCCTGCATCAGTGTCTTGCCGCCACTGGATACGATGCTGACGATCCAAAGTTACATCTTCCCCGAAAGCCCCATCGAGAAATATCCGCTCGGTCGACGCGACGACAAACTACTTGGTTTCTCCTCCACTGGTTATACCTTATGTAACCAAAGTGAGGCAACGGGAGAACCGGACGGAATCACGACGTTCAACCTCCAAGGCGATACGCTCTGCAAATTCAGGTTGAAAGAAGGGGAGTTGGCCCCGCGCACGATGACCGACAACATTCCGTTCTTCCAAACGTTTTACTGGAACACCGGACAAGACCGGATGACTTTCATGATGCCCTATTGCGACACCGTCTACCAATTACGCAATCCGCAAACCGTCGCCCCGCTCTACGCTATCCGTTACGGGGAGCAAGGGCTTAACCTGAAAGAGATGGCAGATGCTAAAATTCCCAAAGGCAAAATGTGGTTGAAAACTTTTTACGAGAACCCCAAAGGTTTGTTCATGGGCCTTTATCAAAAGGGGGGACGAATCATCGCAAACTGGCTCGGCTGGGAATATGACTACAAACCGAGCCTGACCCACCAGGCGGTCTACTTGAAAGAAGAAGGACGCACGGTCATGCTCCCGGCTGACAAAAACAGGGGCTTCATTAACGACCTAGACGACGGGATGCCTTTCTGGCCGGACGGACAAACGGACGATTGCCTGTACATGCTCCGTACCGTCACCGAGATGCGCGAACTGGTAAAGCGCACCGGCTCGCCCAAGCAAAAGAAGTTGGTCGAACTGCTGGATAACCCGAAAGTGCATGAACGGGATTATGTAATGATCGTTGTACGATAAGGGTGTCTATCCGGCTACAAACCGTACTTCCGTATCTTGTTATATAGCGTCTGCCGGCTGATATCCAACTGTTGGGCACAAAGTGTCAGGTTGCCGTTCTTCTCGCGCAGAACTTCACTGATAAACAGCTTCTCCATCTCCTCCAATGTCACCGGACGGGATGCGGAAGCTGTTTTTTCGATATGGAAATCGTCCGCCCCCAGCGAAGACGAGTCCGTCAACAAGACTGCCCGCTCGATTGTTTGTTGCAAAGCCGAAAGATCCCCTTGCCGGATCAGACCGGAGAGTTTATCCAATCCGCCGGAAGTGACAACCGGCAATTGTTTTCCATACGCCTGTGCGTATTTCTTTAATAGAGACCCGACCAAAAGGGAAACAACCTGCCCCTTCTCCTCCTCAGCCGATATCCGCCTCATCGAAGCCGCTTCTGTCCGCACCTTCCGCCTGCGCCGGAAAGCCCCTTGTAAAATCGCTACCAGCTTCTCGTTATCCCACGGTTTGACAACAAAGTCAGCCGCTCCCCTTTTCAAGGCGGAAACCGCCAGTTCAATATCTCCGAAGGCCGTGATCAAGACCACTTGCGGCGGATCGGGACGCCCCACAATCCGATCCAGCCAAAACAAGCCCTCGCTTCCATCCTGCCGTCCGGTCACAAAATTCATATCCAACAGAACAATATCGACATCGCCCTCACGCAACAAAGCCGGCAAAAGTGTCGGCACGGACACTCCTACTACCGTCTTGAACTCGCGTGCCAGAATCATTTTCAATGTTTTCAACACCGCTTCGTTATCATCCACAAGAATTATTTTCCCATCCAGCATAGTTTCATTTTTTCTGATTACAAAATTATATTTTCTATCAAGAAATCCGCAATCAAACGTAATTTGTTCCCCACAATGTTACATATATTCTCGACATTGTCGAAAACAAGTTACACCTAAACATTTCCCTTCACTCTATGACGGTCCCATTGTCCAATAATTAGACAAATTTTCGGTTTCCCGAAGAAAAAAGAACTATCCTTTGCGACATCCACAGAAAGGGGATAGCTTTGATCCGTATTAAAACAAAAGTCATGAAAGCCGTAGCACTCAAACTGGTCCTCCGTAGTTGGTGGCGCAATAAAACGTTTTCCATTATTTCGATTGTCAGCTTGGCAATCGGGATTGCCTGTACAAACCTGCTGGCAGCCTTCGTCATATATGAATTCAACATCGAGGCTGATAATCCGAACAAAGAAAAGATCGTCTATATGGCCCAGGATTCGCCGCTGAAGTCAGGAGAAAAGGTATCTTTTATTGTTGGAAAGATCCCGATTCAACTAAAAGAGCAATATTCGGAAGTGAAAGATTATCTGCGCTTCGGCTCAATCGATTGCAACTCCGTCACCATAGGGGATAAAAAATACGACCCAATCCTGATTACCATAACAGACACTACTTTTGCCCGCTTCTTTGAATATGAAGTACTGCACGGCAAAATCATACCAACTGCAAACCCCTTCGTTAGAATAATGATAGATACCGGGAACGAAAGCATCCGCCTCCGCCTGCACCAACACCGCAAAAATGGCAGCCGCCAGATCCCCGGCATACGTCGGCGAACCAATCTGGTCGAACACGACAGACAACTGTTCCCGTTCATTTCCCAGACGCAACATCGTCTTGACAAAATTATTACCGAACTCAGAGTAAAGCCATGCCGTCCGGATGATTACTGCATCCGGGCACACCTCCTGCAAAGCCTGTTCACCGGCAAGTTTCGTACGCCCGTAGACAGAGGCCGGACAAGTATTGTCCGTTTCCACATAAGGCAAATGATTTGTACCGTCAAACACATAGTCGGTAGAAACATGGATCACCCTCGCCCCAGCCATACGTGCCGCCTCGCCCAAGTTCCGTACGGCATCCCGGTTGATACGAAGGCAAAGTGGTTCGTCATCCTCTGCCTTATCCACAGCCGTATAGGCGGCACAATTGATGATATAATCGACTTGCTTCTCCTTAACAAAAGCATTCACGGCTTGAGCATCGCAGATGTCAAGCGTATCCACATCCGTAAACACAAACGCATATTGCGGATATCCGGCAGCTAACCGACGGATCGAATTGCCCAGTTGCCCGTTAGCCCCTGTTACTAAAATCGTTTTCATCTTGTCTTATTCTTCTAATTTCAGTTCCCCATTCATATCTTCACGATACTTCTCGGCCAGAAGTGCCAGGAACGAACTGATCTGTTTGATCCCCTCCATCGTTTCAGGGCTGATTTCCTTCCCTTGCATCTTCAGCATCAGGAAACCGTAAATAGCATTGAAGCAAGTCTCCAACTCAGGTAAGTCCTCGCCGCCCGATTTGGCACGGAGCTGAACGATAAAGGGGAGTGTTTTATAATAAGCCGCCCCATACACCATTTCCTTCGGCGATTTTAGAAGACGAAGGTGCAGATCGGTCAGGGCAATGATCACATTCTTGTTCAGCTGGATATGTCCCTTTTCCATCACCCCTTCGGAACGCATCATCTCGATCAGTTCCTCATACCATTTGGCGATTTCTTCCTTTATATCGTCCGGTTGGTCGTAACGATCTACAACCGTGCGGCGGATCGAATCCATATCGAAGTTATTGGCACGTATCAGGTCTTCCACCTGCCACATGTACAACAGATATTCGGCTATATTTTCTTTTCTTTTTCGTCTTGCAATAATCATGGTTGCAAAGATACACTATATTCGGATAATGCCTGATAAAAATCCGCATCTTTTACACCTAACTGGCGGCAGGCCAGGCGGGCAGCATTCAGGTTGATCAGGAAAAAGCGATCCGGAATATAGACGGGGAAATCTCCGTAGCGAGTCTGCAAATAAGTTTTTTCTTCTTTCTCGACCACGACATGCTGGTCGTAGGGCATAGCCGTTATATCCTCGCGTACCCCCTGGGCAAGCTGTTTGACAACAGGATCGCCGTCGAAATAGATCAGCTTTCCCCCACGCTCGATGGAGGAGGCGAATGTACGGAAAGTCGTGTGATAGGCTTCCGGTGTGGCGTGATCGGTAGCGGAAGTCCACATCAGATTAGTCAGAATTGCAATATGCGGACGATAGAACTCCAGCTGGAACCGTTTCTCCAAAGCAGACGTTACATGCTCATCACCTTCGATAATCGCGATCCGAGCTTCATAACTCAGATGCACACGGTCGGGCAACAAGGGGACTTCGCTGGTCAACGCATAGTCGAACGCCAGTTTCTGCCGTTTCAGGGCGCACACAATCATCGAGATGATCGTCTTCTTTCCCCGGCTACCGGCAACAACAACCCGCGTCTTCTCTTTCGTCCGCTGAAAGATGAATTCAGGTATCGAAAGCACTAATAATCCCAGTTCCTTTGCACGTATCAATTCGGGGTTATCCTGTCGGACTGAGGCCCCTAATACCACAAAATGTATATCTTTAGTTAATCTCTCCGGGAACCACCCGTCTCCATGACAAGTACACCCCTCTTTTTCCAGTCTGGCAAGGGTCGTATCAGTCAGTCCAACACCGGATACACTTACTTCATATCCTTTTTGGTGGATAGCCAGGGCTAAGTCAAACAACAGAGGCTCGGTTACGGAGATTAAATGAACTTTTCGCATCACTCAGATTTTGCCTGCAAATGTACACAATTTCATTCACGCTTCGCATGGGTTTGAAAGAAAAAACTTCCCTATCTTTGTTGGAAAAAGTATAATTTATGGATATTCAACTTATAGACACAGGCTTTTTCCATGCAGACGGAGGTGCCATGTTCGGTGCGATTCCCAAAACTGCTTGGAGCCGCCGTTATCCAAGCGATAAACAAAATGGATGCATCTTGGCTATGCGCAGCATGTTAGTCCGCGACGGGAACGGGAAGATCGTACTCGTCGACAACGGGGCGGGTAACAAACACCTGAAACAACTCAGCTATTACAACTTCTTCGACCTGGTCGATCTGAAGGATGAACTTCAAAGGCGGGATGTTGCCTGTGAGGATGTTACAGATGTCATACTCACACATCTCCACTTCGACCATTGCGGATATACGACACAAAAAGAAGAGCAGACCGGTGGAAAGCCTCTCTTCAAAATGGCCTTCCCAAACGCCATCCACTGGGTAAGCCGTGCACAGTGGGAGAACTTCCTTCACCCGAACGCACTCGAAGCCGACTCCTATTTCATCGAAAACATGCAGGCCGTCTACGACAGCGGCAAACTTCGCCTCATCGAAAATGACACGAATCTCTGCCCCGGCATCGATCTGCGGCTGTTCGACGGACATACGCCGGGGCAAATCGCACCTTATATCACGACACCTGAGCGCACTTATGTCTTCGCCGGCGATGTCATCCCGTTGGCAGCAAGCGTCTCGCCCCTCTGGATCTCGGCATACGACACCTATCCTGTCGTTTCCTACAACGAAAAAATGCGGATGCTGGAAGAAGCGGTCTCTGAGAAGCAAGCGATCATCTACTGTCACGACGCCTATACTCAGTGTACTACCGTGAAAAAGGTGAACGACTTTTTCAAGGCCGATCAAAAAGTCCCACTCTTTTCCATCGGGTGAAACCAAACAAGATAACTGCCGGATTAAAGAAAAAGCCAGTTGTATTGTAGGGGAGTCTGCTATTTATCCTTATCTTTGTCTGATTATAATCATAAATTAATCCTGATCATCATGAAAAAGACAATCTTCGCTTCACTGACAATTCTGACATTCTCAGCCCTGATGTTCTGTTGCAGCAATGCTCCCAAGCAGAAGAAAGTGCTCCGCCATGTTGTTATGTTCGGTTTCAAACCGGAAGTTTCCGCCCAGCAAATCAAGGAAGTCGAAGATGCTTTCTGCGCCCTTCCTTCCCAGATAGACCTGATCAAAGGGTACGAATGGGGAACGGACTGCAGCCCCGAAGGATTACAGCAGGGATTGACGCACTGTTTCTTCCTGACGTTCAACTCGGATGCCGACCGCGACGCCTACCTGATCCATCCGGCTCATAAGGCTTTCGGAAAAGTATTGGGAAACAAAGCATCGGCCATTACGGTCGTGGACTACTGGACCAAATAAGAATCATCATTTTTTCACTTTATAACATTTTAAACGCATGAACAAACTAACGAAGTATGCATGTATCCTGACAGCCCTGGCCGGAGCCGTGGCTTGTTCGGATGGTAAAAAAGCACAAGGGAACTACGCTATTATCCCGCTTCCGCAAGAGGTGGCGACACAAGGTAGCGCCCCGTTCCTGTTGAAACCGTCTACCCCGATCTCCTATCAGGAAGGCGATACGGAGATGGAACAGACCGCCCGTTTCCTTGCCTCCTATGTCAAAGAGGCTACGGGATATGAACCGAAAGTGATTACCGGGAATGCGGACAAAGGCATTCATCTGTCAATTGCTTCCGACATCCGGAACCCGGAAGGCTACCGTCTGCTGGTCAGCGAGAACGGCATCGAGATCGCCGGGGCATCCAACGCCGGCATTTTCTATGGCGTGCAGACCTTGCGTAAGTCTATCCCCGCCATGGCCGAAGGAATGAACATCGAACTTCCGGCCGCCAGTATCAACGACTACCCACGTTTCCCATATCGTGGTATGCACCTCGATGTTTCCCGGCACTTCTTCCCGGTAGATTCGGTCAAGAAGTTCATCGATATTCTTGCCTTGCACAATATGAACCGCTTCCACTGGCACCTGACAGACGACCAGGGATGGCGCATCGAGATCAAGAAATATCCGGAACTGACCCAGATCGGGGCGCAACGCAAGGAAACCGTCATCGGCCGTAACTCCGGCAAATATGACGGCAAACCGTATGGCGAAGGCATGTTCTATACGCAAGACGAAATCCGCGACGTGATCGCTTACGCCCAAGAACGTTTCATCACGATCATCCCCGAAATAGACCTTCCGGGACACCAGTTGGCAGCTATCACGACTTATCCGGACCTGGGTTGTACGGGCGGACCGTATGAAGTATGGACCCAGTGGGGCGTATCGGACGATGTGATCTGTGCCGGCAATGAAAAGGCAATGACCTTCCTCGAAGACGTGCTCGGCGAGGTGATCGATCTTTTCCCGTCCGAATATATCCATGTAGGCGGTGACGAATGCCCGAAAGTGCGTTGGAAGAGTTGTCCGAAGTGCCAGGCACGTATCAAGGCGGAAGGCATCAAAGGAGACAGCAAGCATACGGCCGAAGAATACCTGCAAAGCTATGTCATTTCACGCATGGAGAAATTCGTCGAAAGCAAAGGGCGCCATATTATCGGCTGGGACGAAATCCTGGAAGGCGGACTAGCCCCGAACGCTACGGTGATGAGCTGGCGCGGCGTAGACGGAGGTATTGAAGCAGCCAAACAAAAACACAATGTAATCATGACACCCAACTCTTACCTGTATTTCGACTACTACCAGTCTACCGACACGGAACACGACCCGCTTGCCATCGGTGGTTACCTGCCGTTGGAACGCGTCTATTCGTTCGAACCGACTGCCGGAATCCCGGAAGAGTATAAGAAATATGTAACGGGAGTACAAGCAAATCTGTGGACAGAATATATCCCGACATTCAGCCAGGTCGAATATATGGTATTGCCGCGTATGGATGCATTGGCAGAAGTGCAATGGACAAACGCCCCGAAAGATTTTAAGGCGTTCCTGCCGCGCTTGGTCCGCATGACCGAACTTTACGACCGCTTGGGTTACAACTACGCCAAACATATCTTCGACATTCGCGCCTCCTTTACTACCGATGGTGACAAAGGTGAAATCGTCGTGACACTCGAAACCGAAGGTTCCGCCGATATCCATTATACACTCGACGGCAGCGAACCGACGGCAACCAGCCCGAAATACGAAGCACCTCTCCGCATCAAGCAAAATACAGAAGTAAAAGCCGTAGCTGTCCGCCCGACGGGAAACAGCCGCATCTTCTCCGAAAAGATCGACTTCAACAAGGCAACGGCCAAGCCGGTCACATTGAAAGTAGCCCCCAGCAGAGGGTATGACTTCAACGGTGGTCCGGAACTGACTGACGGTCTGAGCGGCAACGACAACTACAAAACCGGACGCTGGCTCGGCTTCCAAGGCAAGGACTTAGATGCCGTTATCGACCTGAAAGAGCCAACCGAATTCAGCAAAGTTTCTTTCAACACGAATGTTGTGAAAGGAGACTGGATCATGGGCGCGGCAGGCGTTACCGTAAAGGTATCGGACGATGGACAGAACTTCAAGGAGATAGCATCCAAGACAATCCCGTCTTTAGGCAAAGACGACAAAGACGGCCTTTACCCGCAGGAAATCTCCTTCGACCCGGTAAAAGCCCGCTATGTCGAAGTCATCATCAAGAGTGACAAACTCCCGACATGGCACGGAGGTGCAGGTAATCCGGCGTTCTTGTTTGTGGACGAAATCAATCTGCAATAAGTAAATATTTAGGCACAGATTACACGGATTTCACGGATTCTCTTTCTCATCTCCGTGTAATTCGTGAAATCCGTGCCTAAAAAATATAAAGAAGTTTTGCTATTCTAACATATTCCCCCATGAAAAGAGACATACTTATCCTTTCTGCCCTTTGTACCTGTTGCAACCTTTTTGCCGAAGAGATCACAGTCAAGTATCTCAGGTATGCAGGTCCTTATGAAATAAAAGGCCCGTTCATCGTCGACAGCCTTGACGTGAACAGTAAGAAATTTACAGATGCCGAGTTATTAAAAACCGCCATCCCCTTCAACAATGTCCGGAAAAGCAACCGGACACTGGATGCCGCCACTACAGCCGGACAAAGCAGAAACAGCTCCGTCAGCCTCGCCTCCTTCTATCTGAACAGCGACCGCTATACGGACGGGACTCTTCAGATCAGCGGACCAGAGCATTACGAAGTATATATCGACAACGAGAAACAGACACCCGCCAACGGCGAGCTCAAGCTCACACTCGAACCCCGCCGCTACGAAGTCGTAATCAAATATCTTACAGCCCCGGACGAAACGAACCACATTCCGAAAGTCACCTTCAAGACGGACAGCAAAGCCGTTGTCACGGCGACAACCGATCCAGAGAAGCGTTACACCTTGAGCGATGTCTTCGACGGTACACGATTTCGCTCCGTCAGCCTCTCCCCCAACGGCAAATACCTGCTGACCGCCTACCAGACGACTTATCCCGGTGGCGATACCGAATCCTTCCAGCAAGTGACCGACCGGGCCACAGGGCAGGTTTTAATGGAAAGCAACAACCATCATTATAGCTGGATGCCCCGCAGCAACCGTCTTTACTATACCCGCAAAGGCATGCAGGGAAAGGAACTTGTCACGATCGACCCTGCAACCCAAGCAGAGGAAGTCCTTGCCCACAACCTTCCCGACGGTTGGTTCAACTTTGCCCCAACAGAGGATTTCCTGCTGTTCAACATCACCGAGGAAGGACCGAAGAAAGGGGAAGACCTTCAGGAAATCCTTGTGCCTGACGACCGCCAGCCGGGATGGCGTACCCGTTCATTCATCCATAAGTACGACCTGGCAACCGGAGTGTTCCAACGCCTTACCTACGGGCACACTTCGACTTCCATCAACGATATTTCCGACGACGGCCGCTATCTGCTCTTCACTTGTAGCGAACGGGAGCTGACGAAACGTCCGTTTTCGACTACTTTGCTCTATCGGATGGATCTGCAAACACTGGATACGGAACTCCTTTTGAAAGATCCGTTCATCAGCTATGCCCAATTCTCGCCCGACGGCAAGATGCTGGCAATTGCCGCATCTGGGGAGGCTTTCAATAAAATAGGGCTGAAGATAGCACCGGGGCAGACTTCCAATATGGCCGACGGACAACTCTTCCTTTACGATCCGGCAAGCAAACAGGCAAATCCTGTCACCAAAGATTTTAATCCATCGGTTCAAAACTTCGTTTGGAACAAAGGTGATAAACAGATCTACCTGCAGGGAGAAGATAAGGATTGCGTACGCTTGTACGTCTTGAATCCGTCAACCGGGAAAATCCTCCCCATCCCGTTAAAAGAGGATATCCTCTCGGATTTTACGATTGCCGAAACAACTCCCGAACTGGTTTATTTCGGCGAAAGCGCCTCCAACTCGCAACGCCTCTATTCCGTCAACCTGAAAAAGAAAAGTTCTGTCTGTCTGAAAGATCTTTCCGCCGGCATCTTGAAAGATATCACCCTCGGCGAAGTGCACGATTGGAATTTCCGGGCAGCTGCCGGCGACACGATCTACGGTCGTTATTACCTGCCGCCCCATTTCGATCCCAACAAGAAATATCCGCTGATCGTGAACTACTACGGGGGAACCAGTCCGACGGAACGTTCACTCGAAAACCGGTATCCGTCGCACGTATATGCGGCATTGGGCTACATCGTTTATATCATCCAGCCCAGCGGAGCAACCGGCTTCGGCCAGGAGTTCTCCGCCCGCCACGTGAATGCATGGGGACTGCGTACGGGAGACGAGATTATTGAAGGAACAAAGAAATTCTGTGCCGAACACAACTTTGTCGACACTAAAAAGATCGGTTGCATAGGGGCTTCTTATGGAGGCTTCATAACACAATACCTGCAAACGAAAACAGATATCTTTGCCGCCGCCATCTCCCATGCCGGAATCAGCGACATCACCAGCTATTGGGGCGAAGGTTACTGGGGATATTCCTATAGTGCTTTGGCAAGCGCGAACAGCTATCCCTGGAACGCACGGGATATGTACACGTTGCAAAGCCCGCTATTCAATGCCGACAAGATCAACACTCCGATTCTTTTCCTGCATGGCACTGTCGACACGAACGTCCCGGTAGGTGAAAGCATCCAGATGTTTACAGCCCTGAAACTGTTAGGCAAACCTACGGCCTTCGTACAAGTAGTAGGACAAAACCACCAGATACTGGACTATAAGAAGCGTGCCGAATGGAACAAAACCATCTACGCTTGGTTCGCCAAATGGCTCAAGGACCAACCGGAATGGTGGAATGCCATGTATCCGGAGAAGGCTTTGTAAAAAAGTTGGAAACACTCTTAACATCCACCCTAGACCAATACACGTGCGTAGAGACTGATTATAAACAAAGCCCCGAAGACGAAACCGTCTCCGGGGCTTGTTTTTTATCTGCCTTACACCTTCGCAGGCTTACGGCAGAATGAACTTTATTTCAATACTTTAGTATTATTAATATTAAACCGCTTGTTCGCCTGTCACAGGGTAATTACCGTTTTCACGGCACGCGGCCAAACATTTTAGAATTATTTGATTATAAATTACTATATAGAGGGAGTGGCAGCGGCCACTCCAAACTATTCCTCTATTCTTATCTTACGATTGCCTTTACAGCTTCTTCACCTTCAACAGCTACTACGACTACGCCTTGAGGAGCAGCAATCACAGCATTGTCGGATGTCAGAACCTGAGTGGCTACTACCTGACCCAAGATGTTGCTTACAACAACCTTCTTGCCGGCAGCGTTAGCGATTGTAACATTGCCTTCGCCTGCGATAATC
>ENA-UERU01001568-UERU01001568.1-human-gut-metagenome-genome-assembly--contig:-NODE-1568-length-11868-cov-3.884149_pt1 | contig 11868 bp, 10 predicted proteins | sample MGYA00242988_ERZ507989 | MGnify/ENA primary metagenome ERZ507989 (study PRJEB26167, sample SAMN06115519) | human gut metagenome | host: Homo sapiens | place: China:Hunan | collected 2015-08-21...
TCTAAAGAGATTTCAATCTATAAGTTTTTCGTTCTTGAAATTCTATTTTGAGACAGCCTCTTTCTATTTACACAATCTTATAGATAGTCCCATTTATTAGAAACACGAACATTTACTGAATATCCTACATTACGGTCACGGGGAGTAGAAACGGTTACTTCACCCAACGAAATTTGGAGCTGTTTCTGCATCTTACTGTTACGACGATTACCCATCTGATTTCTTCTTCTGTAAGATATGCATCTTCTCGCCTTCCAAAGCTGCATTAAGGATACTTATCAACAACGGAGCAAAAGCATCGTCTTTACCTAACAAAGGCTTGCCTGCTTTTAGCTGTTCAATAGTCTTCTTCCTGATACTATCAAAATCAAATTCTTCTTTCATACAAAAAGCTGTATTAGCAAAGTTAATATTTTCTTCTTTGTTGACACAGTTTAATTTACATACTCTGATTTGTTGTCTGACAACTAAAAGACCAGACTTCCCTGAAAATTACAATATTCTGCAAGACATTTCTGGAATGCTCACATAAATCCCCTAATTTATAAGAGAATATCAGAGACATCTTGCAGTAAAAAGGAAAGTATCAACTACTCATATCATACTATTTTGATAAGATATCATTCGGAGCGACACTGGTATTATGGAATATCCTGAATCAGACCTTCCCAACTTTTAATACCAATCCGTTCCAGATATTGTTTAAAGTAATCATCTTCTTCATCAGTACCCGCTTTCTGATAGGTAGTCCATACAGGTTTAGCTTCTCCCTTATATTCTTCATCGCTGTATTTACGTAATCCCAAAGGAACACCATCGCCTAAATGATCAAACCAGCTATGCCATTGGATTCCATTAATACCGTCCAAAGCATTAATTTTCTTCCATCCATAAGCAAATCCGGCCGCTTGATCCTGCAAATCTTTATCTTCATAGCTCGGAGAGCATGTTCCTGCTTCAGAAAGCCATACAGAACGCCTGATATTTCCCTTATACTGGTTCTGCGAAATACCAACCCATTTATCCAATACTTCAAGATTCTTCAGTGTCACATATTCCGTATCCATAGAGAAAGTCGCCTGAGCGTCATCCCAAGTACAAGGATTTCCCAGCTGTGCCGGATAACTGTGGCATGCCAACGACCAGAAGAAATCACCTTCAGCCTTACTAAACAGATTCATCAGATCAAGCATATCCCTCACTTTATACCAGCCACCGCCGGCGGCAATATTCCACCCATGCGAGAAAGAAATGAACACTTCTGAATGCTGGTCATACTGATGTACAATATTATAACACATACGCATTGAACGAAGATAAGTATCCATAAATGTGGCAATCGGCTTATCTCCCATATTTGTCCAATGAATTCCTCCATCTACCTCATTATGGATAATCCAATGTGCTATACGCATATCGGGATCACTATATCTTTGCGCTAAAAAGTCAAGTGCAGCAGCATAACATTGAGTAGACTCTACCGTAGTCATATTGGGCATCGTATAAGGAGCTACCCCGTTATAATCCGGATGCTTCAGGAGTTCACCTGCATCTCCGGAAGGAGCAATCAACAAAATGCCGGCTACAGAAATTCCACGTTGACTGGTCTGTTGCAATACTACATCAAATGAACTTATCAGATATTGTTCGTTAAAATAATATGTTTTTCCTCCATATGTATACGGTATGTCACCTGGCTGCTCAGAAAGATGCATAAAATTACTAATAGGAATATTGATAGTAGTACTGCTGATTCCCAACTCATCCAAATCATGTGTCAATAATCCATGATTAATAAGTCCGCCCAATCCTTTCTTCGATTTCAGAGGAACCGCTTCGACACTTTGTTTTGCATGAATTGCATCTACATTAGCATAACGTGCATGAGAAACAAGCTCATCCACATCCGCTCCTTCTTTAAACACGGCCCATTTGGACAATAGACGATCATATTTAAAATCTCCCACAGTAACATAGCGATCTAACTGTATGGAGAAAGAGTTTTCTGATAAAGGAATTTTAAACTCTATCTTCTCCGTTTTAAACATGTCCACAAAAGGAGGTATTTCGCCCAAGAAGAAAGTACCTTCGCCCGTATAATCTCCCTGGATAGTTACCGATGTTTCTCCAACCGTAACATCTGTGATATGGCAGGCATATTCTTTACTCAGATAATCTTTAATTCCTTGCTCATACTTCTCTTTATTCAAGGCTTCATTCTTTTCTTCCTCTTCTTCCTTTTTCTCTTCGTCGTTCATAACACGCAGGCGAATGTTACGCATCTGTATGGTATTATTAGGATCAGTTCCAAAGTCCATACGCAAGTTATCTCCTTTTTTACCCCAATTAAAATTCTTTCGATATTCTTTCAGACGAACACTAAAAGAAGCCCATTCTTCAGAAGCCGGCACCTGCCCCGCACTCATACTATGCGCCGGATCAATTCCCGTTTCTACATCCATAAAGAAAAGTTCGAGATTACTCATCCCCAACGTTGTCTGATATTCAAATTCAAGTACATTACATTCCTCAGGCACATCTTCCGCAAATACTCCGGTTGTCGCCCATGGATCACCATCAGTTGTTTCTATAGTACAAGTACTATCCTCATGTAAAGTCAAATTAACCCCCGACTTATACTTTCCATTCAATAACATATAAACAGGTGGAGTAACAGTCTCCTCAGGAGGAGTAACGGGAGGCTCTACATTTTCCTGAAAATCGTCCTGACAGGAAATTAAATTCACAATCAAAAATAGTACTCCCAACAATCCCACACATCGCCCTACAAAGCGACCCAGTTTTCTCGTGTAAAAAACTCTCAGCTTTCTCATAATTTCAGTTTTTAGTTAATTATAAACAATCAGAAATTTTCAATAATATTCCAATCAGAAATTCCAATTATAGGTAAAAATTGCTCAAAAAATTCATCTTCTTCGTGTGTGTTTGCTTTTTGGTAGACATACCATGCAGGTTTAGGTTCTCCATTATAAGATTCATCCAAATATTTACGTAACCCCAAACAAGCACCATCACCCGGATGATCAAACCAATTATGCCATTGCCAAGCATCAATGCCTTCTAAAGCATTAACCTTTTTCCAAGCATAAGCAACCCCTGCCGCCTGCTTTTGAAGTTCCTCATCCGAATACCCCCGCGAATTCACCCCTGCTTCCGAAAGCCATACAGAACGTTTAATAATTCCTTTATATTTATTTTCTTTATCCAAAGCCCACTTATTCAGAACTTCAAGATTCTTAAAAGTAACAAATTGAGTATTCATAGAACAAGTAGCATTCGGATCATTCCAAGTACAAGGATTAGTCAAATCCTGTGCATAACTATGATAAGCCAGCCCCCACTGAAAATCCCCCTCCACTTTGCTATAAACGTTTAACAAATCAATCATTTCCTTACAGGTATACCATGTAGGGTTGGATTTTTCTGTCCATGAATGAGAAAAAGAAGCAAACACCTCTGCATTCTCATCATATTGTCGTACAATGTTATAACACATTCTCATAGACTTCACATAGGTATCAGTAAACACTGTTATTGGCTTTATTCCCATGTTAGTCCAATCTCTAGCTCCATCAACTTCATTATGCATAATCCAATGGCTAATTCTTCCATAGCGATTATCAGTAGTACAATACCTTTTCGCCAAAAAGTCAAGTGCCGCAGCATAACAATTAAGTCCCTCTAAGGTTGTCATATTAGGCATAGTATACACCCCACCATCATTATCTGGATGCTGCAATATTTCTCCCAGTTGTGAATCAATACACCTAGATGCTGGCTCTAATAGTATAATTGCTGCAACAGACATATTTCGCTCTTTCGTTGCTGCCAAAAGAGTCCTATCAATCGAATTCTCAAGATACCCCAAATCCATGTAATAGCTTTTCCCCCCATATACATATTCAACATCACCAGTTCTTGGAGTAAGATGCATAAAATGAGTTATACAAACATTGATAGTAGCGCTACTGATATTTAATGATGCAAAATCAGATATATATTGATTAGGAATAATGCCGCCCATTCCCTTCTTAGACACAATCTTAATAGGAGCCAAATGTTGAGTAGCGAAAATCTCATCTGCATAGCGAGCATGCGAAACTAGCAAATTTTGGCCTGCTTCTTCTTTAAAAATAGCCCACTTTGATAAAAGCCTGTCATATAAAAAGCCTTCCCTCTCAACAAACCGTTCAAGTTCTATTTGAAATAATGAATTTACAAGTTTTACTTTATAAGGACTATTCTTCAACTCCGCTACATCCATACTAGGGGTAATCTCACCTAGAAAAAAATTGCCTTCGCCCGTATATTCACCTGTCACCCTAACAGAAGATTCTGTTAGAGACACAGAATGAATATGGCAAGTATAATCATTATATAAATAAAAGTTTAATTTTTCTTCATGTCGAACATCTTCCTCGCTAAAAAAAGGAGGTTCCGTTTCCATTCTATTATCACTTTCATTACAAGAAACTATAACTAAAAGATAACATATAAAAGAAAAAGCAAAAATCACTTGCTGCACAAAATTACAGTTCTTTGAATAAAACTGTCTCTTTAGATTTTTCATATATAAAAATTCTATATAGTTTAGGTTTAGGATGCACAAAAATAGAATAATTATAGCATCATCTATAAACAATTGCTTTTTTTAACAATAAAACATTTATAATGCTACAAGAATTTAGGATATCTCCAATATATTTTCAAATCTTTTTCTTCAATAAAACATTACAATCCGTCTAGCACAACCTCATTAAACTATATAAAAACCGGATTCTGGAGTAACATTTTCCAATATTGCTGTGTTTCATCATTATACAATACTACATACTTATCAGGGTTGTCTGCCAACAAAGCTCCAAATTTCCCCAAAGTTCCTTTCGTCGTTATTTGATGTTTACAATGAGCTAACAGATATAAATCCATATAACCTTTATCAGAGCCATTTATATCAACCACTTCTGCACAATCTTTCACAGAAAGCCTTGGCAACAAGTCCATTTTAACCCATTCTGGCTCATCTGAAAAAAAATAAAAATAAGGTCTATACAATTTCTTTTTAAAGAAAGCCGTAGCATTTATAAAATAATCAAATGAAGCTGGCGCTCCATAAGAAGATACTTCTTCCTTTAAATCTCCTCTTCTGACATGAACTCCAACAGAATCTACACACTTATCTATTTCTAAACATTTTATCTGATTAACTTTATCGAGAACACCATCAACCATTCTATATAAAGATTGAAAAGTTTCAAGCCACTGCTTTGATGGGAAATGATAATATCCTCCTAAATATATAGGTGGAACCAAACTAAGAAATGACATATCATTAGTACGAATATCACCATCATTGCCCCCATAAAAGTATTCTCTTCTATATACATCCACTTCCAGTTTTGACGCTTCTTCAAACTCCAAATACGGGAAAGCCTTCAAAATATCAAAGTTCCTAACAAATTCATTGTTTATATCTAATCCCCATTCCTTATAAAATGTCAAATCATAACACACTGAAAAACCTCTTTTACGATATAAATTTCCCAATAAATATTGATGCATCTGCGAACAAATACCACCGTCCATCAATACAACAATTTTAGTTCGTAACAGTCCTCTATTCAGCAAATATTTATAGATATTTCTCTTCAAATCACCCAACATATTTTAAAAGCATTAACTTTAATTCGTATTAATGACAAATATATGTATATTTGCAGAATATACAGCCAACATAGCATATAATTTTATAAGATTAGAACATGATTGCTCCATTACTAAGCATAATTACCGTAAACTACAACAACAAAAGTGGACTTATCCGAACTTTAAATAGTATCAAAAATCAAGAAAGCGTTTTTTTTGAACATATCATCATTGATGCTAACTCCACAGATGGAAGTAAAGACGCAATCCTACTATATGAAAAAGAAATTACATTTCCACTTTATTGGGTATCAGAGCCTGATAATGGCATTTATGACGGAATGAACAAAGGTATAAAACAAGCGCATGGAGAGTATCTGTTTTTTCTAAATTCTGGAGATACCTTAATAAGCAATACCATACTACAGGAAATAGCTTTAGATGGTAATAAATATATATATGGAAATATAAAATACATATTATCAGAAAAAGACTACAGATATATTACCCCCTCTGAAACATTAGATATCGTTTACCTTCTTAAAACAGCATTACCACATCAAGCTTGCTTCATTCACCATTCCCTATTTCAGAAACAATTATATAACACTGAATACAAAATCATATCAGACTGGATACATACAATGGAAAGTATTATTTTTAACGATTGCAGCTATAAATATATAGACATTGTAATAGCAGAAGTAGACGGGAATGGGATCAGTACCAATCAAGAAAAATTAATGGAAGAACGAATAAAATGGATCAAAAGCAAGTTTCCGAAAGCCATATTAGATGCATTATCTGAGCTATACGAGTATCGTATTTCCGAACTTGCTCCTTTCATACAGCCAATATCACAAACAAAAAAATTTAAGAAAAGGATTAGAAAATTAATATCATTTCTTTTAAAAATCAACAATATTATTTCTCACAAAAAAAGAATTGAACAGAAAAAAAATGAGATATGGACCCCCTTCAATTAAGCAGCTAATCTCCCTCCTTAAATCTAACCAATAAAAGCGTCAAATACACTAGCATTTACAAGTGCCACAATTCATAGTTCAAGCACCATAATAATATTTTAGTACACCTAAATTTTACCTTTTTGAATATAGTACTTCAACCTTAAGTTCCCCCACAACATGGAAAATCGGAAAGCAGAAACCACCCTCAATTCACGCTTAGACATTGATTGCTTCAATTCAGGAAAGCATCTCAAATCCTGTATTATTCTATCCATGTCTTTTTTCAAATTACGTATCTTCCTCCAAACAATTTTTTGGAAAGTATTTCTAATATGAAAAAATGCCAAGTCTTTTTTCATAAAGTCTATCACTCCCTTTTGTGCAAGGTAAAGTTCCAACCAACTTCTATAAAATTCAAAATTCGCAAATTTGCCTTCATCAAAATTGCAAGAATGAGAAAGTGAAAGATTCCGAATATTATAATCTAAAATAACATATTCTATAGAAACAACTTTCTTTGAACGTAAAAGCAACTGCACACTCCAAATCACATCCTCCCCAAAACATATATTTGGATATATCTCCATTGGGTCATTCAACAACAATTCACGTTTATGAAATTTAGACCAAACACTCCAATAAGCCTTATTATTTAATATTTCTTTAAGGTAATCAATACCAGACATACTTGAGAAATTAAAAAACGACGATTTATAAGAGGTACCATCTAAATAACAAAACTGGAAAGGGGCAACTACAATATCCGCATTGCTAGCTTCCGCTTTATCTAGCAAATATTCAATTGCTTTTTCATGCAGACAATCATCACTATCCAAATATTGCACATATTTCCCCTTAGCTATTTTCAAGCCTTTATTCCTAGCTAGGGCAGGTCCTCCATTTTTCTGTTCCAACCCGATTATACGCTTATCCAATTTTACATATCGATCTATTATCAATGATGTATTATCTATGCTTCCATCATTTACAACAATAATCTCAATATTTGTATAGCTCTGACATATTACACTTTGAAGGCATTTTTCTAGAAAAATTTCCCCATTGTAAACAGGAACAATAACAGACACAAGTGGTAGTAATTTATCCATATTACATTTATATTATCAACATTTAGGACATACAATTCGTCAGTTTTCCTCCGACTACATCGTCCAACCTCAATTTACATATATCAATACCTACATACTAGACCCTGCCAGTTGTTTCTAATCAGGAAAAATGTCGCCAATAATATATTGGCCAAAAATAGACAATTTTTCTTATTCGTTTGCGATAAAAAACTTCTAACTCTCGAGAAGGAAATTTTAATAATGTTTTAAATTTAGCTCTCATATGCTTTATTGGCTTCTGAAAACACCTCGGTTTCGTCAAAAGGACAAACTCCTCAAAAGTAAAAAAACATATACGAATAAGCCTATTCCTTACTTCCAATAATTCTTCTCCTTCAAACAATAAGTGCTTCTCTATAAACTCTATCCGAGAAAATTCAGCCATAAAATAATGATATCTATTCAAAGGAGTAATTAAATGACAAATACTACTACTGCGTTCAACATAATGATAAAACACCTTATCAACCCAAGCTACCTGCTTACATTGCAATATCCACATATGCATCGCAATTCTATCTTCATAAATATTATTTTCTGGAAATTTATACTCTGAAAAGACTGTTCTTTTAAAAAGCTTTGTACAAGACGAACAATTCAATTTATCCCACATCATATCTCTTAATACATCCAACGATGAGCGTATATATATCTGTCCGGAGTTTTTATCACATCCTTCAATTCGACCATCCAAATATTCAGTCTGAAAATTAGAATAGACAATATCAACATCATGACATTTTATCACATCAAATAACTCCTCATACATATTATAATCGATATAATCATCACTATCAACAAAACCAACATAGGGAGCTGAAGCAATATCTAGTCCTGCATTACGAGCTATTGATGCATTGGCAACCGGAAGATGAAGTACTTTCACACGAGAATCAAAAGACATATATTCATCACACAATGCGGCAGAGCCATCATTTGATTGATTTTCTACTAGAATTATTTCTATATCTTTCAAAGATTGATTACGTATCGAATCAATACACCTAGGCAAATACTCAACTGTGTTATGGACAGGGACAATTACACTTACTAAACAATCCATTCATTTATTATATAAATCGTTATATTCAGCAAATATACATAATTCCTCACTACCCCACACAACAAAAGTAACAAAAAGCCCTCTTCCCTATTAAAAATAGCTAAAGCACTTCCAACAATTTTATCATATAACAAACCTACAAATTCAATTCATTATTATTATATTTGCAAACACATTTAAATAAATGATTATGACCCAACCCACATTAAGTATCATAACTGTAAATTTCAACAATAACAAAGGATTAATAGCAACTCTGAATAGCATAAAGAATCAGTCATTCACATCTTATGAACATATCATTATTGATGCGTGTTCAACAGATGGAAGCAAAGAAACAATTATAAAATACAGTAAAGAAACTTCTCATTTGGCCTACTGGGTATCAGAAAAAGACAATGGAATATACGATGGAATGAATAAAGGAATAGAACATGCTTCTGGAGAATATCTATATTTTCTCAACTCTGGAGATTGTCTTATAAAAGATGTTTTAAGACATATTCCTTTTGATGGCACCCAATACATATATGGCAATATAAAAATTATACCAACAAACGAAGATCCATGGATATGGAAATACCCAGATAGATTCGACACATTCTTTCTTGCAAATTCAAAAGGTTGGATTTCACAACAAGCTTGTTTTATCCACCATTCATTATTCATAGAACAAAAATATGATACTAACTATAAAATTATATCAGACTGGATACATGCAATCCACTCTATAATCTTAAAAGGATGTAGCTATAAACACATTCCAACAACTATCGTTGAATACGATGGTGGAGGTGCAAGTTCTAATTATGAGAAAACATGGGAAGAACGCAACAAATGGATAGAACAAAACATCAATAAAACCTTTTTCAAATCATTTTTAGAACTAGAGGCTTTCAGGGAAACAGGGCTTGGTAACTTAGTTCCGTTATTAAATAAAACTCACAAGTTCAAAAAACGTATAAGGAAAATCATCTTATTTTTATACTACATAAATTCATTTTTTTCATTTCATAAACCAAAACAATAATGACTATGAAATCGCTTTTTATCATATATGACTATCAAATATTCGAAATGCAACGCTTTGGTGGTATTTCACGTTATTTCTGTGAGATAATTAAAAGAATTTCAGCAAAACATAAAATCACCGTGCGATATTCTATCAATTATTACCTCACAAGTTGGATGTTGGAAAAAAGCCTAATATTATTGCCAAGATTTATCTACAAACGATATCATTCCTTTTTTGAAAAAAAGAATCACGAAATAACAAAAAAACTACTAAAAACAGGTGGACCATACTTATTACACCCTACATACTATGATCCATATTTTTTAGATTATATTGGAGAAAACCCATACATTATTACTGTACACGATATGATCCACGAAAAATTTCCACAATATGTAACAGATGCAAATATCACAATAGGTCATAAAAAAAAGGTTATAACACGTGCCAATCGAATTATAGCTATTAGCGAAAACACCAAAAAGGATATCATTGAAATTTTCAATATTAATCCTCAAAAGATAGATGTTATTTACCACAGCACAAGCATGAAACACTTTTCGGGAAAACATAAATTACAAATACCCGAAAGATTTCTATTATTTGTTGGCGATCGTACCCCCTATAAAAACTTCAAACGCTTTATGGAAACATTCGCTCAAATACATGAACAAGATAAAACACTATTTGCAATTTACACAGGAAGTAAACTAAAAAAAGACGAACAAGATATGCTTATTGGCATGGGTATATTCGAATATACGATTCATATAAAAGCTTCTGATCAAGCTCTTAGTTAATTATACTCCAGAGCTTTACTATTCGTATATCCTTCTCTTTATGAAGGCTTTGGAATTCCTATTTTAGAAGCCTATGCATGTCACTGCCCCGTAGCACTCAGCAACACTAGTTGTTTTCCCGAAATAGCAGGTGATGCTGCTGTATATTTTGATCCATACTCTATTAGTTCCATGTCTGAAGCTATCACAAAAGTAATATATAATGAAGAAAAACGTTCTCAATTAATCCGTTTAGGTAACGAACGTTTAAAACGATATTCATGGGAAAAAGCAGCCCAGAAAACAGAAGAGGCTTACCAAAAAGCCATACAATCATGAAAACAATGTAAAATCTTACATATATGAATGGACCAATACTTAGTATAATTACTGTAAACTTTAACAATAATCTTGGTTTACTCAAGACATTAGAGAGTGTAAGTTCACAATCATTTTCATCATATGAACACATTATCATTGATGCAGGCTCCACTGATGGTAGTAGAGAAACTATCATACAATATGAAAAAGAAAACCCTCATCTAAGTTTTTGGTCTTCAGAATCCGACAAAGGAATATATGATGGTATGAATAAAGGAATTGATCATGCAAAAGGACAATATCTATTGCCTAAGCCAAGACATTCTCGAAAAAAGACCATTTGATGGTACAGAATACCTATACGGAGACACTATCTTATTTTATAAAAGAAAAACTAAAAAAAGAGTATACCCAGACACATTGGATCTCATATATCTATCAGATAATTCACTACACCATCAATCATGTTTTATACATCATACCTTATTTAAAGATAAAAGATATGACATTAATTACAAAATCATATCTGATTGGGCACATTGTTTCCAGTGCCTTATAATTGAAAACCGCACTTATCGCCACTTACCATATATTATATCTGAATGCGATGGAAGAGGTATAAGTTCCAATGGGAAAGAACTTAATCAAGAACGTACATTATGGTTTCAAAACACTTTTCCTGCAACACAAAGTAAAGTATTTATAGACTGCGCTGCACTAGACCGTTCAGGGTTTAGAGACATCATTCATATTTTAGCAAATACACACAAATTTAAAAAACGAATGAAAACTCTCATTCTATTTTTATATAAAATAAATAATCTATTCTCATATAAGCACAAACGTATTAAAAATTAAAGCCCTAAATAATTGCTATTCTGAGGATAGTAATGTATATTTGCATGTTTATTCTTCATAAAATATC
>ENA-UERU01001571-UERU01001571.1-human-gut-metagenome-genome-assembly--contig:-NODE-1571-length-11841-cov-12.752890_pt1 | contig 11841 bp, 9 predicted proteins | sample MGYA00242988_ERZ507989 | MGnify/ENA primary metagenome ERZ507989 (study PRJEB26167, sample SAMN06115519) | human gut metagenome | host: Homo sapiens | place: China:Hunan | collected 2015-08-21...
AAGTAGGACCATGATTTTAATTATAGGCATCGGTCCGCGCTTCGCGCGGGTGCCTTATATCCCCGCCGTGAACGGCGAGGCTTTACGGCACGTCGGGTAAATCCGTAGAATGCGTCCTTGCTCAGGGATGGGTGAAATTCCCTATCGGCGGTAAAGTCCGCGAGCGCCGGTCCGTTCGAAAACGGGACCGCGCGCAGATCCGGTGCAACTCCGGAACCGACGGTGACAGTCCGGAAGGAAGAGCAGGGGGTGCGGCTCGGCCGTCGGAATCTCGGAATGAGATTCCCGACGGCGTCCGGTATTTCGTACTCAGCGTTCGGCGCGCGAGGTTTCGCGTTACGAGGCACCCCGGAAGTGCGAGTCCTTGCGGGCTCGCGCGGCACTCTTTCGCGGCTGTTGTGCCGCCCCCTCGGGCCAAGAACCGTTTAACACCCCAACAAGGAAGGAGTGCCCAAATGACTGAACCTGCCCGCTACGATCTGACTGCTTTCGGCGCCGATGCCGAAGAACGCATGGTCCGCGCGCTCGAAGCCTTTCGCCGCGGCGAAGGTCTGTGCGTCGTCGACGACGAGGATCGCGAAAACGAAGGTGACTTGATCTATTCCGCTCAGCACCTGACCGAAGCGCAGGTTGCGCAGATGATTCGCGACTGCTCCGGCATCGTCTGCGTGTGCCTCACGGAAGAGGCGTGCGATCGCATGGCGCTTCCTCCGATGGTCGCCGCGAACACCAACACGCAGGGCACTGCCTTCACGGTCGCGATCGAAGCGGCGGAGGGCGTCACGACGGGCGTGTCCGCCCATGATCGACTGCTCACCATCAAGGCGGCCGCCAACCCGAACGGGCGCCCCGAAGACCTCCGTCGTCCCGGTCACGTCTATCCGTTGCGCGCCCGCAAGGGAGGCGTGCTCGAGCGTCGCGGCCACACGGAAAGCTCGATCGATCTCTGCCGCCTCGCCGGGCTCGAGCCCGCCGGAGTGCTCTGCGAACTCATGCACCCCGACGGCACCATGATGCGCCTGCCCGACGTCGCCAAGTACGCGATCGAACACGGCATGACCATGATCTCGGTGGAAGACATCGCATCCTACCGCACCGCGCACGGCCTCTGAGACGGGACGTCGCAAGCGACTTGAATTCAACAAAAGCCCGCGCTTCGGAAACGCTCCGGGGCGCGGGCTTTTTCGATGTCGCCTGTCGTCCGTCGGTTGCACGAAAGGGGACCCCCATGGGTCTTTTCGCCTTCGCGTAGACTTTTCGAACAAGCCATCCGACAGTTTTTGCTCTTCGAAGGTTTCCCATGCCGATTCGCATTCTTCACACTTCCGACTGGCATCTCGGGCGCACGCTCGCAGACGTCGACCGCAGCGCCGACTTCGCGAGCTTTCTCGATTGGTTGGTCGGGATCCTCGTCGAGCGCAGGCCCGACGTGCTCCTCGTTGCGGGCGACGTCTTCGATACGACGATGCCCTCGACCGCGGCGCAGCGTCTTTATTACGACTTCCTTCGGAAAGCTTCCGAAACGTCCGTGAAGGCCGTCGTCATCACGGCGGGGAACCACGATTCCGCCCGCTTTCTCGGGGCGGCGCGCCCGCTTCTCGAAGGTTGCCGCGTGTTTGTGGCCGGGGACGATCCCGAGGAGCAGGCTTTTGTCGTTGAAGACGAATCGGGGATGCCGATCCTCGGCGTTGCGGCGGTTCCGTATCTGCGCGAGGGGGACGTGCGCACGTCGGCCATGGACCTCTCGAACCTCGAGCGGGCTCAAATGTGGGAGCGGGGTGTCTTTGAGCATTATCAGGCCGTGCGGCATCTTCTGCTCGACGAAACGGGCGGGCGCGTACCGCTCGTTGCGATGGGACACCTCTTCGTGACGGGCTCGAGCCTATCGCCCGGCGTCTCAACCCCCGCCGACTACGATCCGAGCGTCTACGTGGGGTCGCTTAAAAACGTCACCTCGGCCGCCTTCGGAACGGGCTGGCACTACGTGGCGCTCGGGCACATCCATCACGCGCAAAGCGTGAAAGCGGACATTCCCGTGCGCTACTGCGGCGCTCCTCTGGCGCTGCATTTCGGTCACGCCGCGTACGACCATCAGGTGGTGCTCGTTACGATCGACGACGAGGGGCGGCTTCTCGAACCCGAAATCCTTCCCGTGCCGCAGCCGCGCGAAATCGTTTCGATCCGGGGGACGCTCGACGAACTGAAGTCGGCCATTGCCGACCGTGCGAATCCAGGGGGACTGGCCGCCATCGTCGAAGCCGAGTACGAGGGTGACGCGGTCGACGCGTCGATCGTGGTCGACGAACTGCAGCGCGCGGCTGAAAAAGCGGGGGTCGTGCTCGGTGCCGTGCGGCGCCGAACGCCTCGCCGGGCGGCCTCGGAGGTGAGCTTTCCCTCCATGAGTCTCGACGACATCACGCCCGAAGACGTGTTCCGATCGGTGGCGGAGCGGGAAATCGAAGACGCGGCGGAGCGCGAAAAGCTCACGCACCTCTTCAACGACGTCCTGCACGACGTGCGCGTGAAGGCGCTCCCCGACGAAGAGGTCCGAACGGCAAAGGTCGACGAAGAAGGCAAGGATAAGGCGGGCGACTCGGAGGACGGACGATGAGGCTCTTGGAACTGCGCTGGAAAAACATCAACTCGTTTGCGGGCGAATTCTCGATCGACTTTCGCGATCCCGCCTATCGGCAAAGCGGCATTTTCGCGATCGTCGGTCCGACGGGGAGCGGCAAAACTTCGATTCTCGACGCGCTCGCCCTGGCGCTTTACGGCACGACCCCCCGAACCGAAGCCGGGAAGGGAGCGGAAAAATGCATGGTCATGACGAAGGGCCGCACGGAATGCTATGCAGCGGTCGTCTTCGAAGTGCGAGGCGTTACGTACCTCTCGCGCTGGTCGCAACGACTCGCCCGCAAGAGCCTCAATTTGCAACCCGAGCAGGTGGAGCTCGTGCGATTGGCGAACCCCGACGATACCGCGGGGGAAATCCTCGCCGAAAAGAAAACCGAGTGGCGAAACGCGATCGATCGGGTCACGGGGCTCACGTTCGAAACCTTTACGAAGAGCGTCATGCTCGCGCAAGGGGCCTTTGCGAGCCTTTTGCGCGCCAAAGAGGACGAACGCGCGGCGATTCTCGAACAGATCACGGGGACGAGTCTCTATTCCGACATCGGTCGCGCCGTGTTCGAGCGCGAACGCGAGGAGCGTCGAAAACTCGCAGCGCTTGAAGCCGAACTCGAACATGTGCTTCCGATGAGCGACGAAGCGCGTGCGGTGCTTGATTCCGAGCACGCGCAGGCGGCCAAAGACGTGACCGAACACGAAGCGCGCCGTGTGGTTCTTGAAAAAACAAAGGCTCTCTGGGAAGCCCGAACGCAGGCTGAGGTCGAACTCAAAGCGCGCGAAGCGCAAACGGAACGCGCCGAAGAGGAGAGCCGTCGCGCAGCCGAAGACGAAGCAAAACTTCAGGCCGCGCGCCGTGCTTTGGCGCCCGCCGAAGGGCTCGCGGCGCTTGAGCGCGATCGGCGCGGCGCCGAAGCCTTGGAGCGGGACTTGGAAAAAGCCCGCGCGAATGCGACCTCGGCGCGCGAGCGCGCGCACGCGGCCGACGCGGCGCGTTCAACCGCCCGCAGCGCACGCGAAGCCGCGGAGCGTTCGGAAGCCGAATTTCAACCCGTTTTCGAAGCGCTCCTTCGGGCGGACACGGAAATCGCCCAGTTGACGGAAGCGCTTGAGCGCGAAACAAAAGAAGCATGTTCGGCGCGTGAAAACCTCATCGCGTCCGAAGTCCGTGTGAAAGCCGCCCGGGCGACCTTCGAAGAGGCGTCCCGCGCGGGTGTGAAGGCCGAAGAGGTACTTCGCTCCGACCCCGATGCGGAAGCGATCCGCTCGGGGCTCTCCGCCGTGAAGCTCGCGGTCGAACGGCACCGCACCGCGGCCCTGCGACGCATGGCGGTCGCAAAGAAAACCGAAGCGCTCGCGACGGAAATCGCCGAAGACAAGCGCTTGGAGGCGGAACGCCGCCATACGTTGGAAGCGCTCGCGCAGAAAACGGCGCTCGTCGCCGGCGCCAAAGAAAAGGCCGAGCGCGATTTGGAAATCGCGTCGGCCGGGAAAGGCTTGGAGCAGAGCCTTCTTGAAATGCGCCGCGCCGCGGAAGCGCGTCTTTGCGCCGAGTGGGCGACTTCGATCGACGACGAGACCGTGCGCGGACGCGCGGTGCTCGAAAATGTCGACGGCCTTACGGACACCGTGCGCGATTACCTCGAAGGTCTTTTCAGGCGCTTCGGCGAAGTGCGTGCGCGTCTGGAAGGGACGTGGCCCGAAGCGTTCGAGGACGGAAGACCCTTGGAAGCGGAACGCCTCGAAGGGTCGATCGCCACACTTCGCGCGTGGTCGAGCACGGCGGGTGCGGCGCAGCGCAAGGCCGACGAAGTGCGTCGTGCCTTGACGCTCGCGGAGCGTGCCGAACGGGAGGCCCGCGACGAAGCCGATGCGGCTCGACGTCGTGCGGAGGGTCGGGCGCTTGAGCGTCAGACGCTCCTCGGAGAACTGGCGGGCGCCGAGAGCGCGCTCGAGGCGGCTCGGGCCGACTATCTGCAGTCGGTCTCGCCCTGGATTTCCGAAGAACGGCTCGCGAAGGCTCCCAAACCCGCCGTGATTTTGAAGGAGCTCGAAGAGCGCGCGGCCCGACGCGAAGACGCTCTTCGCGCGCGCGATGCGGCGCTCGAAGCCGCGCGCCGCGCGGAAAGTGCGGTCGCGCTTGAGGCGGCGAAGTGCGAAGAAGCGCGCACTCGGGCGGAAAACGCTCGAGTTGTGCTCGAAGCTCGGGAAAAAACGCTCGGCGAAGCGCGCGAGCAACGTACCCGGACCTGGGGAACGATCGATCCGAAGGCCGAAAACGCGGCGCGTCGTGCGGCCCTCGCGTCCGCCCGTACCTGTGAAGAAGCGGCGGAGACCGAGAGCCGCCGGGCGGCGAAAACGCTCGCCGAAGCGCTTGAGGCGGAAAAGAGTCTCGAGGTACGCCGGAGGGCGGTAGCGAAGGAGTTGGCCGACGCCGAAAAGGCGTTCGGAGAAAAACTTCACGCGGCGGGCTTTGAAAGCGAAAACGAACTGCGCGCGGCGTGTCTCTCGGGCTCCGAAATCGACCGCTTGGAGCGCGCCGTGCACGAGCGCGCCGAGGCGCTTTCGGCTGCGCACCGCGCTATCCATCGCACGGAAGAACGACGAAGCGGCTCGAGGGGCGCTTGAAGCGCTCTTCGCGTCGCTCGAAGAGGCCGGGTCCGGCGACGCGCGCCTGGACGCCGCACACACCGAAGCGGCACTCTCCGCCGTGCTTTCTGCGGTTGCGAGGCTTCGCGAGACGTTGGGGAGCCTGGCGGAAAAGCGTCGGGCCGACGACGAACGGCGTCGCACGAGTGCCGAGATGAGGAAAGCGATCGAAGCGCAGCGCCTTCGCGGCGCCGAGTGGGCGAAGCTCGTCGCGTTGATCGGGGACGCCGAAGGGAAGCGCTTCCGCAAGGCCGCACAAAAGCTCACCTTTGCGATGCTTCTTCAAAACGCGAACGTGATGCTCGAACACATGCACAGCCGCTATCGACTGGAGCCCGCGGGCGCGTCGCAACTGGACGTCGCGGTGCGCGACGAGGATCTCGCGGGGGTCGTGCGCACGTCGGCGAACCTCTCGGGCGGGGAAACGTTCCTCGTGAGTTTGGCGCTTGCGTTGGCGCTCTCGCGCATCAGCACGAAGAACCTGCGCGTCGACACGCTCTTTCTCGACGAAGGTTTCGGGAGTCTCGATGCCGTCACGCTCGAAAAGGCGCTCTCGGCCCTCGAAACCCTGCAACGCACGTCGCAAAAGCTCATCGGCCTTATCAGCCACGTGAAGGCCGTGAGCGACCGCATTCCCGCACACGTCACTGTGCGACCGCGCGGCGCGACGGGCGAAAGCATCGTGACGGGGCCGGGGGTCGAGCGGATCGCCTGACGAAGGTCGAGGGGTCGGTACGTCAGATGCGTCGGAGACGTCGAGCCCCTCGGTCCTTCGGACGAAGCTGAAATCCAAGGCATCATCGAATAAGAAAGCGGAGGAAATCATGGCCGCTGAATTCAGTTTTTTTACGGCGGGCGACGACGTCTTGCCGTATTGGTCGGTCGACACCGTCACTGGCCTGTGTCGCATCATGTTGCTCGTCGACCGGGCGACGAAGACGGGCCTGACGGGAGAATACGTGCCCGTTGTCGTTGAGAAAAACGGCATTGCAATTCCAGGCGTCGCCACGCCCGAAGAGGCGAGTCGTCGGGCGAAGGAACTCCTTCCTTCGGTCGACGCGTCGCGCGACTGGTCGTTCGAGCTCGCTGTCGGCGAATGCCGCGGGACTTTTGCCGCGAAGGGCTCCGTCGGGACGGTCACCGTGGGCTTTTCATGCGACGCCCCCGACGCTTCCATGACGATCGGGGAAACGACGCTCGCCTCGGGCGAAGGGCGCACGAGCCACATGGCGTTTTTCGACATTCCCGGAATCGATGCGGAAACGGACGAGGGCCTTTGCTTCGTTAATTTCGCGGCGGCTTTTCTCGATCTGCTGACGTCCGACGACACGGACATTTCGCCCTATCGCCGGTGTGACCCGGAGTGCATCAACCGGACGACGGGCGAGGTGCTCGCCGCGCTTGCGGAACCGGCCGTACCGACCTCCCTCGAAGCGGATTGACGTGCCGTCTCGGGCCCCCGAAAAAAAGACCGCCCGAACGGTGTCGTTCGAGCGGTCTGTGTTTTGGAGCCGAATGGTTCTCAGTGGCGCTTTTCTTCGCCGATCAGGTGCGTGCTGTCGTACTCGGCCTGATTGCGGCGGTGCTTCCAGATCACGAGCCCCATCGACGTCATCACGAAGAGTCCGAAGATCACCATCGTGGCGGGCACCGAGAGATCGAAGAGGATGAGAAGCGAATAGACGCCGAGCATCACGAGAATCGAGAGATTTTCGTTGAAGTTCTGTACGGCGATGGAGCGCCCCGCGCTCATCAGGACATGACCGCGGTGCTGCAGGAGGGCGTTCATCGGAACGACGAAAAAGCCAGCGCAAATGCCGACGAGCACCATGACGAGCGCCGCCATGAGAACGGCCCAGGAAAGTTCGAATCCGAAAAGGTCGAGCCCGCCTGCGGGAGCCAAGTCCTTCGTGAAGTAAGCCGTGAAGGTGACGAGCGCCCCCATGCAGATCCCCATCGGCAAAACGGAGAGCGAGCGCTTCAGGGGAACCTTGGCGGCGGCAAGCACGGCGCCGATCGCAATCCCGAGGCTCACCACGGCCTGCATGACGGCTCCCTGCGAGAGGTCCATCCCGAGCGCGTGGTCGCACCACTTGAGAACGAGAAACTGCAGGACGGCGCCCGCACCCCAGAAAAGCGTCGTGACGGAAAGCGAAATCTGTCCGAGTCGGTCGTGCCAGAGGAGGCGGCAGCTTGACATGAAGCCGCGGATCGAATCGATCGGATCGAGCTTTTGTTTCGGGTAGCGTGCGCCCGTATCGGGGATCGCGAGGTTGACGATCGAGGCGGCGAGGTAGACGAAGGCGATCGCAAAGATCGCGCCTTCGGCGTAGGTGTGAAGACCGATCGCCTCAAGACCGAAGATGTTCAAAATCGGCTGTGCTACTTCGGGCTTGATGAGTACCCCCCCGAGCACGACCCCGAGGATGATGGAGCCCAGCGTAAGCCCTTCGATCCAACCGTTGGCGACGACGAGCTTTTCGGGGGGCAGGAGTTCCGTGAGAATCCCGTACTTGGCGGGCGAATAGGCTGCGGCTCCCACGCCCACGATCGCGTAGGCCAGGAGGGGATGGCCGCCGAAGAGCATCAGGAGGCACCCACACGCTTTCAGGAAGTTCGTGAGAAACATGACCCGGCCCTTCGGCATCGAGTCGGCGAAAAGGCCCACCCAGGCGGCGAGCAACACGTAACTGACGACGAAAAAGAGTTTGAACAGCGGAGTCATCCACTCCGGCGCGCCGATCGAAGCGAGCAGCGCGATGGCGGCGATGAGCAGGGCATTGTCGGCAAGCGAAGAAAGAAACTGCGCCGCCATGATGGTGTAGAAACCACGTTTCATTGAGTAATGTCCTAGCCTGGGCCTACCGAACGCGGGAAGGCCGAAACAAATGTTACCGAAGTGTAGCAAACGAGCTCGGTCAAAAAAACGGACTCCGGTTGAAAGTGAACCGACCTTGACCGGGCGCGCACGCCGACGAAACGAGGCTTCGGGAAACGTGTCGGTTTGTTGCGAAGCGAGGTTCCCCGGCGGAGGGAAGCGTAAAATCTCGGAACCGTGCCTCCGTCGTATCGGGCGGACCCGGCTCGCGTGCGCGTGCCTGCCCCTACGGGCGGCGGGTTCGGCGTGCGATGGGGTTCGCGGCGAAAATCGCCGGGGGCGAAGTTTTTTCCCGGAGGATAACGTCGTGCCGCGCCCCATATATGCCGAAATCGATCTTGATGCGCTTCGCCACAACCTGAACGTACTTCGCGAGCGCGCCGAGGGGCGAACGGTCTGGGCGGTCGTCAAGGCAAACGCCTACGGGCACGGCTTGGAAAACGCAGTGAAGGCCTTTGAGGCGGCGGACGGTTTGGCGACCATCGATCTTTGCGACGCCGAGCGCGCGCGCCGGTGCGGTTGGAAAAAGCGCATTCTCCTTCTCGAAGGTTTTTTCGACGAAACCGACATCGAGCCCTTGCAGACGATCGGCGTCGAGACCGTGATCCATTCGCCCTGGCAGATTGAAATCCTCAAGCGCATGAACCTGAAGGACGTTCGCTGCCACATCAAAGTGAATTCCGGGATGAACCGTCTCGGCTTTCTCCCCGTCGAGGTGAACACCGTCTACGATCAGCTCACCGCCATCAAGGGCGTGCGGGTGATGGGGGTGGTCACGCACTTTGCGAACGCCGAACCCTCGTACCTCGGGGACGCGCCCGCGTCGGTCGGAAAGCAGCTGACTCGCATGGGGCGCCTTGCGAACGGCGGAACCGCCGCCTGCATGGCCAATTCCGCGGGCATTCTCTGGCACCCCGAAGTGGGCGGCAACGCCGTTCGCGCCGGGGTGGCGCTCTACGGGATCAGCCCCGACGCGCACATCACGTCCGAAGAACTCGGGCTCGTCCCGGCGATGACGCTCTGCGCGAAGATCATCGCCGTGCAGCAAATTGCCCCGGGCGAAGCCGTAGGGTACGGCTCGCGCTGGATCGCGAAGCGCCCCTCGCGCATCGCGGTGGTGGCGTGCGGGTACGCGGACGGTTACCCCCGCTCGATGCCGGACGGTGCTCCCGTGTGGGTCGAGGGGCAGATCGCACCGCTTGCGGGTGCGGTTTCGATGGACATGCTCGAAATCGACGTGACGGACATCCCCGCCGCAACGCTCGGTTCCACGGTCGAACTCTGGGGCAAGCACCTCCCCGTCAACCGCGTCGCTTCCGCCTGCGGCACGATCGGTTACGAGCTCATCTGCGCGCTGGCGCGCCGCGTGCCGATCAACGTGAAGAACGCGTGAGCTTGGAGCGGGTCGCATCGGGCCCGTTTCCTTCTCATCCGTTCTTCATTCCTTCCCCCGTCTCTTCGGGGAGTGCCGCGGCGCTCCCTTCGCGAGGAACGCTCGATGGCACCCAAAACGAAAAAGACCCGCACCGAATTCGTCTGCAGCGACTGCGGCGGTACGACGGCAAAGTGGCAGGGCCAGTGTCCGCACTGCAAAGCCTGGAATACGCTCCGGGAATTCACCGTCGCCGAAGGCGCGGCTGCCCGTTACGGTTCGGTCCGCCCCACACCGAAGGGCTTCGTCGACACGACGGGGTCCCTTCAGGATCTCGCTGACGTCAGCACCGACGAAGCGCCCCGCATTCTCACGGGCCTGAGCGAATTCGACCGCGTGATGGGCGGCGGCCTCGTGCGCGGAGGCGTGGCGCTGATCGGCGGGGACCCCGGGATCGGGAAGTCGACGATTCTCCTTCAGGTAATGGCTCGCTTGAAGCAGTTGGGCGTCAGCGCCCTCTACGTTTCGGGCGAAGAAAGCGCCTCGCAGATCGCGATCCGCGCGCAGCGCCTTCAGATCGATCCGCACGGGTTGCAGCTCATGAGCGAAATCGAACTCGAGCAGATTGAAGCGGTTCTTTCCGAGAAAAAGCCCGAATTCGTCGTGATCGACTCGATTCAGACGCTCTTTTCGGGGCAGCTCGACAGCGCTCCGGGGTCGGTCTCGCAGGTGCGCGAGTGCGCTGCGCGCCTGACGCGCATCGCAAAGAGCCACGGGATCACGCTCGTTTTCGTCGGGCACGTCACGAAGGACGGCGCGCTCGCGGGGCCGCGCATTCTGGAGCACATCGTCGACACGGTGCTCTACTTCGAAGGGGACACTCACTCCAACTTCCGCCTCATTCGCGCCTTCAAAAACCGCTTCGGTGCCGTGAACGAACTCGGCGTCTTCGCGATGACCGACCACGGGTTGCGCGGCGTCACGAACCCCTCGGCCATTTTCCTCTCGGAATACAAGTCGAACATTCCCGGATCGACCGTGCTCGTCACGCAGGAAGGGACGCGCCCGCTCCTCGTCGAAATCCAAGCGCTCGTCGACGAAAGTCACAGTCCGGCACCGCGCCGTCTCGCGGTCGGGATCGACGCGCAGCGTCTCTCGATGCTCCTTGCTGTTTTGCATCGTCATGCGGGTGTGGCGTGCTTCGATCAGGACGTCTTCATCAACGCCGTGGGCGGCGTGAAGATTTCCGAAACGGCCGCGGACTTGGCGGTTCTCGCGGCCATCTATTCGAGCATTCGCAACAAGGCCCTCTCGAAGGGGCTCGTCGTCTTCGGCGAAGTGGGGCTCGCGGGTGAAATCCGTCCGGCGCCCCGCGGGCAGGAGCGTCTTCGCGAAGCGGCGAAGCTCGGTTTTTCAAAGGCCGTCATTCCGCGCGCGAACGCCCCGAAGACCCCGATCGAAGGCTTGCGGGTGGTGGCGGTGGACCGTCTGGCGGATGCCTTGCGCGCGGTGCTCTCGGACGACGTCGACTGAGTTCCGAAGATTCGAAAGGAACGAAGCCCCGGCAACCGAACGGATGTCGGGGCTTCGTTTGTTCGTCTTGGTACCGAACGATGTCACCCGGGAGCCGTCGACTTTACCGCGGCGGCGCGGGCGGCTGTGTCGGGCTTGTTCCCGTGACCGGGGTCCAACCGAGCGGGCAGGCGGGCACGCTCGGGTAGTAGGCGCCTTCGCTCTCGCACCAGTACCAGGTATAGACCTGCGGCACGGGCGGCGTAGCGGGCACGGTCGTTTGAGGAACGACGACGACCTCGGGCTCGCGGCGCGAGTCGAGGTAGAGTTGCGTGCCGAGGAGTGCCCCGCCGACCAGGAGCGGCGCCACCCAGTAGTCGTTGTGATGATGCACGCGGTAGTAGGCGGGCGGAGGCGGCGGTCGGTGGAAAGCGGGCGGGGGCCGATGGCCGGGCGGCGGGAAGGGCGGACGGGCGCCCGCCGGCGCCGAGAGGGCGAGAGCGAGCGCGCTCGCGGCGAGCATGAAGGCGATGATCGGTTTGCGCATGACGTACTCCTTCGAGGAGCGTCCGGCCGAGGGCTCTTCTTTCGGGTGTTTTCCGACGTCTTCAAACCTTCCCGGCCGGTTGTCGAATTTTTCTCCTCCGTTTGAAAACACGATAACGCAAATTCGCCGAGGTGCACAGGGCTCGGCCGTATCGGTTCTTGACATCCTCTCCGCCCTAAAGGGGGACGGAGATTCCCTACCGAGCCGTCAGACTGGCCTTTTCAGGCCTTTCTGACGGTCTCCTCGATGGGTTCCTGC
>ENA-UERU01001573-UERU01001573.1-human-gut-metagenome-genome-assembly--contig:-NODE-1573-length-11833-cov-4.668169_pt1 | contig 11833 bp, 9 predicted proteins | sample MGYA00242988_ERZ507989 | MGnify/ENA primary metagenome ERZ507989 (study PRJEB26167, sample SAMN06115519) | human gut metagenome | host: Homo sapiens | place: China:Hunan | collected 2015-08-21 | study...
GGCTTCAGCCGGAGACGGAACCGCTTCTTTTCGCTTCGAGGGGGTCTGGGGGGCATCATGCCCCCCAAGCCCGCCGGGAGGCATTTACTTCTTCAGATTCTCAGCCAGCAGCTCGGAGATGTGCGTCACCTTGAGGCCCTTGCCGTCCTTCTCCGCGCCGCCGCGGATCTGAAGCACGCAGCCGGGGCAGTCCATGACCACACGGGCCGCGCCGGTATCCGCGATGCCGTCCAGCTTCTTGCGAAGCAGCGCGGCGGACACTTCGGGGAACTTGGCGGAGTACGTGCCGCCGAAACCGCAGCACACTTCCTCTTCGGCAGCCGGAACATAGTCGGCGGCAGCGGCGATGAGTTCACGCGGGGCTTCCTTCACGCCAAGGCCACGGCAAAGGTGACAAGAGGCGTGATAGGTTACCTTTTCGTCGCTGTGGTTGAAGCTTTCGGCGCTCAGTCCGAGCTTTTCCTTGGCGAACGTGCTGAAGTCCATAACCTTGTCCGCAAGCGCCTTTGCGCGGGCCTGACGGCCGGGCTGCCCGGCGAACAGTTCCACATAGCCTTCCTTGAGCTGCGAGGCGCAGGAGGCGCAAAGGGTCAGGATGACATCGTAATCGCCCTTCTCGAAGGCGTCCATATTCTGGAGCGCCACGTCGCGGGCGGTTTCGCGCTGGCCCATCATCACCACGGGCAGGCCGCAGCAGGACTGATCCATCGGGAAGTCCACACGGATGTTGTGGCCCTGCATGAGCTTTACGGCCGCTTCAAGCTGCTCGGGATACACGAAGTCCTGTACACAGCCCGCAAAGATGGCCACACGCAGCGAGGGGTTCGCGGAAACCGGGCGATCCAGCTTTTCCCAGCGGTCGCGGAACGCCTTGTCGGCGATGGCGGGCAGGGCGCGGAATTCGTTGTCCTTGGCGAACATGGAAGGCAGATGGCGGATGAACTGCTCGCCGCCGGTGAGCGGTTTCTGGGCGTACTTGGCGAACTTCAAAAGCGTATGGAACGCCTTGCGGTTCTTGAGGGTGGACGCCAGCAGGTTCATGGGCAGGCTGTTGCCGTCCTGCTCAATGTACCGCATACGGATTTCCTCAATCAGGCCGGGCAGGTCGATGCCCGCCGCGCAGACGCTCTTGCAGGCCTGGCAGTTCACGCAGTTCTGGACGAGCGCCTTGGCGCGGTCCTTGCCGTGGAACAGATAGGTCAGGATGAGGCCGATGGCCCCGATGTAGATGTAGCCCATGCGGTGCCCGCCCACGAGACGGTACACGGGGCACACGTTGGCGCATGCGCCGCAGCGCACGCAGCGCAGGGCCTGCGACAGGATGGGATCGTTGAGCACGGCTTTACGGCCATTGTCCACGAACACCACGTGCATACTCTTCTTGCCGTCGGGCGCGGAAGCCGTGGGCACGCCGCCGGCGATCCACGTGACGTAGGAGGTCAGATGCTGGCCCGTGGCGTTACGGGGCAACACGCGGAGGGTCGCCATCGCGTCGTCGAACGAGGGGATCAGCTTGTCGATGCCGCCCACCGCGACATGCACGCGGGGCAACGTGGTGACCATGCGGGCGTTGCCTTCGTTGGTCACGAGGCCGATAGCGCCGGATTCGGCCACGGCGAAGTTCATGCCGGAAATGCCCATGTCGGCTTCGGCGAACTTGCGGCGCAGCTCGCGGCGGGCCACGCGCACGAGGCTGGTGATGTCTTCGGTCTGGTGCTTGCCGGTTTCCTTGGTGAAGGTATCGGCAACCTGCGTGCGGGACAGGTGGATAGCGGGCATGACCATGTGGGAAGGCCCTTCATGGCGAAGCTGGATGATCCATTCCGCAAGGTCGGTTTCCACCACTTCCATGCCCTTGGCTTCAAGGGCCGTATTGGTCTGGATTTCCTCGACGGTCATGGATTTGGACTTCACGACCATCTTACAGCCGTTGTCTTCCGCGATCTTGGCGATGATGCGGTTGGCGTCGGCGGCATCTCTGGCAAGATGCACCTGCACCCCGCGCTTTTCGGCCTCTTCCTTGAACTGTACGAACAGCTCGTCGAGGTGCCTGACCGATTCGTCCTTACGGGCGGCGACTTCGGCGATCAGCTCGCGGTCGTTCAGACCGGAGTAGATACGCTCACGGCTGGCCCGGTAATCCACCGCGAACTTGTCCAAGGCGCGGCGCTGGAACGTATCCTCCAGCGCGGCGGACAGGTCGGTACGGTAGTTTTTTATATCGCGTGCGGGTTCTTTCATATGGCAATCCTTATGGTAAATCGACTGGGAAGCGGCTTCCCGTACGAAAACTAGTCGTTGATGAGCACGGCGTGCAGATACAACGGGCCATGAACGCCCAGCGTCAGCACACGCTCGATGTCGGCGGTACGGCTCGGCCCGCTGATGAAAGCCAAAAATTCGGGTTCGGCCTTGCCGAAGAACTTCTGGAGCACCTCCGCGCCGTTTTCATTGCCGGGCAGGATGGTCGAGCGGCGGATGAGCAGCACGCTTGTTTCCGGAAGCATGGTCGCCAGCCGGATATCTTCGTTGGTGCTCTCAACCACGCAGGTCCCCGTATCGGCGAGGCCGCACGCGGCCCACGCAACGCCGACTTCCATGCCGCCGGCGTATTCCCGCAGGCCCCCTTCAACGAAAACGAGGCCCTTCTCTTCGCATCCCTTGCGGAGGATCTCGGCCTGTTCAGCGGGCAGGCCGGGCGCTGCGAGGATATTGCCTTTGCGTTCCGGCTCGGCGCCCATGAGCTGCTCATGAGGCTCGGCGGCCTGACACAGTTCGAGGGCGTACTGCAAAGCCTCGTCCACCGACGCGACTTCCTTCACCGTAGCCGCAATGGCTATGGACCGTTGTTTCCAGAGTTCAGCAGGAGTCTGTTCCATTGTTTTTTCCTGGTTGCAAGTGATGCGGACCCCCCGTCTCCGAATCCGGAAACGGTCCCGCTACAAGAAGTGTTTCTTGATAGTATGTTTATTTTTTTGCGATTAGGCAACCCCCCGCCTTCTTGTTCTTTTTTCCAGAGGCGCAATTCGGGGAGGGGAAGAGGCCGCTTTCTGAAGGAAGGGGCCTCTTCCCCTCCCCAGTCCCCGCCCCTCCTCCCCAAAGGTTTTTGTCCTTATCGAATCCCTGTTCGAGGACGCGGGGGGGCATTGAAATTTCCCTTCAACCGATAAGCATAAAAGAAAAAAGACATTGAATACAAGCCCTACGGGGAGGCTCCCTCTTCGAATAAAAAAGGATTTCTTACAAAAAAGAACACATTGGGAAAGTACCCACGGGAGGCGCCCCATTTTCCGCCGGAACGAACTCCCGCCGCGCAGCCTCCCCACCAGCCGGAATTTTTGCGGGGGGGGGCCGGGGGGGAGGGCGCTTTTTATAAAAAGCGCCCTCCCCCGGTTCTCTCCCCCCTACCCCCTATTCAATCCAGTTCGCGGCGCGGCCTACGGCGCGATGCCAGTTGTGGAGCAGCTCGGCGCGGCGCTCCTCGTCCATGGCGGGCTCGAAGCGGCGATCCAGCTTCCACAGGGTGGACACCTCTTCCTCGCTGTCCCAGAAGCCGACGGCAAGCCCGGCGAGATAGGCCGCGCCGAGAGCCGTGGTCTCGGTGATCATGGGGCGCTCGACAGGCACGCCGAGCACGTTGGCCTGACACTGCATAAGCATGTTGTTCCGGCTGGCCCCACCGTCCACCCGGAGCGTGGAAAGCGGCAGCCCCGAGTCCTTCTTCATGCAATCCATGATATCCAAGGTCTGGAGCGCGATGGCCTCAATGGCGGCGCGGGCGATATGCCCCCGGGTCACGCCGCGCGTCAGGCCCACGATGGCCCCGCGGGCGTACTGATCCCAGTAGGGCGCGCCAAGCCCGGCAAAGGCGGGCACGAAAAACACGCCGCCGTTGTCCCGCACCGTGGAGGCAAGGGGCTCAATCTCGGCGGCGTCGCTGATGATCTGGAGACCGTCGCGCAGCCACTGCACCACCGCCCCGGCGATGAACACGCTGCCCTCAAGGGCGTAGCGCAGCCCGTAGCCGCAGTTCCAGCCCACCGTGGTGAGCAGGTTGTTCTCGCTGCGCCGGGCTTCAGTCCCGGTGTTCATGAGAAGGAAGCACCCGGTCCCGTAGGTGTTCTTCGCCATGCCCGGAAGCATACAGGCATTGCCGTAGGTCGCAGCCTGCTGATCCCCGGCGTCGCCCGCCAGAGGAAGGCTGTGCCCAAGGAATTCTGGATGCATGTGCCCCATGATCCCGGATGAGGGGACCACCTTCGGCAGCATGGAACGCGGCACGGAAAGCAGCTCAAGCAGTTCGTCGTCCCAGTCCCCGGTGTGGATATTGAACATCAGGGTACGGCTGGCGTTGGAGGGATCGGTCGCGTGGACCGCGCCCTTGGTGAAATTCCAGATGAGCCACGAATCCACGGTCCCGAACAGCAGATCGCCCGCCTCGGCCTGTTCGCGCGCGCCGGGCACGTTCTCAAGAACCCAGCGGACTTTCGTGCCGGAAAAATAGGCGTCGAGCACGAGCCCCGTCTTTTCCGCGAACAGGCCGGCCTTCCCCTGTTCGCGCAGGCTGTCACAGAAGCCCGCAGTACGCCGGTCCTGCCAGACGATGGCGTTGTATACGGGCGCGCCGGTCCTGCGGTTCCAGACGACGGTGGTCTCGCGCTGGTTGGCGATGCCCACCGCCGCGACTTCAGAACCCGTAATCCCCGCCTGCCGAAGGCACTTGGCCGCAACCACCGCCTGGCTGTCGAAAAGTTCGTTGGGGTTGTGCTCCACCCATCCGGGCTGAGGATAGTGCTGCGTGAATTCCTGCTGGGCCATCTGAATGATGTTGCCGGAGCGGTCGAACAGGATGGCGCGTGAACTGGTCGTACCCTGGTCGAGGGCAAGAATATAACGGCTCATAGGGACTCCTTGCACGTTCGATTTCGAAAGTTGATACGTGGAAGATACAATCTTCCGGCGGCATGATAAAGAGATTTTCCAAGAGCCGGCGCGTTCCCGAAGCAGAAAACGCCCCTCAATACGCCATTGCAACAGAACATGTTCCCTTATGAAACGGCAACGGGACGCTGGAAATCTCGACAACTTTCTGCTTTCAGGGTATTTTGCCTTCAGATTTCTCATTCTGGCAGAGGCCTTTTCCGTTTTCACTTTCGAACTTCGTGATTCCAGAACCTTTTCAGGTCGTTTTTCATGCAGAAATACATTGACTTCCATACCTGCCCCCCCGTCCCGCTGGTCGTCGCCCATCGCGGCGCGCGCGGACATGCCCCGGAAAACACGCTTACGGCGGCCGCCCTCGGCTATGCCGTTCAGGCCGATCTCTGGGAACTCGACGCCAACTATACCAAAGACGGCAAACTGGTGGTGATGCACGACGACACCCTCGTCCGTACCACCGACGTGGAAACGGCCTTCCCCGGCCGCCCCTCCTATCGCGTATGCGATTTCACGCTGGACGAGATCAAGAGCCTCGACGCCGGATCATGGTACGCCGGGCGCGATCAGTTCGGCCGCGTCGCCGCCGGGGAGATCGACGCCGACACGCTGAAAAGCTTTGACGGCCTGACCGTCCCCACCCTTGAGGAGGCCCTTGCCTTCACCAAGGACAACGGCTGGTACGTCAACGTCGAGATCAAGAACCATTCGCACCTCATCGGTCACGAAACCGTAACAAAGGACGTGTTAGACCTCATCCGCCGCCTCGATATGGTGGAACAAGTCATCATTTCCTCGTTCCAGCACCGTTATCTGGAAGAATGCCGCGTCCTGTGCCCCGAAATGGCCACCGGCGCGCTGGTCGAGCACATACGCCCCAGAGATCCGGCAGCCCTGTGCCGCCGGCTCCAGGTCAACGCCTACCACCCGGATCAGCGTATCCTCGCGCCCGGCGACCTTGCCGCGCTGCGCGATGCCGGATTCGCCGTCAACGTGTGGACCGTCAACGACATGAGCGAAGCCAAACGCCTCGTTGCCGAAGGCGCGACCGGCATCATTACCGATTTTCCCGCCGCCTGCCGCAAGGCGCTCGGAGAATGACGCACTGAAGGAGGGAGGAGAGACTTTCTGGAGAAGGTTTTTCCTCCCTTTTCAGACTTCCCATACCGGGGAGTGATACCCATCTTGCCGGGCGCGCCCCGGCGGACGTTCCGGGGACTGGCCCCGGAGAGGATACAACCGGACGTTTTCCGTCCGCCAACGCAGGAGAGCATATGCGTTCCTTCCGTCTGATGGCCCTGCTGGCCATGTGTCTGATGCTGTTGGCCGCGCCTGTCCAGGCCAAGACCACCATTACCTTCTGGCACGGCATGGGTGGCGAACTCGGTGAAATCACCGACGAGATGATCAAGGAATTCAACGCGTCTCAGGACAAATACGAAGTCAAGGGCGTCTACAAGGGCAACTATGACGAAGCCATGACCGCCGCCATCGCCGCCTTCCGCGCCAAACAGCACCCCAACCTGATCCAGATTTTTGAAGTGGGCACCGCCAGCATGATGGCCGCCAAGGGCGCCATCCGCCCCGTGTATGAAATCATGGAAGCCGCCGGCACCCCGGTGGACACCTCCAAGCTCCTCGGCTCCGTGGCCAGCTACTACTCCTCCACGGACGGCAAGCTCATCGCCATGCCCTTCAACGCCTCCACCACCGTCCTTTACTACAACAAGGACGCCGTGAAGAAGGCCGGCGGCGACCCGGACCATTTCCCCACGACGTGGCCCGAAGTGGCCGAACTCGCCAAGAAAATCAAGGAATCCGGCGCGTGCAAGTACGGCCTCACCTCCGGCTGGCAGTCCTGGGTGCAGCTTGAAAGCTTCTCCGCGTGGCACAACGTCCCCTTCGCCACCAACAACAACGGCTACGACGGCCTCGACACGAAGCTCCTGTTCAACAGCCCCCTGCACGTCAAGCACATCGACTTCCTGTCCAAGCTCCAGAAGGACGGCGTGATGGTCTACGTGGGCCGCAAGTCCGAAGCCATCAACGCGTTCACCTCCGGCGAAGCCGGCATCCTCATGAACTCCTCCGGCTCCTACGCCGCCGTGAAGGCCGGTGCCAAGTTCCAGTGGGGCGTGGCGCTGCTCCCCTACTGGCCCGACGTGAAGGGCGCTCCCCAGAACACCGTGATCGGCGGCGCAGCCATCTGGGCCATGGCCGGACACTCCAAGGACGCCGAAAAGGGCGCCGCCGCGTTCCTGAACTACCTCCTCAAGCCTGAAGTGCAGGCCCGCTTCCACCAGCTCACCGGCTACGTGCCCGTCACCCTGGAAGGCTACGAGCTGACCAAGCAGCAGGGCTTCTACGACAAGAACCCCGGCACCGACATCGCCGTGAAGGCCCTTTCCGACAAGAAGCCCACCATCAACTCGCTGGGCCTGCGCCTCGGCAACTTCGTCCAGATCCGCAACATCATCGACGAAGAGCTCGAAGCCGTCTGGGCCGGCAAGAAGACCGCCAAGCAGGCGCTCGACGCCGCTGTGGAACGCGGCAACGCCGAACTGGCGCGTTTCGCCAAGGCCAACAAGAAGTAAACGCTGATCCGCAGCACAAAGGGAGGGGGCCCGCCGGGCCTCCCCCCGTTTCCTCCGGGGCGTCTTTCGCGGCCTTTCCGCCGCAAGGGACGCCCCCAACCCGCACAAGGAGCCGCTATGCAGGATGGACGTTACGCGTTCAGGGGCAAGAAACACCTGCTTCTTCCCCTCCTCTTCCTGCTGCCCCAGCTCGCCATCACGGTGGTGTTTTTCTTCTACCCCGCCGGTGAAGCGCTCATGGGGTCGTTCTACATGGAAGACTCTTTCGGTCTTTCCAAAGAATTCGTAGGATTGGACAACTTCATCACGCTGTTTTCCGATCCGAGCTATCTGGAAACGCTGCGCTTGACGCTCGTGTTCAGCCTCGCCACCATCGTCCTCACGATGGGGACCGCCCTGCTGTTCGCGGTCCTCGCCGATCAGGTGAACTGGGGCGGCACGCTGTACAAATCCATGCTCATCATCCCCTACGCCGTCGCGCCGCCGCTCGCGGGCGTGCTCTGGCTGTTCCTGTTCAACCCTTCCGGAGGCGTGCTCACCGAGCTGCTCCATCACTTCGGGTATACGTGGAACCACAAAATCAACGGCAATCAGGCCCTTTTCCTGCTGATCGTTTCGGCCTCATGGAAACAGATCTCGTATAACTTCCTGTTCTTCCTCGCCGGGCTGCACGCCATCCCCCGCTCGCTCATCGAGGCCGCGGCCATCGACGGCGCGTCCCCGTGGCGGCGGTTCCGCACGATCATTTTCCCGCTTCTGTCGCCCACAAGCTTCTTCCTGCTTGTGGTGAACACGATCTATACGCTGTTCGAAACCTTCGGCATCGTCCATGCCGTCACACAGGGCGGCCCCTCAAAGGCCACGGAAACCCTCATCTACAAGGTTTTCAACGACGGCTTCATCGGGCTCGACTTCGGCGGCTCCTCGGCCCAGTCCGTGGTGCTGATGCTCATCGTCATGGTCCTGACCTTCCTCCAGTTCCGTTACGTGGAACGCAAGGTGACCTATTAGGTCAAGGAACGCAGTATGGTAGAAAAGAAAGGACTGGGAAAAGCCATCGGGCACGCCTTCCTCTGGTTCGGCATCGCCATTGTGCTCTTTCCCCTTTATATAGCGCTGGTCGCCACGACCCACACGTTCGACGTGCTCATCGGCTCCACGCCGTTGTGGTTCGGCGGCGAGTTCCTCAAGAACTTCACCACCGTCCTCACGCAGGGCCTCAAGGCGGCGGGCGGCATCCCCGTGTGGGTGATGATAGCCAACAGCCTCGTCATGGCCCTCGGCATCGCCATCGGGAAAATCGCCATTTCCATCACGGCGGCCTACGCCATCGTCTATTTCCGTTTCCCCGGCCGCGAGCTGTGCTTCGTGCTCATCTTCATCACGCTGATGATGCCGGTTGAAGTCCGCATCGTGCCCACCTTCCAAGTGGCGGCGAACCTCAATTTCATCGACAGCTACCTCGGCCTTGTCCTGCCGCTCATCGCCTCGGCGACGGCGACCTTCCTGTACCGCCAGATGTTCATGACCATCCCGGCGGAACTGCTTGAGGCCGCGCGCATCGACGGGGCCGGGCCGTGGCGTTTCTTCGTGGACGTGGTGCTGCCCCTTTCCCGCACGAACACCGCCGCGCTGTTCGTGGTGCTGTTCATCTACGGCTGGAACCAGTACCTCTGGCCCCTGCTCGTCACCAACCAGGAAAGCATGTACACCATCGTCATGGGCATCCAGCGCATGGTGAACATCCCCGACGCCGTGCCGGAGTGGAACCTCATCATGGCCGTTGCGCTTCTGGGTATGCTGCCCCCCCTGCTGGTGGTGCTCGGTATGCAGAAGCTTTTCGTCCGTGGCCTCGTGGAAACCGAAAAATAAGCCCGCCAAAAGGATACCAGCATGGCACGCGTCCAGCTCAAGAACGTAGAAAAGACTTTCAATAAAAATAAGGTACTGAAGGGCATCAACGTCGAAGTCCCGGACGGCTCCTTCATGGTCATGGTCGGGCCTTCCGGCTGCGGCAAATCCACGGCCCTGCGCTGCATCGCCGGGCTTGAGGAAGTCACCGGCGGCAGCATCTTCATCGGCGACGAGGACGTCACCAGCAAGGAACCCAAGGATCGCAACATTGCGATGGTGTTCCAGAACTACGCCCTCTACCCGCACATGAACGTGTTCGGCAACATCACCTACGGGCTCAAGGTGCGCGGCATCCCGGCGGACGAGCGCAAGCGCCGCGCCGAGGACGCCGCCAAGCTCCTCGGGCTCGACGGACTGCTCGACCGTATGCCCAAACAGCTTTCCGGCGGCCAGCGCCAGCGTGTGGCCATGGGCCGGGCCATCGTGCGCGAGCCCAGCGTGTTCCTCTTCGACGAACCGCTTTCCAACCTCGACGCCAACCTCCGCAACCAGATGCGCATCGAGCTGCGCCGTCTGCACCAGCGTCTGGCGACCACCAGCATCTACGTGACGCACGATCAGGTGGAGGCCATGACCCTCGCCGAGAAAATCCTCGTGCTCCGCGCCGGGAACATCGAACAGTACGGCACGCCGGACGACATCTACCTGCATCCGGCCTCCGTATTCGTTGCCCAGTTCATGGGCTCCCCGTCCATGAACATGATCCCCGCGACCACGGACGGCGAGAAGCTGATCCTGCCCGACGGCACGCCGCTTTCCGGCGTCGCCGCCTCCGACATCCGGCTTGCCGCAGCGCCCTCCAAGGACGTGCTCGTCGGCCTGCGCTGCGAAGACCTGCTGCTCGATCCCGAAGGTTCCGTGCAGGTCACCGTGGACATCATCGAAGCGCTCGGCCCGGACACGCTGGCCTACTGCCATCCCATCGCAGGGAAAGCGGGCGGCGGCGTTTCCGATCAGAGCGCCATCATCGTGCGTCTTCCCGGCACGCGCCGCCCCGCGCCCGGCGACGCCATCCGCCTCTCCGTCCGCGCCGGCCACGGCCACGTCTTCGATCCCGCCAGCGGTTTGCGCTGTTTGTAGAAGAGAAAAGATTGGGGAGGGGAGGGGGGCCCTGTCTGGAGAAAGGTCCCCCCTCCCCTCCCCCCTCCTCTCTCCCTCCCAAGACTTTCGACTGGTGGGGAGGCTGCGCGGCGGGAGTTCTTTTTTGCTTCAAAAAGGCCGGAATGGATTCGTGAATCCGTTCCGGCTTTTTCATTTCTTGAAAGGGAGGAGCATTGTAGGGATGGAGGTGGATGACCGCAGGGAATGCTGTGGAAAGGGATTCGATAACGTCGAAAGTCTTTGAAAGGGGGGGGAGGTTTGGAGGGGGCGGGGAAACCTTCTTCAGAAAGTTTTCCCGTCCCCTTCAATGTTAGTCTTCCGTTTTTTCCGTACCGGGCTTCTCGGCGGCTTTGACCTCGTTCCAGAGGTCGTCCTTGTCGTCGAGGGAAAGGCTGACGAAATCGAGGTTGCGTTCGCGGGCGAGGGCTTCCATGCGCTCAAAGCGGGTAAGGAAGCGTTCGGTGGCGGCGTTCAGGGCGGGGGCCGCCTTGATGCCCTTGCGGCGGCCAAGCTCGACGAGGGTGAACATGTGGTCGCCGAATTCGTGTTCGATGGCCTCGGCGTCATCGGATGCCATCGCATCGAGCAGCTCCAGCCATTCGGCCTCGACCTGCTTTTCGACGTCTTCATTTTCGGGCCACGTGAAGCCCACGCGGTCGGCCTTGGAGTGGATGCGGTAGGCCTTTGTCAGAGGCGGCAGGCCGCGCGGCAGGCTGTCATAGGTCCCCTTGGGGCCTTCGGCGTCCGCAGCGGCCTTTTCCTCGCGTTTGATGCGGTCCCAATCCTTGAGCTGTTCGGACTGGTTTTCATAGGTCGTGTCGCTGAAAACGTGGGGATGGCGGCGTACCATCTTGGCGGCTTCGACTTCGAGCGCGTCCGCGAGGGACGGGCCGCCCGCGCGGGCCATGAGCTTGCCGATCATCAGGATCAGGAAGGCCACGTCGCCCAGTTCTTCGACCATATCGGCGGTCTTGCCGGAGCGGATGGCGTCCACGAGTTCGTGGCACTCTTCAATGACATATTCGGTCAGCGATTCCGGCGTCTGCGTGCTGTCCCACGGACAGCCGTCCGGTGCGATGAGGCGGTCGATGACGGTATTGAGGCGTTCGAGCGCGGCTTGCGTGGCGGCGTCGGCAGCGGCGGGCGCGGTGGTGGTATCGGACATGAGGTTTCCCTTTTCGGTTCGCAGTTGGAAAATGTGGGCCGTCAACAGACATATCCCGGAAGAACGGGGAGTTCAAGCCGGAAGGGGAAAGCATGTGGGGGAGGGGAGAAGGAACCTTTCT
>ENA-UERU01001583-UERU01001583.1-human-gut-metagenome-genome-assembly--contig:-NODE-1583-length-11764-cov-4.722940_pt1 | contig 11764 bp, 8 predicted proteins | sample MGYA00242988_ERZ507989 | MGnify/ENA primary metagenome ERZ507989 (study PRJEB26167, sample SAMN06115519) | human gut metagenome | host: Homo sapiens | place: China:Hunan | collected 2015-08-21 | study...
ATTTGAAGTTTAAAAGGCTATTTTAGATTTTCAATCGCTCCGGATGTCGTTGAGGGACGACATCCGGTCTTTTTTTGGAGGGATACGGGCTGTTACATAGGCAGGTCAGTTTGGGTTGTTGGTAGTCGGGTTATAGTCGATTCGGAAATTCCCGGATCCGGTGATTTGCAGGTTGATAGGGGCTGTTGCGCTCAAGATTTTCAGCACTTCGGCCGGATCGTCTTTGAGTTCGAGTTTGCCCGAGAGCGTCAGCGCTTCGGCTTCGGGCGTACACTCGATCCGACAATTGTAGTAGCGGGAAAGGCGTTCGAGGATGTTCGACAGCGGGTCGTTGTCGAAGGGCAGGTATCCGTGAATCCAACTGATGTAGCTTTCGGCTTCCACTTCGCGGACCTCCAGCGATTCCGAGGTGTCGAGGATGGCTTGTTGGCCGGGAACGATGCGAATTCCGCGGTCGGATCGTCCGGCAGGGGCTACGCTGACGGAGCCGGAGAGCAGGACGACCTCCTGCGTGCGATCGCGGCCGTAGGAGGATATGTAGAATTTGGTTCCCAAAACGCAGACATCCATTTTGCCTGTGTGTACCGAGAAAGGCCGTTCGGCATCGTGCGCCACTTCCATGTAGATTTCGCCTTCGACGTATATTTCGCGCTTCTGCTTTTCGAATACGACGGGGTAGACCAGCCGTGATCCGGCGTTGATCCAGACGCGGGTTCCGTCGGCGAGCGTCAGCGTCGTCTGCTTGCCGTAGGGAACGACCAGCTGGTTGAACGTCGCAGCCTCTTTTTTGGGAATGGTTTTTTCGGCGTTGTTGATCCGGATGGCGGTCGAATCGTAACGGATTGTCGATTTTTGGGTTTCGAGCAGGAGGGTTTTCTGCTCGGACAGCACCAGTTGCACCTCTTTCTGGGTGAATACGGGGGTGTCGGCCTGCCGGATAAACATTTCGATGTCCGGGACGGTCGACGGTTGCAGTCGGTAGTAACCGACAACGGCCAGCATGACGCAGGCTGCCGCTGCGATGCCGATGCCCAGACGGCGCAGTTGCGGCCGCAGGAAAGACCGGGGTCTGGATGCTTCGGCAATCCGGGCCATGACGTTTTCGAGGGCTTGCCCGGTGTTGAACCGGGTTTCCGCAAGGCGGGCGTTTCCCCAGGCTTTGTAAGCCCGGAGAAAGGCGTCGCGGTTGGCTTCGGATGCTTCGAGCCACTCCTGCAGTTCCCGGCGTTCCGTGTCGGTGAGGGGTGTGCCGTCCAGTTGGCGGGTTATCAGATCTTCGATGATATGTTCGGGTCTCTTCATTCTATCTATATCACGGATGAAAGCGCTGAAACCCTACCTCCTCCGGTGTTTTTTTTCGGACCGCCAGGGTAAACAAAAAGCAGAACCGGTGAGGCTCTGCTTTTTGCGGGTTGCGAAAATAGGCATTGTCAATAGACCCACTCGAAATTGTCGACGTAGAGTATGTTCGACTTGCAGCCTGCCATGAAGTCGCCGTAGGCGCTCGTCGAGCAGGAGATCACGATCTGGTACAATCCGGAGGGTTTGGCCTTCGTGTCGTAGAAGTTGAGCGGAAGCTGTACGTCGATCATCTTGCCGCCGGTCGAACTTTGGTCGATGAAAAGCGAGCCGTAGGCGATGATCGGTCCCTCGTCGACCGAAGTGGTCTCTTCCGGATCCCAGGTCCCGGTGGGGGCTTCCGTGCCCGATCCGACTTCGCGGCGGGTGTTCCAGTCCACGATGGCGACCATGATGCGGGCCTTGTCCCGGTCCCCTTCGTGAATCGGGGCGCCGAAATTCTTTTCGATGTCGACGATGCCGATATGTTCTGCATAGTATTGCAGTTTCAGCGCCTTGGGACGGGCTTTCCAGGCGTAAGGCTGGCCGAACGACACGACGCCCCGGGTCAGGACGTCCTTCTGGAACAGCCCCGAGAAGAGGTTGCCCGAGGCGAGGACTCCCACGGCGGACGTAGCCTGAAGTTTGGCGCGCGTGCCTCCGTCGAAGGGGGCCTGCGTGCAGAGTCCCCTGGTGAAGGTGTTGTTGCCGCTGCCCCAGAACTCCGCGGTCTTGTTGTTCTGGGTCCAGCAGCTCAGCGAGCTGTCCTCCAGGTCGCCGTTGGGAATCGTGTTGCCCGCGGGGGCCGCATATTCCATCAGCTGGGTCTGCTCGCCCCCGACTGTCAGGCGGAATTCGTAGGTGTGCCCTGCGAAGAGACCCTTGTCCGGCACGAAGTTGTAGACGGCAAGCCCGTGGGGGTTGGTCGACGAGCTCCATTCGGGCGCGAGCGTTGCCGTCAGGATGCCGGCCTCGTAGCTGCTTTCCGCCATTCTCTGCCACTCCGTGGCGCCCTTGATCCGGTATTCCAGCGCGGCGCCGGCCGCATACTCCTCGGCAGAGACGAGAGCGGTGGCCGTGGCCGTATTGTTCCACAGGTCGGTTGCCCGGAGGGCGACCTTCACATTGGTAGGCTCCACGTAAAGCAGCCACCGTTCGGTGATTCCGTGGCAGGTGACGTCTACGAAACGCACCGATTCGAAGCTGCTGCCCGAAAGCTCTTCGAGCGAGGGCGAATAGGTCGTGATGTCGGCGGGGCCGAGTTTGAGTTCCGTGACCTCGATATGTGCCAGATCGGTGTCGCTGGGGACGAGGACCCGGGCGATGCGGTTTTTCTCCTCGATCTCCGTGGCGCCGATCTGCCCCGTCACGCTGAAACGGCGCTCGATGGTCTGTGTGGCGCGGATCGTCCATTCGTAATCCTGGTAGAGCGAAAGCGTGGTGTAGATCGGCGAACGCAGGTCGAACGTGCCGGTCAGCTCCCGGGAGCTGCGGATCTGTTGCAGGACCTCCTCCTTGTCGAGCTGGATGCTGTGGATGACGGCGTCGTAACCCACGGCGTCGATCCGCACGTTGCGGATGTCGGTCGCTTCGTCGAGCGAGAGGGTGACTGTCCGCGACGTGACGTTGTTTTCCGAGACCGAGAAGCCCTGGCCTTCGACGCTCGCGATGCGGAGTTCGACGACCGGATAGGGGATGTCGTTGTGGATGCACGACGCGAGGAGCGCCGCGGCTGCAAGGAGTGCTGTTTTCAGGTATCTGGTCATAATTTATTTCTTTTTCTTGTCCCACAGGTGTACCGTCATGCCGAAGTTGATGGCGGCGACGTTGAGCCTGAAACGCATGTTCGAAGCCTTGCGCGTTCCGATCTTGTTGCCGGCGTCGTCCTTCTGCGTGACGGAGGTGTACTGGATGCCGCCCAGCCCGAACGACAGCGTGGCGCAGACGTTGGGGAAGATATAGACGGCAGCTCCCGGATTAAACGCCAATTTGAGCTGCGTATTGTCGCTGAACGTGGTTTTCATGTTGTCGCTGGCGGTGTCGGGCTGGTAGGAGAGTTTCGACGTTCCGGTCGACAGCGAGAGTTCGAACTCGGCGAACAGTCCGAAACGGCCCTTCGGGTCGAGTCCCGCGTAGGAGCGGTGGAAAATGCCGAACGAGTAGTTGTCGCTGTTGAAATTGACCTTCGGAATGCTGCCCGAGGCGTCGTTGCTTTCGCCCAGGTCGTAGCGTGCGGCATCGAGGTTGCCGTCCATGTGGCGGTAGCCGAAACGCACGCCCAGACAGTTATTGTCGCGGTAGAAATAGCCGATGAAGGGTTTGACGGTGGCCACTGTGCCGTCGGCGTCGATGCCGTCGAGGATGAGCATGATGTCCGTGTCGTCGCTCGACATCGTGCCGTAGGAGGCCGTCAGACCCATGATCACCTCGCCCTTGTAGGCGAACTTGAGCTTGTTGATTTCGCGGTCGATACGCCGGCGTGTGGGCAGGAATTGTTTTTTGCCGCGGATCGGCGACTGAACTTCCGCGGCCTTGAGTGCCTGCAATTGCTTCTGTCCGTCGGCCGGGACTGCCGCTTCCGAGGCCGGGATTGCCGCTTCCGAGGCCGGCGCATTTCCGGTTGCCGGGGTTTCTTCTTCGGTGGAGATCGTTCCGGCTGCGGCGGGTGCGATTGCGGCTGCCGGAGCGGCTGTTTCCTTCGGATTCCCGGTTGCGGCGGTTTGCCGCGCCAGCGCGTTGCCGCACGAGATAATTATGATCAGCAGGGTGCAGAGTATGCTTCGTGTCATAGTGTGCCGTTTTTAGAGATAGAAGGCCATGCCGAGGCCGATCGAGAAGATATTGACCTTGAAGTTCATCATGCTCGTGTTGCGTTTGCCCACGGTGACCTGATTGTGAACCTGTTTGGTATGGGTATAGCTGATGCCCATCACGCCCACGTTCACTTCGACGGCCATGTTGTTGGTGGCGAAGGCTACGATGCCCGGCGAAATGCCCAGCGAAAGGGTGTAGCCGGTTTCGTAGGTTCCCTTCACGGGCGAGTCGTTGGCGAAGCGCGCCTGCGTGCCTCCGGCCGCGAGCGACATCTCGTTGAATAGCGCGAAGCGTTTGTTGCGTCCCAGCGGGATGTACTGCCGCCAGATCGCCGCCGCCGAATAGGTCTGCTTGAGCGAGTAGAAATCCCTGGCCACGATGTTCGTGCCCGTCTCCTCGTTGCCGAAATGCAGTTCGGCGTTGTCCAGCTTGAGCAGCGTGCGCGAATAGATGAAGCGTCCTCCGAGGGCCATGTTGTCCCGGAAGGCGTAGGCGATCATCGGGCTGACGCGGAAGGTGTAGCCTTTCGAGTTGATTCCCTCGATGACGAGGAACTGATAGCCTTTGTTGGTATGGGTCGAGTAGGAGGCCGTACCGCCGAAAATCCACTGTCCTTTCGGCACGAACAGGTTGTGCGTGTCGGTAAGTCCGCGCTCCTGGCGCATTTCGTTGATCGTTTTCGGACGCTGGTCGGCTGCCGCCGCAGTTTGGGCGGCGGTTGTTTCCTGTGCGCGCAACGCCTGCGCCGTGCCCGTGAGGCACAGCGCGAGGGCGAGCGTGCGGATGAATAGCTTGCGCATCTGCTTGCGTTTAGTGATTAGTATACCCATTCGAAATCGTCTACGTACATGACATTGCCCAGACAACCGACCTTGAAGTCGCCGTAGGCGCTCGTCGTACAGGAGATGACGAGTGTATATGCACCCGTAGGTTTGGTCGTTCTGTCGTAATATTCGATCGGAATCTCCACGGTCGTCATCGCGTCGCCTGGTGTGGTTTCGCCGATCAGCAGCGATCCGTAGGCGATGACGGGGCCTTCGGCGGTTTCGGCGGTTTTGGCGGGGTCCCACACGCCTGTTGGCGACCCCATGCCGGCGACAGTCGCGTGACGGCTGTTCCAATTGACGATAACGGCGAAGATGCGCGAACGGTCTTGGCCGTCCTGGATGTATTCGTGCTCTTCGGTGACGGTTCCCTTATTGACGGCGCCCACGGTGGCGTGGTATTTGAGCCGCAAGGCCGTCGGACGCGCTGTCCACTGGTAGGGCATTCCGAAACTGGCCGTTCCCGAGAGACTCGCAAAACGGAACGTTGCCGAGAAGAGATTGCCCGCGGCGAGCAGGCCGAACGCCGACTGCGATTCGAGCTTGGCGCAGTAGCTGCCGCCCATGCCGGGTTTGGTCGACTGCGCACACAGTCCCGAAGTTGCGGCATTGCCGCTGCCCCAGAACGTCGTGGATTCCGACGTGCTTTTGCCGAAACAGGGGAGCGATCCGCTTTCCATATCCCCGTCGGGGATGACCTGCCCGGCTGCGGCCTGAAACTCTGCCGAGGAGACGGTTTCGCCATCGAGCGCCGCCCGCGCCTCGTAGCTGTTGCCGGCGAAGACGCCGGTGCCTGCGACGGGGGTGTGGACGGTCAGGCCCGCGGCATTGACCGATTCCTTCCATTGGGCTGTGAACGTGGCCGTATAGATGCCCTCGCCGGCGTTTACGCCCTCGGCGTCGGACCACTCGCCGTCTTTGACGCGCAGTCCGAAGGTCGCCGTCGTGACGTTCGGATCGAGGACCAGCGCGCGCAGCGTGAGGCTGTTCGTCCAGAGGTCGTAATCCGTCTTTTCAATGGGCAGAAGGCCTTGCAGACGGTATTCCGAGATGGCGGTGGCTTCGGCGCCGGCCGAATCCGTGACGCGGATGCTCACCGGATGGCTGCCGCCCGGACGCCCTGCGAAGAAGGCGTCGGAAAGGGTGACCGTCAGGCTCAAGTCGCTCTCCCTGGTCACCTCGACGCCCTCGGTCGTGCCGTTCAGCGCTTCGTAGCTGTCGTCGCCGATGCCGATCACGACGCTCTTTACGGCGGCCATCGTGGTTATCATGTAACGTTTCGGGGAGGTTGTCCCGGGGATGAAATCCTGCGGCTGGTCCATGTCGAAACCGTCGCTTTCGATGCTCGGCTCGGGGCTGAACGGGAACGTGTCGTCGTAGTCGTCGGTCGAGGTGTCCACCTTGACGACGAAGCATTCGATGAAGCCCGGCAGGTCCTTCGAGAACCGGAAGGAGACGCTGTATTTGCCGCCGGTCTGCACGCCTTCGAATCTGGCCTCTCTGACGATGACGCCGCGGTCGGGGTGCGTGCCCTCGAAGCGGGTCGTGAGCGTGGTCACACCCTCGGGCATGGTGAAGTAGCCCGTGCCGTCGGCCGTGTAGTTCAGCGCCGGGACGCCGCCCTGCTGAACCTGCCCTTCGTCGAACGCGTCGGCGGCGACTACCCACGCATGGAAATTCTCGCCGAAAGCGGCGGAAACCGTGGCGTCGAATTTCACTTCGGCGACGACGTTCTGCCGTTTGCACTCCACTTCGGCGACGGTCGTCTGCCCGGCTGCCACCGTAAAGGTCTTCTCGCCTTTGTAGAAACGTTTGGTGAACGACGCGGGGACGGCTTCTCCCGCATCGACCTCCACGCGGTATTCGCCCGCGAGCAGCTCCAGCCGTGAGGGGAGCGTCTCTGCGGTGTATTGGCGCAGCAGCTCGCCGCTCGCGCGGTAGATGCGTACGGCAAGGCGTTGCAAGGGGTCGTATTCCCCGTCGGCTTCGGCCCGCGTGGCCGAAACCCGCATTTCGAGCGCGCCCGTGTCGCCCGTGTCGGCGCTCCCGGCCGTCTCTTTCGAGCAGGCGGCCGTCAGCGCGGCGCAGAACAGCAGGGCGGCGGTAATGTATTTTTTCATAATTCGTCAGCCTTAATTCGCCGGTACGTAATACTTCAGGGTCTTGGTCGTGCTGAGACCGTTGTTCTCCGTCACCGTGAGTATGAAATTGTTGTTGCCGGGGAAGCCTGTCAGCAATCCGGTGAACATCTTGTCGATCTTGAGCCGAATGGACGGTTTGTCCTTGACTGCGTCCTCGATGGGGAATCCGAGGGCTGAAATCGCCTCCCGGACATCTTCGGCCGGATGCATGGTTCCGTTCGTATCTTCGAAGCCTTCGATATTGCAGAGATCGAACCGGGCCGGGATGCCCATCGTGCCGAGTTCCCTGGCGTCGAGGTTGTCGCAGTCGATGGTCACGTCGAGCGATTTGATGCCTGTTTGCGCCGTGATGTCGATCTCCGTGTCGCGGTCTGCGGACGGCGTTTGCGTTTCGTCGATATTGAAATCTACGCCGACAATCGAAGGGCCTTCGTTGGCCGGATCGACCGTGAGCGTCAGCGACGCCCGGGCCGAAAGCCCTTTGGCGTCGGTTATCTCGAAGGCGAATGCGTGCGTGCCCTCGTATGCGGGATAGAGCAGTTTCATGGCTCCTGCGATGTCGAAACTCTTCGAAGTCGCCCCCTTGAGATCGTCGCCCAGCGGGAAGCCGAGGCCTGCGAGAACCGTGTAGGCGGGGTCCGACGCCCCGATTGTGCAGAGGTCGAATTCCGGACCGCCGATTCCGGACACCATGCCGGTCAGCCGGGAGTTGTCCGACGTGATTTTCACCGCGAACGACCCGATGCCGTTGGACGAGGCGAGATTGAATGCGAACGGCCGGGTGTAGTTGCCCTGGGCGTCGAACATCGAGGCCAGAAGCTGGAAGGGTTTCGTGAGGTCGTAGCCCGGACATTCGAGGGTCGGGGCGACGGGAAGTCCGGGTTCGCCGGGGTTGTCGGGATCGTTGACCGGGATTTCGTCGTCCTCCATGAAGTCGTTGACGTCGATGTCCAGTTTGATGTCTCCCTTGTCCGAGTAGGTGATCACGATCGAGAGCTTGCGCCATTGTCCGGCCTTGACGCCCGAGATGCTCTTGTTGATCCGGACGGGTGCGTCGGGCGTATCGGCGAAAGCCCCTTCGAGGTGCAATTTGAGCGTGTTGGTCTCGCCCTGCGGCATGAAGTAGGCCGCGCGGGTTTCATCCTTCAGGAAGGTCATCGTCGTTTCGCCCAGCGTGACGGTCGACTTGGTGTCGGCGGTGAGCTGGTCGGCGAGGTCTTTCGAACACATCAGCGTCACCTTGATGTTGTTCAGCGTGCAGACGACCTCGTTGATGGGCGTGGTTTGGTTCTTCTCGATGACGAACTCCTGCGAACCGAAATAGACGGGGTGTTCCCATTCGGCTGCCGGCGTCGTGGCGGCCTCTTCCGAACGGACCTCCATCGTGTAGCCGCCCACCGGAAGCTCCAGCCTGCCTGCCTCGCCGATCGAGACCTTCAGATCGCCGTAAGTCTCCTGGAGCGCCAGCTTGCCCGTTGCGTCGCGAATTTCGATGATGAATGTGTCGACGTCGGGCTGCGCCTCGTCGGTGCGCGTCTGGGGCTTCGCCGTCTCGTCTGACGTGTCGTCGGGGCGGGTTTCGGTATCGGTGTCGACCACGACGCGCATGCTCATGTCCGCCAGCGTCAGGTAGCCTTTGGCGTTGGGATCGGGCGGAGTGCCCGGCTCGTTGTTCTTATAGGCGGGATCTTCGTTCACACAGCCGGTCGCGAGCAGCGCCGTCGCTGCCGCAGCCGTCAGAATCTTGGTAAAGGTTTTCATATCTCGGTGTTTTTATTTGCGTTATTCGGTGGCCTCGTCGTTGAGTTCCACGTCGAGTTCCACGGTCTCGGTGTATCCTTCGCCGAGGGTGACGGTCAGCGTCGCGCTGCCGGCCTTCTTGGCGTCGAGCGTGAAGATGTGGCGCGTGGCTGGGCGTGCCGCTTCGAGCGGCTCGGGGGTGAAGGTGTAGAGCGGCCCCTCCGACGTGCCGTCCTGGCTCTGGCCCCGGGCCGTACCCTTCAAGGTGAGCGGCTTTCCGGCCTGCACCCAGACGGCTTCCGCTTCGGCCTCGTCGCAGGGACGGAACGTGAAGATGCCGCCCGCTCCGGTCGTCACGGTGAACTCCGCGTTGTTGTAGTATTTTTTGAACGACTCGGTGGCGCGTACCAGGGTCTGCGAATTGCCGATCGTCGCCGTGATCTGCGCGGTGCTGGTGCGGCGCGCCGCGACCTCCACTTCGGTCGCGCCTGCGTAGTAGGGTTTGTCCGCGCCTTCGGCTTCGGGATCGCCGTAGGTGACCGTGATCGTGTAGCGGCCTTCGGGGAAGGAGTAGGCGGTCTCCTCGGCGTTATACGCCGCGACCGTCGCCCAGCTTTTGTCGAAATTTTTACCCCGGATGCGGAGCGTGAAATCTTTGCCGTCGGGTTTTGCCGCAGCGCGGGTCGCGCCCTGAACCGCGGCCATCGCCGCAGCGGCATCAATCGTGGCGTCGGCCTCGCAGGCGATGCGGATGGTTCCGCAGCCCTCTCCGGCCGGGGTCTCTTTCTTTTCGGAGCATCCTCCGGCCATGACAGCCGCCGATGCAAGCAGGTAAAGCAGTTTTCTCATGGCGGTTATTCGTTGACGATGGATACTTTGATGTTGTCGAGGTAGCAATAACCGTTGGAGTTTCCAATGGTGCTAAAACCGGTGCCGGTTGAGTATATGTCCCACGCCAGTCGGTGCGCATTGGTGCATTGGTCGATTGTGTAGGACGCGTTGTTTGAAATGTTCGAATAGGAGCCTCCGGATCCGGTGACTTTGTCTTTGACTGGGTTCTTGAGAGCCGTGGACGAATTGCTTGTGCTATTGATCAGACCATCGATCGTATGGTATCCGTAGGCCAGTTGCGGAGTATGCTTGGTCCAGGTGATACTGATCGAATAGTCGAATGACACCTTAACTTTGGCGGATTTTCCTTCTTTGATTCCAAGGGGACAGGTATCGAGACGCCCGTGGTATCTGGGGTTGGCAACCAAGGCATTTTCAGTTCTTACGCAGATTCGGAACGCATTTCCTGTTTCTGCTCCGCAACGAGTTCCACTCCATCCCGTAAGGTTATATTGGTCGAGCCAAATAGCATCGGTATATGTATCGATGACAGGACCTCCGGTCGCAGCGTTGTCGTGGTTGCTGAATCCTGATACCTTGCTGAAATCCTCCGCCAACAGGTATGGAACGCTGAACGTGATGTCGTTGTTGCCGGATTCGGTGATCTGCGGCATCGTCAGCGTGTTCGATACGACGGCGCTTTCCGATTCGTACTGCACCGTGACGGTCTTTCCCGAGAGGTTGTCGGTCCACGAGGGTTTGAGCACCATCGTGTATTTGCCCTCGGCGTCGGGCGTGAACTGGCGGATGTTCGTGCCGTTGTCGAACAGCGAGCCTTCGGGGGCGGTGAGGGTGATCTTTCCGACCGCCTCGCCCAGCGTCGCCGTGCCCTTGTCCGCAGGCAGCGAGAAGTTCAGACGCGTGTAATAGCGGCCGATGGCGGGAATGTGGTAGGCGATCGGGGTGGTGTGCCCTTCGGAGAAGTGTTTGCCGGGGATGTCGCGCGGCTCGGATTCCCCGGCTTCGCAAATCGCGGTGATGGTCACCGGCTGCTCGGCGGTGAGTTCCACCGGTGCGATGACGGCGAAGACCACGTCGCCCGCACCCTTCGGAGTGTCGAAACGCAGCGTCAGCGTGTTGTTGCCGTCGGTGAGCGTCGGCGCGGCATCGGGATCGGCGGCATCGACCGTCATGCGCCCCGTGACGGGCTGCGGAAATGCCAGCGTGATCTCCGAGACCTTTTCGCCCAGATCGTTTTTCGGAATGCGTATTTTCAGCACGTGAACTTTGTGGCGGAACTGGAACTGCACCGTCTCGCCGGTGTCGTTCTTCTCCAGAGCCGGGGCCTTGACCGGATCGGCCACCATCACGTCCCAGTCGCCGTTGAAGCCGCCGTCCTGCACGTCAGGGATCAGGTAGGTGGCCTGCGTGCCGTCGCTTTCGGACGGAACGGGCGACACGGCATAATAGGTGTAGGTGTCCGCGGGCATTTGCGGGATGTCTCCCCTGAACTTGGCCGTGTTGTAGTCGGTGTTGTAGTGGTAGAGTTTGAAAGCCTGTTTGCTGAAGACGGTCTCGGATCGGGAGTTGACGGCCCAGAGTGCGATCTGGTCGTCGGAAGCCCATTTGACCGACACTCCGTCTTCGCCGAGCTGGGTGCGGGACCTGTCTTCGGATTCGATGTCGATCTTCGGACCGGAGCCTACCGATACGCTGATTGTTTCGGTCGCGGGCCGGGTGTCCGCATCCGAAGAATCGGAGCATGCCCCGAAGACCAGAGGCAGCGCGAGCAAAATAATCCGGAAATTAATTCGTATAGAATAGATTCTTTTATCTGTAATTTGTACAAAAATAGGTACAGGTTCCCGTTCGCGGAAATAAATTCAACGAACGCCGAATTTTTCATCACGAACAGCCTCCTTTTTATCCTCACGGATGCGCCTTTCCGGCGGTGCGGAGCGCAAAAAACCTCCCTGATTGCGGGGCTGACTGTTTTTGATAATAGTCCGTTAAAAATTCAACATATTGGCTAAGCGGCTTCTGCCACTATGCCAAAGAGTTCTTTGATAAGTTTAG
>ENA-UERU01001599-UERU01001599.1-human-gut-metagenome-genome-assembly--contig:-NODE-1599-length-11649-cov-3.752679_pt1 | contig 11649 bp, 9 predicted proteins | sample MGYA00242988_ERZ507989 | MGnify/ENA primary metagenome ERZ507989 (study PRJEB26167, sample SAMN06115519) | human gut metagenome | host: Homo sapiens | place: China:Hunan | collected 2015-08-21 | study...
GCTGTTCATAGGTCATTTTGGGCTTTTGGTTGCGCAAGGCCTCAAGCCTCCGGATGAACTCCCTCCAGACCTGTTCAAAAACTTTTTCTGCGTTCATTTTAGTTACATAAGTGAAACGATGTTACATCGGTAGTTCGGTTTTCGTTGACTTAGAAGTTTCATTGAAGTAACTTTTTATTATAAACGAACATGGCCACGGCCTCTCAAGCGGCTGCTACAAAGGGCCCCTCTGACGCCCAGGAAACAGCCGAGCACCAAAAAATGCAGGGCCAAAGGGACTACTGTATACCCATATGGCATAAATAACACAATGTAATGATTATAGTTTCAACATCCATCCGGGGAGGGTGCTCATGACGCAGGGAGTGGGAAACTGGACCTTTAACGTGCTCCCCTGCCAAGCGGGCAGGCGCAGCGAGAAGCAGTCTCCGTGGTATGACATGGCTACGGCGGCGGTGGCCATGATTGCCCGGCCCTACATCCCGCAGGGCGGCAAAGTGTATGATCTGGGATGCGCTGCCGGGAACGTCGGACGCGTGCTGGCGCCGACGCTGCATGAGCGGGAGGCGCAGTTTGTGGCCCTGGACGGCTGCCGGGACGTCGTGGTTGCCTACTGCGGGCCGGGAAGGGCCATTATGGCGGACGTGGCCAGTTATCCGTACAAGCCTTTCGACGTGGCGGTGGCCTTCCTGACGCTCATGGACCTGCCCTCCTCGACGCGGCAACTTTTATTGTCGACATTGCGGAGCAAGATGAGGCCGGGCGGGGCAATCATCATCATAAATAAAGAAAAGCCCCCCAGAGGTTCCCTGTCCGCCACAGCATCCCGGCTGACATTCGGCTGCAAAGTGGAAAGGGAGGCCCATGAAGCAAGGAAGTGGAGAGGACACTATACGTTAGAGATATATTCGGCTCTCTACCGCAGCGAGTTGGGGCCCGATGCCGTGGAGGCTTTCCGGCTTGGCGATTTTGTGGGGTGGCTGATAGAGGGATAAAAAGCTATATCCCCTCTTGGAAATCGGAAGGATAACCGACTTCCTATCCAGATCCCCCCAGCCGTAATAAGCATATTTCCTTTGCTGCCACACCAATCAATGCCTCGGGCCGTTGGCATACCTTATTCCAGAGACGGATAGGGCTGGCCACGTCCGGCATATCCCTTCAGCCGGTGCCTTTTATCCTTCAGGCGCCATACATAGTGTCGACGTTTGGTTTCCGACATAGCTGATTTTCATATGAAGTCCTTTTCATTCCCATCGGATATCCCTATAAGACCAGATACGGTTCTGCCGCTCACCATGCGCCATATACCGCATACGGACGCGCCGCCCTCCCCGGCCTTTGGAGGTATCCATGCCCCGCTCTCTGAATCTTCCCCAAGCCATCCTCGCCATCGCCCTGCACGCCGCCGGACGCCCACTCCTGACGCAGGAACTCGCCGTGCTGGCGGGAAAACCGCAAGAGGCCATCGCCTCCCTTCTTGAACCGCTCCTCGGCGCGGGGTTCGTTGCCCATACCGAAGCCCCGGACGCGTGGGTTTGCCCCGGCCTGCCGGATGCCGTGCGGGACGAATTCGTGCGCCTTCTCATCCGGAACGCCCCTCCGGGCAGCCTCACCCATGCCCTCGCGCGGCTCGGGGCTCCGGACATGGCCCTCGACGACTGCACCGCCATCGCCGAGGCCATCGGCGACGATCTCGGCAAGCAGCGACCGGGCAGCATCATCTGCATGGAATGCGCGCTGCGTTTCCTGATCGCCTGGGGCGAACGCCACCTGTACACCGCCGGAGGCTCGGAAAGCTGCCTGTACGGCAGACTCGCCCTGACCTTTCAGAGCATGTGCATCCTTGCCAACCGCCACATTCCTCTGGCTTTCAGGCTCTCGTCCATCGCCTACGAGCTGGCGGGCTACGGCGGCAACGAACGCTTCCGCCCCCTCATCGGCATCCTCAAAAGCTATATGCGGCTGCTCTGCTTGGAGCTCCCCGAAGAGCCCTGGAACATCAGCGAAATCGAGACCGAATTCCTGCGCCTGAAGGACGCCTGCGAACAGGAGATGAAAAACCACATCGCCTGCTTCGCGGGCCTGCTCTATGCCATCAGCGGCAACTATCCGGATTCGCTGCGCAGCCATGTCCATCAGGGGGAACCCGGCGACTGGCTCAACCGGATCGCGCTGTTCCATGCCATGAGCATCAGCCAGTCGGCCATGTACCTCGGACGTTACACCCTCGCTATCGGGACCGTGGAATCCGCCCGCCACTCAGCCGAACTTGCCGGAGAGAAAACCTTCTCCCTGCTCTGGCTGACCCATTTCTGTTTCCTGCTGCTGCGCAAAGGCGATTGGGACGAAGCGCTCAACCATCTGGACTTCCTGTTTTCCTGCACCCATCCGGTAGAGAATCCCAAAATTTTCTCCAGCACGGTGCGCGGGCTGGCGCTCTATCACTATCTCAACGGACGGCTCGACGCCGCCTACCGCATCCTCCGCCGCGAAACAGAAAACGCCATTGCCGCGGGTTCGCCCCACTCCCCCTTTGTCGATCCCTATATTCTGGATATGCTGTATGGCTTCACAAGGGCGGGGTATCCCGAGATCCCCCGCTACGCATTCCGGGACACGCTCGAAGCACTCCTCCGCAGCCCCAACCGGCAGCTGCGTGGTGCGGCACTCCGCGTCAAGGCCCTGTGCCTGCGGGACGGCAGGGCGGACCTGTGGGATGCGGAGGAAACCGATCCCGTAAGCCTCCTCCGCCAAAGCGTGGGCTGCCTCGCCTCTTCCCAGGATGTACGGGAATTGGCCCTGTCCCGCCATGAGCTGGCGAACACGCTGGAAAGGCTCGGACGCCATGATGAGGCCCGCCCCTTCCGGATGCTGGTTTCGGAGTCCATAGGCCGGGCATCCCACGCGGGCATGGACCCCCTCGAAATCTCGATCCTCGCCACGAGGGACAGGGACAGCGACGTCTTTTCGCCGGGCGTCCCGAATATCGGCACCCTCTTCCTGAAAGAAGAACTCATGGACCGCTGCCATGACGCCTTCAACGACGTCCCCATCCGGCAGACGCTTGAGGACAACCTCCAGCGCATCGTCAACGTCGCCCAGCTCGAACTCAAGGCCGAGCGGGCCGCGCTGTTCAGGCCCTCGGCGGGCGGCAACTCCGTGGAGTGCGCCGCCTCGGTGAACCTTACCCGAACGGAGATGCAAAGCCCGGCCATGCGCGACCGGATTGCGTGGATCGCGGATTGCCTGAGCAATGGGAAGGGGGACCGGGATCGGCAGGCGATCTGCCTGTCCTTGAATGTCGGCGGGCGGCAGCCGTGGCTGCTGTATCTCGACACACGGTTCGGGCCGGGCTTTCTGACGCAGCTCAAAAAAAGCGAACTCGGGGAACTGGCGCGGCTGTTCGCGGCGGAAGTGCGGACCGCACTGCGCCTCGACGACATGCTGCAGCAGGAAATCCATTGGCAAAACGCCAAATTCAACGCCGTGACGCTCCCAAAAAACACGGGCGAAGCCCCCATCATCGGCGAAGGGCTGAAACCGTTCATCTCGCAGGTGCGGCAGGTGGGCATGACGGACGCCGCCGTCCTGCTTTATGGGGAAACCGGAGCGGGAAAAGACGTCATCGCGCGGCAGATCCATCTTTTCAGCCAGCGAAAGGGGCCCTTTGTGGCGGTCCATCCGGCCAGCACCCCGGAACAGCTTTTCGAAAGCGAGTTCTTCGGGCACGAAAAAGGCTCCTTTACAGGCGCTACGAGCCAAAAAATCGGGTACTTCGAAATGGCCAACGGGGGGACCCTCTTCATCGACGAAGTGGGGGAAATGCCCCTGAGTATGCAGGTCAAGCTCTTACGCGTACTCCAGAACCAACGGTTCATGCGTGTGGGCGGCACCGCCGAAATCATATCCCGGTTCCGCCTCGTCGCCGCCACCAACCGAGATCTGCGCGATGAGGTCGCCAAAGGGCGCTTCCGTGAAGATCTCTTCTACCGGCTTTCCGTGGTCCCCCTGCGGGTCCCCCCGCTGCGCGAGCGCCGGGAGGACATCATCGGGCTTGCGGAGGCGTTCGCGGAATCCTACTGCCAACGCTACGGCAGGCCATCCCTCCGGCTTACGGATGCGGAACGGGCCTGCCTCCTGAACTACTCCTGGCCCGGCAATGTAAGGGAACTCAAGAACATCATCGAGCGGGCGGTCATCCTGAACGCGCCCTTGCTCGAACTGGTGTCACCCAGCCGAGCGACCGCTTCCGGATCGGGGGCGGGGGCCTTCATCATCCCGGATTTTCCCACGATCCCCGAACTTGAGGAGCGCTATCTGCGCTATGTCCTTGAGCGGACGGGCGGCAAGGTCTGCGGCCCGGACGGCGCGGAATCCCTGCTCCGCCTCAAACGCTCGACCATCTATCTCAAGCTGAAAAAATACGGGATCATTCCTTCCGACTTCATATAAAGGCGGAAAACGGACGCTTGGGAGGCAGTTCCGGTTCAAGCCGGGAGACCGCTTTTCCCTACATCCAAAGCGTTTCCTTGGGCATCCGGCTGCCAGGGAAAAGCCATCCTCAAAAAGCATTACGGGCGGGAAGCCCTTTGGCCAAATCTCGGACGGGGTTCCATCCTGTTGGGCCAACATTGCGGCACTGGCGACGGACAGGCAATCTACAGTAGTGTTCCGGGCTCTTTTTAGGTACTGTCGATACGGTGTCTTGATTGGTTGTATCTCTTCCGTTTGACACATTTTTGAAAAAGGACTTGCACTATGAGCCTTTATTTTTCGATCTGCGCCCCTTCCGGCAAGTTTCTTTGCGCGGACGCGCTGCTTGACTCTTCCATCCATGCGTTGAAAGAGGCTTCGGAAAAGGCTGCCGGAACCTTCACGCTTTCTTTCAGCCAGGATCAATGCATCTGGTCCGTCATGATGGAAGCGAAAGACGGCAAAACCACGGTCATAAACCCTCATTTGTACGAAAAAGCAAAAAAATTTAGTATGATGATAGAGGGATGGAATAAAGAAGCGGACTAGCGTTTTCTTGATGCCCTCCCCTGCTTCCGTTTTACTCTTATACCAACCATCAACATGAAAAATACCGACAGCGGCAAAAAAAGAAGTCCGGTGAAAAGCATCACCGGACTTCTTTTTTTGCCTTCGAGAAATGCAACGTTGAAAAATGCCCATGCGCACCGGACGCCGGTTCAGCGTTCCGCAACGCCGTGCGGATTCCAGAGAAAAGCCCTGGTTTCCGTCAGAGGGGTGTAGCGCTACCTTCTCATTGAAACGTCACATGACAGTCCATTCTCCGCCAAAGAGGTCTCCCCACCTTCTTTGACGGAGCATTCGGATTATGTCCTCACCATGCCTTCTGGTTACGCTATTTGCCAAAAGAACACTTGGGGTATGTGCAGATCTTGCAGCCGAGGCAATACCCGCCTTCACCGATGCGGGCGAGTTCGGCGCGGGTGAGTTCACGCCCGGCAAGCAGGCGGGGAAGCACCAGATCAAGGAATGTCGTCTTGTAGTACAGGGCACACGCGGGAACACCGAGCACCTGCATCCCTTCCGGGTGGGCAAGCTCGCCGGGAATGCGGCCCATGAGGCTCATGGTCCCCGGCAATACCGGGACTCCGTGCAGCACGTCGGTCAACCCGGCTTCGAGCAGGGCGCGGCGGGTCATGTCATCGGGATCGACCGACAGGCCGCCCGTGGTCACGAGCAGATCGGCCCCGGCCTCCTGGATTTCCCGGACCGCTTCGGCGATGCGCTTCACATCGTCCGGGGCAATGACCGAGCGCACCACCTCACAGTGGAACTGATGCGCCTTGGCCGTGATGACCGGGATGAATTTGTCCTCAATGATGCCCTGAAAAACTTCCGTCCCGGTAACAAGGATGCCCACTTTGGCCTTGCGCAGGGGCAAGACTTCGAAAAGCGGCTTTTCCCCAAGCGCGGAAAGCGCCTCTCCGAGACGGCTGCGGGAAATATACAGCGGAATGGCGCGTGTCCCGGCAAGGCGCGCACCCTCGCCCACCACCGTGGCGTCCTGCCGCGAGGCCACCATAATCTCCGGCAGCATGTTGAAACGGAACATCCGCTCCGCATCCACGCTGAACAAACCTTCGCGCTCCGCGATAAAATCGATCTTGCCTTCATGCGGGGGCAGCTTGTAGGTCACGCCGGGACCGGCCATACGGCGGGCGAAGGCTTCCGCGACGTCGTTCTCGTGCACGAGATCCCCGGCGTCGGGCGCATCCTCGACCACAGCGACATGGAAACGCCCCATCTGCTGGAGACGGCAGATGTCGCCTACGGAAATACACTGCCCGGCCTTGAATTCCGGCCCCTTGAACGCGCCCGGCTCAATGCGGGTCATGTCATGGGCCGCTGTTTTGCCCACCGCCTCCTCAACAGGCACAACCCGCGTCGGCGGCGTCTTCAGTACCCGGCTGGCCGTGACATAGGGAGCCTCCCCCTGACAGCCGCGGCAGACCGGCCCGTCCTCTTTGGGGTACGCTTCGCCGCACATGGGGCACAGCCCGATGGAGCTCATATGCGTGTGCCCGAGGAAGCGGCGCTTCATGGTCACGGGCTCCGCCTTGCAGATGCCGTCCCCGGCTTCTTCGATTTCACTGAGCAGCCGGACCTCATCCTGATCCTTTTTGGGCTTTTCCTTGAGGAACCAGCCCCGGATTTCTGGGAAAGCGTCCAGCTTGGCGGGGTCCACGCTCACACGCACGCCCTCGCCCGTGTGCTTGTCGAACAACGACACCGCATACCGGCCAAGGTTGTGCACCTTCATCCAGTTGTTCCCCGCGCTGCACAGCGTCAGCAACTGTACGGCATCAGGCAGGCACTTGCGCGTCTCCACCACGGCCTCGAACAACGTCCCCTCGGGGATACGGGCCTTCGCCATTTCCACCATGTAGCCGCCGATAAGCAGGCCCGGCGCCGCATAGCCGTGAAAGTTTTCCGCAAGCCGCTTAAATTCCTGAAAAGTGTATGATCCGATGTTCATGACGACAACGCTCTCCTGTGAGACATGCTCCGAAACGGTTCCGTAATCCGAGAGTATAGGGGATTCGCAAGGGGCTGTCACTGAGAGATGTCCCGAATCAACCACAAAAACATGCAATATGATGCATAACCAGCCTCTCGCCCTTTTAACGGAAACACCATATGATCAGCCCGTATTTCACAACAATGGAACCAGATTCCGTCCCATCCTCGAAAACAGCCTTCCGTTTTTGGGAAAACGCCTTTTCCCTGCGCCTTACCCATAAAACCGGAGGCGAAAGGAGTGTCTCCGGGAGCCGATGAGGCTCTTGCGTTGCCATCAAAATATGAGGGGGCCTTCCGGGCCCTACAGGCTTCCGCCCCCCACCAAGGGGAGTGCGGCGTGTATCCTTCTGGGCAATAAGAGGCTGGCCCGTGACGGGAAACCGCCTCTCTGGAGGCTTGCCGTGTATCTTGGCCGTGCGTGCGGTGCCGTTACGCCGGAATGCGCGGACAGGCCGAGCCGCGCACCCAAAAATCCGCCCCCGTTCCGTGAGGAGCAAGGGATGAGGGCCGGCCTCTGCCGGCTCAGATCGCTTGAAAAACCCAAGCGACCCTGCCGATGAGCCGTCCGGCTTCAGCAAGCGGAATGGACATCGAAGGGTGGAGCGGATTGTCCGTACGGAGCAAGAGCGTGTCACTGTCACAAAACACCCGCTTGATGACGACGCCTTCAAAAGGCACGGACACCGCGAAGATGCTGCCGCTGGAAGGCCGGACGCAGGAGGTATCGACGCCCACGAAAGCCCCCTGGCGCACGGTGGGCGAAAAACTGTCGCCCGTTATTCGGAGGATGCGGAGTTCCTTCCCGGCATACGGCTCGGGGAGCATGATCGTCCCGGAAGGCTCCCATACGCCGTCCTGCACGCGATCGGAATCGTAATAAGGCAGGGAAACGCCCCGTCCAAGCGGCGTAGCGGCGGGTTCCGGCTCCATATAGCGCCCGTCTTCAGTGCGGAGATAGATGGGGCCCTTGCCCTGCTTGAGCCAGTCCGGGTTCACCCCGCGCATTTCAAACAGAACCAAAAACCAGCCTGGAGGCACTGTGCCGCGCTTTTTGGATTCGGAAATGGTCGATTGCTTGATACCAAGCACGTCCGCCAATTCCTGTTGCGTGCTCGTACCGGTTACGCTCTGAAACCTGCGGAAAATTTCGTCAAAGGAACTGGAGTCCATTTGGGATGCCTCTTAGTGCGCAGGAGCGGACCAACGCCCTGATAACCTGGTTGGAGTCTCATTTTTGTATGTTTTAGAATACATCTTTTTGTCAAGTCTGGGCTAGATCTCCCGGCATGGAAGATCTACCGGGATTGAAAAGCGCTATCGCTACCGTGCTCCGGCGCGTCCGAAGGGAGGCCAGGCTATCGCAACAAAAACTTGCTGATTTCGCTGGTCTCTCTCGTATTCACATTGCCCAGCTTGAGGGCCGCCGACAAAACGCCACCCTCAACGCCTTGCTTCTTATAGCGATGGCGCTGAACCTGGACGGGCTCTCGCTTCTCAGGATGATTCATGAGGAAATGCTGCGGACCGGGCACGGGCGCCGCAAGAGTGTCCGGCGCAAGGCGGAAAGGCAGGACGAGCCGCATCAGGAAGCTCTCCCAAAAGAAACGGGCAAGCAGTCTCCCTCGCCTCCGGAATGAATGCCTGCCGCGGGACCATTCGGAAGTCCCCAAAGCACAAACCGCCGGGCACAGTCAATCAGGCATTCTCTGACGCGGGCAGCCATTGGACCCAGATCGAACGGGAACGCGGGCCGTCGCCTTCATATAAGTAGACACTCTGCCATGTGCCGAGGCGCGGTTCGCCGTCCTCCACAATCACGAACAGGGACGGTCCCATAAGGCTCGCCTTAATGTGCGCGTCGCTGTTGCCTTCCCCATGCCGCCATTCTCCCCGGTACGGTATGATGCGGCTGAAAAAGGCCGTCATGTCCCGGCGCACATCGGGATCGGCCCCTTCATTGATCGTCAGGCCGCAGGTCGTATGCGGGCAAAACAGTGCCGCAACGCCGTGCCTCCAGCCTTTTTCCCGGATCACGGCGCAAAGGCGTTCCGTGATGTCCACCATCTCCTCCCGGTCCCGGGTGACCACCGTACATATCTCCATAGGAAACCCTCTCTTGCTCCGCCTTGTACAGGCATCGGGGCTTCAATGCAAGTAAACAGCTATGAATGATTGGACGGACATGCTGTATATAACATCATAGAATGTTTCATTTCACATAAAACACCCTGCCATTCTCGCCTTTCTCTGGACATTGCTTATCAACACGCGTTATTATTCATCGCAGGCGAACAGACTTCGTCCGAGGAAACGTTATGGACCAAAGAGAACTGAGGGGATTGCGTACCTATGCTTTGTACTGCATCGTGGCGGCCGCCCTGCTCGCCGTGGTATTCCTCTTCTATTTCAGCAGGACGAAGCAAAACATTCAGGAACAAGCCGAAGCGCAGCTCACTGAAGTGACGCGCCAGTACGCCAACGCCATCAAAGCGGACATGCGCGGCAATATCCAAACCGTCGAGGCGCTGGCCCATGTCTTCGGGGAACTCGGACAAGGCAACCCTGAAACAATCATCCCTCTGATCACGGGGGCCGTCGCTACGCTTGGGCTCAAGCGCATGGGGTTCGTCACCCTCGACGGCATGGCCCACACCACCGACAGCCTGACCTTCGACGCCCGGGACCGCCTCTATTTCAAGAGGGCGCTCACGGCCTCCTCCACCGTCGCCATCCTGCTCGTGGACAAGACCGACAACACCCCCATCAACGTCTACGTCTCCCCTATCGTACACAAAGGCAAAGTCCTCGGCGCCCTCTTCGCCACGGTACAGACGGACGCCTTCATCATGTCCATCGACGACCGCCTTTTCAACGGCAGCGGGCAGGTGCTCGTCACCAACAATCAGGGGCATATCCTGTTCCGGGGGCGCGGCCCGATCCCGCTCGCCCGCTACAACAACATCGCGGAACTGATTCCCACAGGCGTCCCCCCCGCCCCCGGGAATGACATACCGGACACGTTCGGCAGCGGCGGGCTGTTCCGCTACGATGGCTCGCCCTACTACATGGCGCACAGCAAGCTGGAAATCACCTCTACGGACTGGCACATCTTTTCCATCGTCCCGGAGGATACGCTGACCGCCAACGTGGGCACCATCCAGAGGGAAGTGCTCTATCTCATGCTGTTCTTCATCGGCTTGAGCATGGTGTTCCTCTGGCTCGTGCTCAGGATGCAAGGACGGCAAGCCAAGCGTCTCCAACGGGCCAAACAATTCCTCGAAACGGTCATTGAGAACATCCCCGGCGGCTTTTTCCGCTACAGCAACGACGAAAAACAGGAATTCGACTACATCAGCGAAGGGTTCCTCAAGCTGCTCGGACACACGCGGGCCTCATTCAGGGAAGCCTACGGCAACCGGTTCGACAACCTCGTCCACCCGGAAGACCGCAAACGCGTGCTCGACTCCATCAACAGCCAGATCAAGCACAGCGATTATGATACGGTGGAGTACCGCGTGACCAAGGCGGACGGGCGGATCCTGTGGCTGTTCGACAAGGCGCAGCTCGTGCGCGACGAAAACGGGCGCTCGTGGTTCTACGTCATCGTCATGGACATCACGTCCCTGCGCAATACGCAGCAGGAACTCAAAATCAGCGAGGAGCGCTACCGTATCCTCACCGAGCTTTCCGAGCGCATCATCTTCGAACACGACCTCGTAACCCGCTGCTCCTATTTCTCTCCCCGCTTCAAGGAAAAATTCGGCTATGACCCCGCCGTGGACAGCGCTTCCGGCTCGCTTTCGGAATACTGTATACATGCCGTGGACAGGCCGCTCTACCGCCGGTTCGTCACCCAGATCCTGTCGGGGCACTCCGCTCCGACCGAATTGCGTTTCCTCAAGCAACCCTCGGGGTTTCTCTGGTGCCGGGTCCAGGCCGTGGCCATTTTCGACGAATCGGGCCAGCCCGTACGGCTCGTGGGCGAAATCGAGGATATCGACGCGGAAAAGCGCGATACGGAACGGCTCCGCATGAAAGCGCAGCTCGATCCGCTCACCGGCCTCTACAACGCGAGTTCGGCCAGAAAGCGCATTGAAGCCAGCCTTCAACAGCCCCCCAGCGTGGGGATGCATGTGCTCGCGGTAATCGATGTCAATCATTTCAAGCAGATCAACGATACATGCGGCCATCTCACCGGGGATCACGCGCTCATTGAGACGGCGCGGCGCCTGGGCTCCATGCTCAACGAAGGGGACATCGCCGGGCGCATCGGCGGTGACGAGTTCATCGCGCTTTTCCGGGGCGTGCCCTCAATGGGTGCCCTCGAAAAACGCATCGACGAACTCAGGCGCGGGCTGTCGTTCCCCTTGCCGGACGGCCTTTCCATGTCCGCAAGCATCGGCATAGCGGCTTTCCCCAATGATGCAGCCGACTACACCGGGCTTTTCCGGTTGGCGGACGCCTCCATGTACGCCGACAAGCGGCACAGGGATGAAGATGAGATGAAGGGGAATTGAGGGGTTTGGGGAGAGGGAGGGGAACCTTTCTGGAGAAAGTTTCCCCTCCCTCTCCCCAAACCCCTCTCCCTCCTCT
>ENA-UERU01001601-UERU01001601.1-human-gut-metagenome-genome-assembly--contig:-NODE-1601-length-11621-cov-8.335326_pt1 | contig 11621 bp, 13 predicted proteins | sample MGYA00242988_ERZ507989 | MGnify/ENA primary metagenome ERZ507989 (study PRJEB26167, sample SAMN06115519) | human gut metagenome | host: Homo sapiens | place: China:Hunan | collected 2015-08-21...
AAAGGGCAAGGGCAGCGGCAAGTTCCGCATGGTACAGAACGGCGGTCTGGCCGCAGGCGGTAAAAAGGTATTCTTCAAGATGTTCCGGCTCGGCAAGCTGGACAAACTTCTCATTCATCAGATAGTCAAGGGAAACTTCCCGTTCCCACCTCCGGCGCAGCTTCAAAATTTTATCTATTGCTGCGTGACGAATGACAATCTTGCAAAAGGCGTTAAAGGTGTACTGGATATGGACTTTATAGGCTTCATCTTCGGTCATGGAAATTCCCCCTCTCTGAATAATAGTGCGGGGCGGCAGCACTCCTTGCTGTCGCCCCTTGATTGCCTACCAGCAAAGGCGGGCGGGGCTGTCAACGGCGGCGCGGTACGCGCCGTTCATCTTGACCGTTGACTGGCTCGGCTGGCTTTGCTATGACAATATAGTTATTTCCAGTGCTTTAATTGCGAAAGGTACAAATCAAACTGATTACGTCTGGTTTCTTCATCTGCGTTATCGGGATTTGGCATATTCGCAACCAGATAATCCAATAAAGATTCCTTGGATTGATATGCAAATTTCCCATTAGCATAGCACCATTTACAATAGTCCTCGTTATAGCTTCCGTCTGGTTCTCGGCTAATCAGACCATCTTCATTCAATGGCATTCCGCAACACTGACAAACAAGTTGCCGTGGAGAACCCAGAAGCGTATTGATTGACACATCAAAAACTCGTGATAACAGTTTTAAGGTATCTGTATTTGGCTGCGTTTCGCCTGTTTCCCAGCGACTAACCGCCTGTCGGGTAACTTGCACACGTTCAGCCAGTTGTTCTTGCGTAAGGTTGTTTTTCTCGCGTAAATTTTTAAGAATACCTTGTATTTCCATGCCCGTCCCTCCTAAAGGTTGTTTTTACTCATTATAACTTCAAAATGGGGTTTTAACAAGCAACTCGCTGTTGCTGCGGAATAGTGGGCTGCTGTCTATCAATTCTTATGTGTTACTTTATGGCACATGAGCATTGGCGCCGGGGTTGTCGTTGCCGTAGCCTTCCATGAGGTTGACAACACCCCACACTGCGAGACCTGCGCCGAGGGCGATAACAAGCGTCTGGAGAACCGTAACTGCCTGATTGATAAATGCCATACTTGAATTTCCTCCTTAAATCGTTGGTGAATTGTGAGGGGCAAGTGCCTTTTCTGCACCCGCCCCGATGGGTACTTCTGCGCGGCTGCCGGATTAACCGAACAGACCGGAGAGCAGAGGGATGAGGGTCGTGCCGATCAGCACCACACCGCCGCCAGCCATGAGCTGCTTGATGCCCTGAGACTTTGCTTATGTGTGATAAAGAAGTAATAGAAGTGTAAAAAATTTTGCCGTTCCTATCCGGCACTTGGCCATTGTGTCGGATAGGTCGGGCGTTAGGCTTCGGGCAAGTCAATCTTGCCGACAAAGCTGTAATAAATCTCAATGTCCTGCCTGCGGGTGCCGTTCTCGTCATAGCTGCACTCATGCACGACGATTTTCTCAATCATTTCCCGCAAGAGGGTGGGGGTAAGTTCCTCAAAGGCAAGGTGCTTTCGGACGATACCCATAAACTTTTCCGCGTTGACGGTGGCGGCCTGCGACTTGTCCAGTTCGGCCTGCAAAGCGGCGGCGCGGTCTTTCAGTTCCCGCTGTTCCTGCTCATAGTCTGCCGACAGTTCCATGAAACGCTCGTCGCTGATTTTGCCGTTCACATTGTCCTCATACAGCCGCTTGATAATGCGGCTCACTTCGGCAATACGCTCCTGCGCCTGTTCAAGCTGCTTGGTGGCTGCGGCGGTCTTTCTCTTGCCGCCGATCTCGTTCTGCTGGATAAGCAGCTTCACAAAGCGGCTCTCATGCTTGGCGGCGTATTCCGTCACTTGCCGGAGATTGGAGAGGACACCGGCGGTCAACAGGTCGGTGCGGATAAAGTGCGCCGTACAGTCGCGGGTGCGCTTCTTGTAGCTGCCGCAGATGTAACAGTCCTGCTTGCGGTTCTTGTTCTGATACCGCTGCTGGTACATCACATGGCCGCAGTCGGCGCAGAACAGCATACCGGAGAACAGCCCCACTTCATCATAGCGGTTCGGGCGTTTGCGCTGCTTGCGTAACTCCTGCACGCGCTCCCATGTTTCCCGGTCTATGATAGGCTCATGGTGGTTCTCAAAAATGGCCTGCTTCTCCACGGGGTTCTCTACACTGTGCTTGACCTTGTAAGAGGGCTTCTCCGTCTTGAAGTTTACCAGACAGCCGGTGTACTCCCGGTTTTCGAGGATATGAACGACGGTGTTCGTCGCCCATTTGCACTCATAGCCGGGGTGGTAGCGGCGGGTGCTGCCCGTCCTGCGGTATTCCAGCGTCCCCGGCGTGGGGATTTGCTGCTCCGTAAGCATACGGGCAATCTTGGTCGGGCCATTCCCGGCAAGGCAAAGCTGGTATATCTGCTGGACAACCGGCGCGGTTTCCTCGTCAACGAGATAGTTCTCGTCCTCGTCCATGAGATAGCCATAGACCGGCTTGCTGGTAACGGGCTTGCCGCTCATGCCTTTTGCTCGTTTTACTGCTTTGATTTTCTTGCTCGTATCTCTCACCAGCCATTCGTTGAACAGATTTCGCAGAGGGGTAAAATCGTTGTCCATGCCGCCGTTTGCGCTGTCCACATTGTCGTTGACAGCGATAAAACGCACTCCCTTTTGAGGGAACAGCATTTCCGTGTAAAACCCTACCTGCAAGTAGTTTCGCCCTAACCGGCTCATGTCCTTGACGATGACCGTACCCACTTTCCCGGCTTCAATGTCTGCAAGCATGGCTTGAAAACCGGGGCGCTGGAAGTTCGCGCCGGAAAAGCCGTCGTCGGTGTACCAGCGCAGATTGGTAAAGCCGTTCTGCTTGGCGTAGGTTTCCAAAATCCGCTTTTGGTTGGAAATGGAATTGCTCTCGCCTTGCAACTCGTCCTCATGGGACAATCTCGGATAAAGGGCGGTAATGAGGTTTTGGGTGGCTTGTCTTAACATAAAATCCTCCGTTTCCGACAGCCAGCCCCACTATTCCGTAGCTTTATTGTACCACGGAATAGCGGGGGCTGTATAGCGGCAAAAGTGTAAAATCTGCTTCTTTATGGTTTGTCAAATTGCCGGTTTTTGTGTAGCAGCGGCTTCCGCTTCCAGTACCCGCGCCATTTTGTCGGCGGCGGTGGTCGTGGTGTCTTTCTTGAAATAGCCGGACACGACAAGGACGGAATTGCCCATGCGGATTTCCGTCACGCAGTCGGGGCGGCGGGCTGTGCGGGTATCGTGCTGCTTGTTATCTGCCATAGGCAATACTCCTTTCAGTCGGTAATCAGTTTCTTCATGCTCTCCATTTTCCGCTGCGCGGCTTCCTGCCGGAAGTTGTCGCCGGTAAAGCGTACCGGGACGCACATGGAAAGCAGGCGGTCATAAATCCGGGAATGGGCGGTGTCCTCCGGGTTCCGCAGGTCGTCCAGCGTGAGGTTGGTCGTGACGATCAGCGGCTTGCCGCTGCGGTAACGGCTGTCAATCACATTGAAAACCTGTTCCAGCCCGTACTCGGTGCCGCGCTCCATGCCGAAGTCGTCAAGGATAAGCAGCGGATAGCGGCAAAGGCGGGAAATGTACTCGTTGCGGTTCTCAAAGCTGGCGGCAAGGTCGTTGAGGATAAGGGCAAAATTCGTCATGTGGACGGGGATTTCTTTCTCCATGAGGGCGTTTGCGATACAGCCCGCAAGGTAGCTTTTCCCGGTTCCCACGCCGCCCCAGAACAGGCAGCCGATATTGTCGGTTCGCATATCCTCCCAATGCTCCACATACCGGCGGGCAATCCCGGCCTGCGGGTTCCTGCCGTTGTCGTTCTCAAAAGTCCAGTCCCGCATGGTGGGGTCGGTAAAGCCCCGGCGTTTCAGTTCCTCCACGGTGTCAAAGTGCCTGCGCCGCTTCTCGGCGGCCTCCCGTTCCTCGCGGGCGGCTCTCTGGCAGTCGCACTCTGCCGGGTGGCGGTCGCGGCCAAAGATAGCGGCCTTATCCGGCGCAAAATAGGCTTCTTTCGGCTTGCGGCACTTGCCGCAGTACAGTAAACCGTCCTCGCCGGTGTAGTCCTCCGGCTCCGGGGTGGCAGTCGTCATATTCTCCAAAACAGCGTTGATTTCGTTCTTCATAAACTCTCGCCCTCCTTGCATGAGTAGTCTGGTATGCCCTTTTTCGGGGCTTCCTTTTTGTCGTTCCCCGCCCATATCCGCAGGGCGGCGGCATAGTTCTGGTAGCTTTTCCCGTTGGCGGCAAGGTAGCGGCTCATTTCCTCGATGAACCGTTCCAGCCTGTCAGGGTACTCTGCCTGCAACTCGTCGTATTCGGTCTGCGACAGAAAAATATTCTGGTATCGGCCATAGGGCGCGGGCGGCTCCCCACTCACTCCCTTTGTTTGGCTCTCTGTAAGGTTGTTTATAGTAGTTTGGTTAGGGGACGGTTTTCCGACCATCATAAGGTCGGTTTTCTGACCATCAGTAGGACGGTTTTCCGGCTCTATGAGGGGCGGACTTCCGGCCATCAGTTGGTCTGAAAACTGTACCTGTGGCACTGGCGGTACTTTGACATAAAGCCGGTTCGGTGCGGAGAAGCCGCCCCGTTCCCGTTCCAACAGCCCCGCCGTGTCCAGTTCATTAAGCGCCCCCTTGATGGTGGTGCTGCCTTTATCCAGTATTTCTGCTATCTCCGCGATGGGATAGATAATATATATCCTGCCCTCGTCGTCCTGCCACTTGTTCTTCTGGGAGAGTGTGGAACGGTCTAACAGCAGCGAATACAGCAGCTTGGCGGTCTGTGAAATCTCCATTTTCAGCAGGAAACGGGGATACGGCAGATAGGCGGGCAGCCGCGTGTCTGCCCTGATATAATCAGCGATAGGATCACCTCCCTGTGTTCGGGTTGATTTTGGCGTATTGTCACACATTAAAACGCCGTTTCCGGGGGAAAAGGATAAATGTATCGCGTACCCTTTGACACCCACGAAAAAAGCCTTGATTTATGCGGGTTTGAAAGGCTCTAAAGCGTGACATTTCTGCCTTTGTTTCTGCTTTCGCTCGGCGGCTTTGATTTTCTTCATGCGTCCGGCGCAGCCGGGGCAGTATTTTCCCCGGTTGGATTTGGGGACAAAGGCCGCCCCGCAGACGGCACACCGTTTCCGGCTTCCCCGGCACAAGAGGGCTGCGGCCAGCTCCCCGTCAAGGGGCAGGACAGCCACACGGAACCAGTGGCACATGAGGGAAAAGGAAATGCTCTGGACGCACACGCAAGGCTCCCCGTCGTCCAATAGCAGGCAGTTCCCCTCATCGTAGTTACAGCACTCATGTACCAGCCGCCGCGCCCGCCGGTGCTGGCGGTAGTCCATGTGGGGCAGGTTATCGCTCATGGCTCTGCTCCTTTCTGCGGTGCGGCTCGTCCCGGCGCAAAATCTGGTCGATGTTCCGCTTGACGGTCTGCAACTCCGTGTACCGCTGCTTCTGTTCGTGATAGGTGTTATACAGGCTGGATTTCTTGGAAACAAGCTGCTCGATCTCGTCCTGCAACGCTTTCCGGGCGGGCAGCTTGGTAATGCCATGCTCCCGGAAATACCGGGCGGCTGCGTCGACTATGATAAAATCGCTCTCATTTGCCTGCCGGTAGGCGGCGCGGGCTTTCTCGGATTTCTGCGCTTTCAGCCCGTCGCGGGCGGGCTTGGTCTTGGCATAGGCAAGTACCTGTTGCTGCAACTCCTTTTTCCCTTGTAGCTTTGTTTCCAGCGTTTTCAACTTGCCGCTGGTCTGGCGCATTTCCTGATAGGCGGTATCAACGGCGGCTTCTAACTGCTCCGGGGAAGTGAAGCCGTATTCCTGATACACATTCAGCGTCGCGGCCATTTGTTTGAGGTTGTGCATGGTCGCCCAGCGTTCATAGCCCCGGCCTTTGCCCTCGGCCATTTTCTGCTCAATGTCCACAAGCCGCTGCACACCGTCCTGTTTCGGGGCGGTTTGTGGGGCTTTTGTGGGCTGTATGCCGGTTTTCCCATGCCGGGGGTATTCGGGTATGGCTGCGGGCTTTTCTGCGGCTCTGGCGGCGTTCTGCTCCAAAACGGCAAAGACAGCGGCGCGGTCAAAGTCGTCACCCAGCTTTCGGGCGGTAATGGGCTTTGTCCTGTCCGGCGTGAGATAGGATAGCCGCCCCCGGCTCTCCTTGACGGCCACGCCCTCCCGCAGCAGCAGAGAGGAAAAGTCCTCGAATGAGGTCGCCGCAGACAGCGCGGCGCGTATGGTCTGCCGCAGCTTCTCCTTGTTCGTTTCAAACTTGGTCTGCCGGGGCGTGATACCGTCTGCAATCATGGGAGCGTTCTGCTTGTCCAGCGCGGCCTGTCCCTTTTTCTGCGCCCAATACTCCCGGTCTGTGACGCGGTTCTTGCTGCCGTTCAAGAGGTCGATTTGGTAAAGCCCCTCCCGGTGGCACATTTCCATGACTTCGGACTTGAAGTAGCGCAAGGCAGCGTCGGTACAGCGGTGCTTGCAACCGGCTTTCGTGTCGGCTGGCCTGTCCATGTAGGGCAGGAACGGGACTTCCTCTATCCGCAGGCTGTTAATGACGATATGCACATGGATATTGCCGCTGTGGTTATGCCCGTCCGGGTGGGTGCATACAAGGGCTTGGTGGCCGGGGAAATGCTCGGCGCAAAACTTCTCGCCCAATGCCTGCGCCCGGTCTACGGTCAAGCCATTGTCCGGGCCGTCCCGTGGGTCAAAGCTGATGATATAGTGGTGGCTTTTCACATCTTCCCGCCGCTGGTTTTTCCCATAGCGGAGATTTGCCCGCATACAGGCAACGGCAAAATCCTCCCCGCCGCAGTTCAGCGTGGACAGCCGGTAGTCCTCGCGGGGGATAAGCCTGCCGGTTTCATCAAGGACGGGCTTCATGGTAAACTCGTCATGCTCAAAAAGCAGGTATTGTTCGGCGGCTCCGTAGTCGGCGTTTTTAGAGTTGATATGCTTGAGTGTTGCCAACCGCGTCACCTACTTTCTGTAAGACTTCATACTTGAGGGCGGCAAGGTCGGCTATGGCAGCGCGTACCTCGCCGGACAGCGCATTGTAGGGTGCGCCGTACTCGTTCAGATACCGGGCAATCTGATTGAGGTTGCCGCCGATCCTGCCGTACTCGGCGGCCAGCTTCCCGACAGCGGAAAGCAGTTCATCATTGACCGCCGACACATGGATAACGGGGCGTATGGTGGTGCGCCGTATCGCCTGCCGGAGAAATTCGGACTGGCTGATACCATAGGGCGCAAGCCGCGCTGTGAAGTCGGCGTATTCATCTTCGGACAGCCGGGTTTTCACAACGCGGCTGCGGTGGGGTGTGTTGTATTTCTTTCGCATGGTCGTGACCTTCTTTCTTGCCGCATGAGCGCGGCGGGGATAAGCGGCGCAAGCCGCAAAGCAGGGTTTGGGGAAGGCACTCCCCAACAAGTTTCCCGCGAGGGGCAAAACCGCAGAATTGCGGATTTTGGCACCGTGGTAGAAACTTGCTCTCCGTGACTGCAAACTTTCTCTCACTTCCGTCCGCCACTTTTTTGGAAAACTGCAACCACAAAAGTTTGTTTCTCTTTTTCTGCTACTACTAATCCTGTAAAGGGCATTCCTGCCCGCTTTCGCTAAAATGACACCGGACGCAGTGGTTTCTACCCGGTGTTGGAGAAATCCTTTCTCTTTGCCCTCTACTACGGGTAAATGCTCCAAATGCCAAACACCAGGGCAGAAAAATTCCCTCCTCGCTTACTACTACAACCGGCAGGGGGCAAAATGGCCGGGAGCGGAGCCGGACAACAAAAAAAGCAGTAAATCTTTTTCAAGACTTACTGCTTTCGCTGGCCGCGTCGGTGGCGGCTGGTATTCAGTTTTTATGACTTGTCCGGTGGTTCGTCAAGCCGGAACTTGAATTGACAGTCAATTAACCGCTGCTTTACATAGTCCTCCACCTCGGCGTTGACCTGCCCGTTCACTTTTGAGAAATAGCGGATATATCCGGCGTAGTGGAGCAGGACAGCGTTCACGGCTTCTGGGTCGCCCTCACGGGCTTTGAGGATTGTTTCATAGGGGAGAAGTCTACTCATACCGGCTCACCCCCATTTCTTCGCGTAGCCGCTGCAAGGCAAGCTGGATATGCCGCCCCGCTGTGCTGCGTGACCGGCCAATACACGCGCCGATCACGCGCTGCGGCTGGCGCAGAAAGTAATAGCGCAGGATTTCTTCCCGCGTCTGCTCCGGCAAAACAGAGATCGCGTCGGCAAGGGCGGCGTTGCAGAGCAGGACGGTCTGACCGCAGACGGTAAATGGGTATTCCTCGTCCGGCTCCGACGCGGCAAACTGGACAAACTTCTCGTTCATCAGATAGTCAAGGGAAACTTGCCGTTCCCATTGCCGTTTAAGCTTCAAAATCTTGTCCAAGGCGGCACAGCGGATAACAGTCTTGCAAAAGGCGTTGTACCTGCGCTGGATATATTCTTGATAGGCTATCTGGTCGGTCATGGAAATTCCCCTTTCTGAATAATAGTGCGGGGCGGTGGCACTTCTTGCTGTCGCCCCTTGATTGCCTACCAGCAAAGGCGGGCGGGGCTGTCAACGGCTGCGCATATGCGCCGTTCATCTTGACCGTTGACTGGCTCGGCTGGGTTTGCTATTTACCCGACAAACTTGAATTTATTTTAAGCTATCACGTTTTACCTTCTTAAGCCTTACTATCATTACCATAGGAATTTCTTTGTTGGTTTTAAAACATTCTTCATAAAATCCATCAATGACAAATCCAGCTCTAAAACAAAGGTTAAAAATATCTTGTATGGAACGATGATAATAAATCTGCTCTTTCGGTTGCCCTTCAATCGCTATATCATAGTAACTGTGCGGTGTCATATATTTTTCAGTCAACGTGACAAAACAAGGGTGTTGCGTTGCAAAGACAAAAATTCCGCTTTCCTGCAACAGTTCATAAACAGCCATAAGAAGTGGTTCAATGTCCGTAATATCCATAATTGCCATATTAGAAACTGCTTTCGTAAAGGCTCGATTTCTTTTTAATTCTAATATACTTTTTCTATCGGTCGCATCCGCCACACAAAATTCAATTTGTTTTGCATATTGTGATTGCCGTCTTTTAGCCAATTCTATCATTTTTTTGCTGTAATCAAAAGCGACAACCGAAGCGCCTCTTTGTGCAAGATACGAAGAATAATTTCCATTGCCACACGCAATATCCAAAATGTAATCCGCAGGATTAGGAGATAGAAGTTCCGTTACTTTGGGGCGCACTACCTCTCTGTGAAATTCATTAGATTCGTCACCCATTGCATTATCCCAAAATTGTGCGTTCTCCTCCCAGATTTTTTTACTTTCCTCTGTTCCCATGTTCTCTCCCACTCCCCAAATTTGCTTTTTTGCTTCCATTAAATCTTCCTTACTATATTCCATTGTTACCCTCCATAACTTCTGATTGTTGCCGTCTTGACGATTATGTATCTTTACATTACCTTCTGAAACATATGGCGCACCTTGTCCAGGCGGCTGTTTGGACGGCGGGGCTGGATGACCGGCTGACCGACAGCGGCCTGATATCCTTTCAGCTCTGTAAGGCATACGCTCCGCCCGTTGGTGTAAAAGGCCAGATCAGTACGGTATGCCTGTATACAGCGGGCGGGAATCTCGCCAGTAAAGACAACTTCATCCTTTTTTACCTGGGCCGTTTCGATGGTGGCACAGTATTTCGGTGCATCATGATAAGCCCTGGAAAGATATTCCCGGGGCGCATAGAGGGTGAAGGAGAGATAAGGTTCCAGCAGTTGCGTCCCTGATTCCTTCAATGCCTGTTCCAATACAATCGGGGCCAATGAGCGGAAGTCCGCCGGCGTGCTGACCGGACTGTAATAAAGCCCGTATTCAAAGCAAATCTTACAGTCCGTTACGTTCCAGCCGAACAAGCCCTGCTCCAGCCCGTAACGGATACCATCCCTGACAGCGTTTTGAAAACTCTGGTTCAAGTATCCCAGCGAAACCCGGCTCTCGTATTGTACACCGGAGCCAAGCGGGAGTGGTGTAACAGACAGTCCGATGGATGCCCAAAACGGGTTGGGCGGCACCTCGATATGGATGGTGTGGCTGGCTGCTTTGAGCGGCCGCTCCATATAAATGACGGTGGGTTCCTTTACCACTGTTTCAAGCTTGTATTTTTCCGACAGCAAAGCGGAAACAACCTCCAACTGCACCCGGCCCAAAAAAGAAAGAATGATCTCATGGGTGATGGAATCCACCTCGCAGCGCAAAAGCGGGTCAGTATCCGCAAGTTGCGTAAGAGCGTCCAGCAGCCGTTCTCTTTGCGCTGCCGTTTTCGGCGCAATCGACGTCCGCAGCATGGGGAGGGGGTCCTCACGCCACCTTTTACGAGGGAGCCGGGTTGGGTCCCCTAATACATCGTTTAACCTCACGCTGTCGCTGGGAAGGATAACAATTTCACCCGGATAAGCGGTGTCTGTCCGAACAATTTCCCCTTTGGATGGAATACGCATCTCTGTGATTTTCAGCTTTTCTCTCCCGGCCAGGGCCACCGTATCCCGCAGGCGCAGCGTTCCGCTGTATAGCCGTAGATAGACACGCCGCTGGCCGCAATCTGTATACTCCACCTTGAAAACGCTGCCGCATAGGGCGGCGCTCCCCTGTTCCCCAATCGGTTGGAACAGCCCTGTCACCGCATCCATCAACGGTTGAATGCCAAGGCCCTTTTTGGCGCTGCCATAATAGACCGGGAACAGGGAGGCGTCTTGAACCCGCCGCTGTTCCTCCCGCACAAGTTTTTCCCGGCTGATTGGTTCTCCTGCGATATACTTTTCCAATAATTTATCGTTATTTTCGATGACCGCATCCCATGCTTCTATGTCGGTATTTTCCTCCAGGACTATTTCCGGGGACAGCGACACCGTCTGCTTGATGATAATATCGGCGGAGAGCTTATCCCGAACAGACTGAACCACGCTCTGCAAATCAACGCCAGCCTGGTCGATCTTGTTGATAAAGATAACGGTGGGAATGTTCATTTTCCGCAGGGCATGGAACAGAATACGGGTCTGGGCCTGCACGCCATCTTTAGCGGAGATCACCAAGATGGCCCCATCTAAAACAGCCAAAGAGCGGTACACCTCCGCCAAAAAATCCATGTGGCCGGGCGTATCCACAATGTTGACTTTACATCTGTGCCACTGGAAGGAAGTGACTGCCGCTTGAATGGTAATCCCACGCTGCCGCTCCAAAAACATGGTGTCCGTCCTCGTTGTCCCTTTTTCGACGCTCCCCGGTTCTGAAATGGCTCCGCTGGCATATAGCAGGCTCTCCGTCAAGGTCGTCTTTCCAGCGTCTACATGGGCAAGAATTCCAATATTGATTATTTTCATGTGATTGTCCTCCCTTTACTGCCCCGAAGGGCATAAAAATCCCCAGCAGTAAAATACTTTTACCACTGGGGATGATAATTTGCGGACATACACATATACAGCATACACCTGTTTGTGAGTGCTGTTTTTGGGGATATGTCAAAATTGATAA
>ENA-UERU01001606-UERU01001606.1-human-gut-metagenome-genome-assembly--contig:-NODE-1606-length-11588-cov-2.816523_pt1 | contig 11588 bp, 9 predicted proteins | sample MGYA00242988_ERZ507989 | MGnify/ENA primary metagenome ERZ507989 (study PRJEB26167, sample SAMN06115519) | human gut metagenome | host: Homo sapiens | place: China:Hunan | collected 2015-08-21 | study...
CGATCAGCCCATAGCCCAGGGTCATCAGCATAATAGCCGCGCCGTCCCTGTTTCCCTTCAGAAAGAAAAGGCTTGTAATCACGAATGCCGCCAGAAAGGCAACGCCGCCCATCGTAGGCGTGCCCTGCTTTGCCAAATGTGTCTGCGGCCCGTCGTCACGCACATTCTGCCCGAATTTCAGCTTTCGCAGCATAGGAATCACGATGGGACACAAAATCACCCCAATCACGAAAGATATGATGATGGCATAGACTGCCTGTTCCAAAGAACCCACTTTAGTTCACTCCTTGCAATTTTGCTACTGTTTTTTCAAATTCTCTGCTGCGGGATGCCTTGAGCAGAATCGTATCGCCTGCTTTCAGCGTAGGCAGTCCCTTCTCCCAGAATTCCTCCTGTGTTTCCAGATAATAAACCTCTTTCATGCCTGCCTTTTTCGCCGCATCTGCCATGTAATCACAGCAAAGCCCGATGCAGTAAAGCACATCAATGCCTTTTTCCGCCGCATGGATACCGACCTCACGGTGTCCTTCTTCCGCATAATCGCCCAGCTCGCCCATAAAGCCCAGAACGGCAATCCTTCTGCCCTTCGCGTTCGCCAGAATATCCAGAGAAGCCTTGCAGGAAACCGGATTGGAATTATAAACGTCATTCAGAATCGTAATGCCGTCCTTCGTTGTTTCAATGCTCATTCTGTTTTTGGTCGCCCGGAAGCCTTCAATCCCTGCCTTCACCTGCTCCGGTGTCAGCCCCAGCTCCACGCCGACCGCCGCTGCGGAAAGCGCATTGAGCACCATGTGTACCCCCGGAATGGGAATATTCACGCGCACACTGCCAATCGGTGTATGAATCGTGCAGGCTGTTTTTTCCAGACCAACCTGTGCAATCTCATCCGCATAGAAGTCCTTTTTATGTTCTACGCCAAACCAGCGCACCCTCTGCGGCAGCTTGCCCTCCAACGTCTGCAGCATATCGTTGTCTGCATTGAGAATCGCAACGCCGTCCTTTTCCAGATGTGCAAGCATTTCGCATTTCGCCTTCAGAATCCCTTCTCTGCTGCCCAGAAATTCAATATGCGCCACGCCGACATTAGAAATCACACCGATGTTCGGGCGCACTGCCTTCGCAATTCTGTCCAGCTCCCCGAAGTGGTTCATGCCCATTTCAATGATTGCCGCCTGATGGTGCTCCTCAATGCGGAAAATCGTCAGCGGCACGCCAACCTCATTGTTGTAATTGCCCTGTGTCCACACGGTATCATATTTCTGCGAAACCACGGATGCAATCATATCCTTTGTTGTCGTCTTGCCGACACTCCCCGTCACCGCAACAACCGGAATATCAAACAGATTTCTGTAATAAGCCGCCAAATCAAGCAGCGCCTTCCCCGTATCGGGAACCAGAAGCACAATCGCCCCATTCGTGGGTGCCACCACCTTCTGAGAAAGGCAGGCAGTCACGCCGTTTGCAAAGCACTGGGGCAGAAAATCATGTCCGTCACGCACCTCGCCCACTCTTGCAACAAAAAGAACGCCTTCCTTTGTTTCTCTGGAATCCTGTGTCACATACCAAATTTCCTTATTCAGTGCTTCCTCCATATCTCCCAAAGCAATCATCTGTGCGCCTGTTGCCTTGATAATTTCTCTGATCGTAATTTTTTTCATAAGCAATCCTCTCCAAATGCCTTGCGTACTTCCTCAATGTCGTCAAAATGAATGGTTTTGTCGGGGAAAATCTGATAGGTTTCATGTCCCTTCCCCGCAATCAGAATCACGTCGCCTGCTTCCGCCATGGCAACCGCCTTCTGAATGGCCTCTCGTCTGTCCACGATTTTTTCATAGGGGCAGTCTGTTTTCTTCACCCCAACCTCAACATCCTCCAGAATCTTCTCCGGGTCCTCCGTTCTGGGGTTATCCGAGGTAATGATGCAGTAGCCTGCCAGTCTGCCGCCGATTTCGCCCATGATGGGACGCTTTGTTCTGTCTCTGTCGCCGCCGCAGCCAAATACCGCAATCAGCTTGCCCTTTACAAATTCATTCGCTGTATTCAGCACATTTTCCAAGCCATCGGGCGTATGTGCATAATCCACAACTGCCTGACAGCCTCTTTTGCTGCGTACCGTCTGGAATCTGCCGGAAACGCCTGGGTTTGCTGTCAGCCCTGCCACGATTTCCTCTACGGGCACACCGAGCAGAATACACGCCCCTGCCGCACCCAATGCGTTGTATACGCTGAACCGTCCGGGCGTATGCAGGTGTACAGGATACCGCTTGCCCTGCCAGAGCATATCAAATGCCGTACCGTCTGCGGAAACGTCAATGCCTTCCGCCGTCAAATCAGCCTTGCTGTCCACGCCGATTGTCAGCACCTCGCCCTTGCTTTGCTCCTTCATATATGCGCCTGCGGCATCGTCCATATTGATGACGCTTTTTGCCGCGCGTGCGAAAAGCATCCCCTTTGCCGCCTTATAGTTTTCCATTGTTTTATGATAATCCAGATGATCCTGTGTCAGGTTCGTGAAAATTGCCACATCAAAGGCAATTCCGTCTACCCTGTGCAAATCCAAGGAATGAGAGGAAACCTCCATCACAACGTCCGTCACATCCTCATTCTTCATCCGGCGAAAGAGTGCCTGCAGCTCCTTCGATTCGGGCGTTGTCCGCTCCGCCTTCAGCACCTCATTGCCGATGCGGTTTTCAATCGTGCCGATAATGCCCACCTTTTTGCCGATTCTGTCCAGAATGGATTTCATCAGATAGGTGGTCGAGGTTTTGCCGTTTGTGCCTGTCACGCCGATGACATTCATCTCTGCGGAGGGGTGTCCGTAGAAATGGTCGGAAAGCAGTGCCAGCGCAATGCGGTTGTTTTCCGTCACAAGCACCGTTACGCCTTCGGGTACGTTTTCCACCCTATGCTCACACAGAAGGGCAACCGCCCCCTTTTCCAATGCCATGGGAATATATTTGTGTCCGTCCGTCTGAAATCCTGTAATGCAGACAAACAGACCGTCTTTTTCTACCTTGCGGGAATCGTACTGGAAATCGGAAATTTCCACATCCGCCGTTCCCTGCTGTACCTCATAAGAAATACCCTCTAAAAGCTGTTTCAGATTCACTCTTACAGCCTCCTTTCTTTTTCGGCTTCGATAAATAAATCTCAATAATAAGCCATTTTTTAGTATACCACACTTATCTCCTACAACCAAATATTTTTGCCATTTGTCTTGAAAAATGCAAGGAAAGGCCATTTCTCTTTTTCGCTATTCCATACGGAGCAAAACCTTCGTTCCCTTGTTTACGCACTCTCCTGCCGGTGGGGTCTGTCCCGTAATGGTTTCCCCCTCTGCTTCCGCTTCTGCTGAAAGCCCTGCCTGAAAAAGTGTATTCTTCCCTTCGTTTAAGGTCATGCCCCGAAGGTCGGGTACAATCGTTTTCAATTCTGCCGCTTCTTCCGCCTCTTTGGCATCATATTTCGCTTCAATCCCCAGATATGGCAGAATATTCCGCAGCAGCTCCTGCATCACAGGCCCTGCCACCGTACCGCCGTAATAAACGCCCTGCGGCTCATCAATCAGCACCAGTGCCATCACCTGCGGATTTTCCGCCGGCGCAAAGGATAGAAAGGATGCAATATATTTTCCGCTTCTGCGCGGCAGCTTTTCCGAGGTCGCCGTCTTGCCGCCGATGCGGTATCCGGGGATATATGCCTTGCTGCCCGTTCCTTCGGAAACCACGCTTTCCAGAATCGTTTTCATCGTTTCCGAGGTCTCCTTGGAAATCACCTGCTCGCCTGTCTCATAGGTAAATTCCTCTGTCAGCCTGCCGTTTTCGTCCGCAAGCCCCTTTGCAAAATGCGGCGTAATCAGATATCCGCCGTTCACGATTGCCGAGGCGGCACGCAAAAGCTGCAGGGGCGTAATCTGGAAGGACTGCCCGAAGCTCATCGTTGCCAGCTCCACAGGCCCGACATTCTCCGCCTTATGTATAATGCCCGTTGCCTCTCCTGCAAGGTCAATGCCCGTTTTTTCCATAAAGCCGAATTTTTTCATATATTCCAAAAAGGTCTCCGCCCCTAAGCGCTCCCCAACCTCCATAAAAACAGGGTTGCAGGAATTTTGCACCCCCTGCACAAAGCTTTCCGCCCCATGTGTGCGTGGGTAACGCCAGCATTTAATCTGTCTGTCCCCTGCCACATAAAATCCGCGGCAGAAAAAGCTGCTTTCAGGGGTCACAACCCCCTCCTCCAGACCTGCCGAGGAGGTCACGATTTTAAACGTACTCCCCGGCTCGTATGTATCATTGATTGCGGTATTGCGCCACATTTTGTTCAAATACTCATTTTTCTCCTGCTCGGAAAAGCTGTCCCATTTCGCCGCCGGTGCTTCATCCTGTATGGTAAACGGCTCATTCAAATCAAACGAAGGATCATTCGCCATGGCATAAATTTCCCCATTCTGCGGATTCAGAATAATCACAATGCCGCGCTTTGCCCCCTTCGTTTCGACTGCCTTTGCAATGGTCTGCTCCGCATATTGCTGCATCACCACATCCATCGTTGTCACCAGATTTTTCCCATCCACGGGCGGAATCCGCTCCTGCTCGCTGTCTACCTCATTCCCTCTGGAATCCGTCAGCGTAAGAATCTTCCCTCGCTCCCCCTCCAGAAGGCTGTCATATTTTGCCTCCAAGCCGATAATCCCCTGATTATCCTTCCCGACAAAGCCAATCACCTGCGCCGCCATGCTCGTATAGGGATAGATGCGCCGCACATCCTCGTCCACCTCTACCCCCGCATAGTTCGCCCTGCGGATGGCTGCCGCCGTTTCGGTGTCCACCTTTGTTTTGATGCGCACCAGGGCAACCCTCTGCTCAATTTTTTCCAGAACCGTAGTATATTCCAAATCCAGCATTTCTGCCAAAAACTGCGCCGTTTTCTCCTTTTCCTTCACCTGCACGGGAATCACACTCACGGCGTTTACCGTTTCCGTCAGGGCGATGCCCGCGCCGTTTCGGTCAAGAATTGCGCCGCGCTTCGGCGTAATCAGCCTGTCTCTGGTCTGCTGCTCATACGCCAGCTCCTGCAATTCCTCCGCCCGAAAAAGCTCAATAAAAGCCAGCCGCCCCGTCAGCAGCAGATACCCGCACATGGAACAGAATAGAAAAAGCAAAAGCCGTTTTTTTGCCTTTATCGTCGGTTTCTCCATACAAAACACCCCTGTCTTTTCCCTTTACTGATTATTGTATAGAAAAGACAGGGTGTCTATGCTTTTCTCTATTGCGTTGTTTTCTTCGGCTCCTCCGCCGTTTCCTCTGCGGCCTCCTTCTTCGCCAGCGTGATTTTCACCTCGCTGTCCGCCTCTACGGAAACGCCGTATTTCGGGTCCTGCGCCGTTACGGTGCTGTTCGTGGTTTCGCCCTCAAAGGTCACCTCAAAGCCTGCATCCGAAAGCGTTTTCACTGCCTCTGTGTAGCTTTTCCCGACCACATTCGGCACCTTCGTTGTGCCGGCTTCTCCTTCCGCCTTCGCAACATACAGAATCACCTCACTGCCGGCTTCCACCTTCGCACCTGCCTTCGGCACCTGATTCGTAATCGTGTTGCCCGTCCCGACAACCTTATACGTCAGCCCCTTGCCCTCCAAATCGAGCGCAACATTATAGATGCTGCTGTCTGTGTAATCGGGCATGGTTACGGTCGTCTTGCCGCCGTTGAGTGCTGCGGTTTCTTCCGTTTCCTCTGTCGGCTCCAGATTCTTATATTTAATAATGTTTTCCATAATCTGCTTTGTCATGGTTGCGGTGGTCTGCACGCCATCCTCATACCCCTGCGGCTTATGGATAACGCTGAATACCAGATACTGCGGATTTTCCGCCGGGAAATATGCCATGTGGGTCAGTGTCCAGTTTTTCTTGTCACGCTTGCCCTGCTCCGCCGTCCCTGTTTTACAGCCGATGGAATAGCCGGGAATCGCAATTTTCTTACCCGTACCATGGTCAACCGTTGCCTTCAGCGCAGTACGGATATAGTCAGATGTTTTCCGAGAAATCACCTTACGCACAACCTCCGCCGTCTGCTCCTTCACCACAGAGCCGTCATCATCCACAATCTGCGAAACCAGATAGGGCCTCACCAGATTGCCGCCGTTAATCAGGGCAGAAAAGGCAGTTGCCATCTGGATAGAGGTGCAGTTGAAGGTCTGCCCGAAGGAGCTTGTTGCCAGCTCAACGGGACGCAGCTGCGATTCCGCATGCAGAATCCCCTCTGCTTCGCCCGGCAGGTCAATGCCTGTTTTCTGCCCGAAGCCGAATTCCTTCTGATATTTATAGAATTTTTCCGCTCCCAGCTTCTGCGCAATCTGAATTACACCGGGGTTACAGGACTGTGCCATGATTTCCTCAACAGAAAGCGTGCCGTGTCCGCTGTGCAGATGGCAGTTGATATCTCTGTCCCCCACCGTAATTTTACCGCTGCAATTGAAGGTGGAATTCTTCGTGATTACGCCCTCCTCCAATGCCGCCGCCACTACCAACGGCTTATAAATCGAACCGGGTTCGTAGGTATCGCTGACGCAGAAATTTCTCCAGATTGTATTCAGGTAGTCGCTCTTTTCCTGATCCGTCATGGCATCCCATGTTTCCTTGAAGGCTTCATCCGTCGCAAGCACTGTCGGCTCATCGGGGTCATTTAGGTCAAAGGTGTCCGCAGAAGCCATCGCGTAGATTTCCCCCGTATTTGGGTTCATCACGATTGCCGCCACGTTCTCCGAGGGCCATGCTTCCATGGTTTCCTTCACCGCCTGCTCGGCGTACTGCTGAATGTTGTAATCCAGTGTTGTCACAATGGTATTGCCGTCCTGCGCCTCATAATCCTGATAGGTTACCTTGTCCGCCCCCTGATACAGGATAAAGGAACGCCCGGGCGTACCCGTCATTTCATCATTATAATAGCCCTCAAGCCCCCATGTGTTGTTGAAGCCAATCAAATGGCAGGCTACGGTTTTCAGCGGATAAGAGCGCTTACTGCTCTGCTCGAAATAAACCCCCAGCAGCTTTTTCTTTTCCAGCTCCTCCTTCACGCTTCTCTCCACGCCCTTCACCAGATATTTCCAGTGTGTCGGCGTATTGATTTTGCCCGTTTCCTGATTTTTTGTAATGTGATATTCCAAATCCTCGTAGTTCAAATCGGGGAAATATTCGCAAAGGGTATCAAAGGTCTTCTTCGTTTTCTTGGCATCGTCCTCCTCCGCCAGCTGCAAGGGGTCTAATACCACGTTATACACCGCCGTCGAAACGGCAAGCACCTGTTCATTTCTGTCCAGAATACTGCCGCGGTTTGCCGCATTGACTAAGTCATAGCGGTTAATCTGCTGATTTTTCGCCGCCGCTTCAAATTCCGCGCCATGCACAACCTTCCAATACAGCACTCTGCCGAATAATACCGTCAATATCACCATAAACACAAAAAGAATAAAAGCAAACCTTTGATTCGCTTTTATTCCTCCGGTCTTTCTTCTCATCTATCATCAATCCTTTTTAAAGAAGTCTAAAATCTTGTCCACCAAAGAGGCTTCCGCTGTCGTTTCCTCTGTGTCATGCTGCACCGTATAGCTCTGCTTGGGTACGTTGATATAAACCACCTGATAGGGCTGCGGTTCGCTCATGCCAAGCCGCTCTGTTGCCTCCTGCTTGATGTAGTCCATATCCAGCTGCTCTGTCAGCTCTGCCTCCAGAATCGCATTTGCGGATTTCAGATCCTCCAGCTTGCTTTTTTCCCTTCTGAGAGAAACCTCCGCCTGATCCACCATAACGTGCATCCCCATAAATGCAATACAGCCGATAAACAGCACAATCACAACGCCTACCATTTTCGCAAAGGAAACCTTATTTTCTCTTTCCGCCTCCTTGGCAATGCGCGCCGCTTCTCTGCGCCGTTCCTCCTCCTCCTCCCGCACACGGTAAGGGGTATAATCGGGCTGCAATTCATACGCCACATTGCCGTAGGTATAATAAGAGCCGCTCCGGTTGCGTTTTCTGTTCTTCTCGTCTCTTGCTGCCATCCTTTCCCCTCCTTTCTCGTGTCCTTTCAATATTTATCAATCCTGCGAAACCCCCTCCAGCACACGCAGCTTTGCGCTTCTGGAACGAGGATTTTCCTCTAATTCTTCCTTGCTCGGTAAAATGGGCTTTCTGGTAATCACCCTGCCCAAAGGCTTTTTGCCGCAGACGCATACAGGAAACTGCGGCGGACAGATACAGGGATTTTCCTGCTTGCGGAAAGCCTCCTTCACAATTCTGTCCTCTAAGGAATGGAAGGTGATAATGCAGAGCCTGCCGCCGACCGCAAGCCTTGCGGCAACGTCATCAATCGCCCTTTGCAGTACCTCCAGCTCGCCGTTTACCTCAATGCGAATCGCCTGAAAGGTGCGCTTTGCCGGATGAGGGCCATCCTTTCTTGCGCCCTTCGGCACTGCCTTTTTGATAATATCTACCAGCTCGCCCGTTGTTTCAATGGGCTTTGCTTCTCTTTCCTTTACGATAAACTGCGCGATTCTTCTCGCCCAACGCTCCTCGCCATAGGTGAAAATCACTCAGTCCAGCTCATCCTCGTCATAGCCGTTCACCACATCATACGCACTGAAGGGCCTGTCCGGATTCATCCGCATATCCAACGGGGCATCCTGCTGATAGGAAAAGCCGCGCTCCGCTTCATCCAGCTGATGCGAGGAAACCCCGATATCCAGCAGCATCCCGTCGATTTTTTCTATCCCCAAGCTGTCCAAAATACTTTTAATATTCCCAAAATTATCTCTGACAAAGGTAATTCTGTCCTTATATTCCGCCAGACGCTTTCCCGCCGCCTCGTGCGCGTTGGGGTCCTGGTCAATGCAAATCAAACGACCGGTTGTCAGCCGTTTTGCAATCTCTAAGGAATGACCGCCGCCGCCCATGGTGCCGTCTACATAAATGCCGTCAGGCCTGATATTCAAATTGTCGATGCACTCGTTCAGGAGTACGGAAATATGATGAAATTCCATGCCTGCCGCCTTTCCTTTTGTTTATGCAATGTCTGTTTTTTAAATCATTCATAAATTCGCTTCGCAAATTTATTCATAACGAATCATTCTCTTCGAGAATTCCAAATGCCGCCCTGCGGCATTTGCTTTTGCAATCAAAGATTGCAAAAGGATTCGTTAGATGCCCAAGTTCTCCATCTCAAAGGCAAGCTCGTTGCTGATGTAATCCTCTTCGTCGCTGTATTCGCTCCAATTATCCTTATTCCAAATTTCAATGCGGTTATTCACACCGATGGAAACAATATCCTTTTTCAAGCCTGCGTATTCTCTCAGATGCGTCGGCACCATAATTCTTCCCTGATTATCCAGCTCACATTCCACCGCGCCTGCAAAGAAAAAACGCACAAATTTACGCGCACCGGGGTTTGTCAGCGGAAGCTGCTTCAGCTTTTCCTCGAAAATCTTCCATTCCTCCTGCGGATAAGCAAACAGGCAGTTATCCAGACCCTTTGTCACAACGAAACGCTCGCCAAGCCCCTCTCTGAACTTTGCCGGAACGATTAAACGCCCCTTTGCATCAATCGAGTGCTGATATTGCCCTAAGAACATTTCGCTGTCACCACCTTCCGCCACTTTCACCCCTTCGCGGTAGTTTTCCACCACAAAAAACCACTTTGCGCCACTTTTAACCACATTGTAATATAGCCGCCACAAAAAAACAACCCCTTCCGCCCCATTTCTATTGATTTTTTCATTAAAAAAGCGCTTCCCTTCAAGCGTTTTCCCCAAGAAAAAAAGGAGTTCCCCTCCACCTCCCACCAAAATACATTTTTTCCCATCCTCCCCTCCCTCCCCTGCATCCACAAAAGAAAGAAAAGCACAAAAAAAGAACCCGAAAAATGGGTTTTCGAGTTCTCCTGTTTTTTGTCTATTTCTTTTTATAATATTCCATCATGGCTTTGAAGCCGGGCAATGCCCCTTCGATGGTCTCCGGCGCAACGCAGTACGCAATCCGCACATAGCCGGGACAGCCGAACCCACTGCCGGGTGTCAGCAAAATCCGATGCTCCTTGATTTTCTCCACAAATTCCAAATCGTTTTCCGTCGGCGTTTTCACAAACAGATAGAACGCCCCCTCCGGCTTCGGCATTTCATAGCCGTATGCCGTCAGCGCATCATACAGGCGTTTTCTGTTTTTATCATAAAAGCCGATATCCACCGTTTCATCGCAGCACCGGGCACAAACCAGCTGCTGTAAGCCGGAGGCATTGATAAAGCCCGTAATGCGTGTTGCAACTGCAACAGCCGCAACGATATTCTCAAAATCCTCCACCTCGCTGCGCAGTGCCAGATAGCCGATACGGTCGCCCGGCAGGGAAAGGGATTTCGAGAAGGAATACGCCACAATCGTGTTTTTATAATCATTCGGAATCCAAGGCACGCTCGCCCCGTCAAACACCAATTCCCGATACGGCTCATCCGAAATCAGATAAATCGCATGTCCGTATTCCTGCTCCTTCTTCGCCAGAACCGCAGCAATCGCCCGAATCGTTTCCTCATTATACACCACACCCGTCGGGTTGTTGGGGTTATCAATCAGAACGGCTCTCGTCTTTTCCGTCACGCATTTTTCCAACGCCGCAGGGTCGGGCTGAAAGGTGGGAATATTCGGCGGCACTGTCGTCAGCGTACAGCCTACGTTGTCCGCATATCTGTCATATTCCCCGAAATAGGGCGCAAAGGTCAGAATCTCCTGCCCGGGGTCCATCAGCACCTTCAGCAGGCAGTTCAAGCCCCCTGCCGCACCGGTACACATCATGATGTTGTTCGCGTCAAAATGCTCCCCAAAGCGGCGGTTCAGGCTTGCGGCAATCCTCTCCCTTGCCTCCGGAAAGCCGTTATTCGGCATATAATGATGCAGATACCAAGGGTCGGTTTCCTGCAAAACGCGGATACTCGTTTCCCGAATACTGTCGGGCGCAGGCAGGTTGGGATTGCCCATCCCGAAGTCATACACACTTTCCGCGCCGTATTTTTCCTTTAATCTTGCACTTTCTGTATACATGCTGCTCATGGCAGCGCTTCTCTCCAACAGCTTAGACATCTTTTCGGAAATCATTGGCTGTCACCTTCTTTCCTTTTTTCTTTTGTATTTTTTCCGCTTACGCCTTGTTTTCCACAAGGAAAGCAATGGCATCCACATAGCCCTTGAGGCCTCTGCCCATGATGGTTTTCACGCAAGCCTTCCCCGCATAGGAAATCCGGCGGAAATCCTCTCTTTCCTTCACATCGGAAATATGCACCTCCACCGCAGGCAGGCGAACTGCCTTCAGCGCGTCCAGAATCGCAACGCTCGTATGCGTATACGCCGCAGGGTTAATCACAATTCCCTCTGTGCCGTCAAAATATGCCTGCTGGATACGGTCTACCAAATCCCCCTCATGGTTGGATTGGTAAATTTCCCCCTCCACGCCCTTTTCGGCAAAGGTCTTCTCCAGAAGTGCCTTCAAATCCTCGTAGGTCTCGGCACCGTAAATATTTTTTTCCCGAATCCCAAGCATATTGATATTCGGGCCATT
>ENA-UERU01001607-UERU01001607.1-human-gut-metagenome-genome-assembly--contig:-NODE-1607-length-11558-cov-15.324275_pt1 | contig 11558 bp, 15 predicted proteins | sample MGYA00242988_ERZ507989 | MGnify/ENA primary metagenome ERZ507989 (study PRJEB26167, sample SAMN06115519) | human gut metagenome | host: Homo sapiens | place: China:Hunan | collected 2015-08-21...
ATCACCGTTTTTTAAAGCGAACAGTTCTTTAATTTTTTCATCTTCACTTGTTGGTGTTCGTCCTAGTAAATCATCTAGCGATACATTTAATATATCTGCTATTTTAACTAATATATTATATTTAGGTTCACGACCAGCATTTTCATATCCTTTTAATGTTGTATATGGAATATCTAATAATTTAGCTAATTCATCTGAAGAATATCCTCGTTGTTCTCGATAATATCTTAATCTATCTTTAAAATCCAAATATAACAACTCCTTTCAACTATAATTATATATTAGTTTTGAATAAAACTCAATAATAAAATATTTAAAATGAATATTGACATTATAAAAAGATTGTACTATATTTTTATTAGAAACGAATATTTTATAATTTAAATATATTCAAATAGAATAAAAGGAGGCTTATTATTGTGTCAAACTTTAAACTGGATTTATTTAAATTTGATTTAGCTAGAGCTAAAAAATGTTACAACAAAAAACAAGTAGCTAAAAAAGCTGGCTTATCTTACGACAATTTAATGAAAATTTTAAGCGGTAGAATTTCATTGACTGCTACATCATTGGGCAAAATAGCAAAAGCTTTAGATGTTGAACCAATAGAGCTAATACAAGATGAGGACTAACCGCCAAAAAAGTAAAATAAAAAAGCCCCTAGATATTTTAGGAGCTATCGAAAGGAATACTTTATATATGAATTTTATACAATATGTTGATAACTTAGCAAAAATATCTGACGATTTAAACGCAATTAGCATTATCATCAGCGAGTTAGATTTAACCGTTGTTGTTGGTAAAGAAGATAGTGCAGATATAAGAAACTTTTTAAGTGGTGAAATATTAAGACGTGCTGATACTATAAATAATATATCAAATGATATTTATATAGGTGGTAAAGAATATAAAAAAAAATATCAAGAAGCAATGCAAAAATGACACAAGATAGAAAAGAAATATAAATATTTTATGTATAAGATTGTAATTGATATAACGAACTTTTTTATTGAATAAACGTATAAATTTTAAATATTTTATGAAAGGATAGAGCGAGTTAAAAGATTTAGAACCTCAAAATAATACTTTAAATATTAATAAAAAAAGCCCCTAGAATGTCTAGGAGCTATCGAAAGGAAGTTAAAAACATGGATAATCAAAATAATTTAGTTCGTATGTTCAAAAATCAAGTTGTCGTATCTAGTATACAACTTGCAGAGCATTTTGACAAACGTCATTGTGATGTTTTACGTTTACTCAACGCACTTCTGCGTTCAGCTAATAAGCAAAGGCTTTCTAAGCACTTTTTTAAGTCGAATTATAAAGATGAAACAGGCAAAAATAACACTATGTATCTAATGGATAGGGACGGATTTAGTCTGCTTGTCATGAGTTTTAAGGGTGAAAAAGCTTTAAAGTGGAAATTAGATTTTATTGATGCCTTCAATGCTATGGAGCAAGAAATAAAAGATAATCAACATCAAATAAGTGCTGATTTAAAAGATAAACTATATACTACATCAATTGAACTTGAAAAGATAAAAATACTTCGTCATAAACTTTTTGAAGAAAGTATGAACCAATCAGCGTTATTAAATGAAAAACGAGCCGAATTATTAAGATATAAAGCTTTTAGAGATTTAATAATAGCTAAACAGCTAGAAAATGACTCCGCTGGATTATCATATGACGACGTTGATGAAATCGACAATAGAATTTTCGGCGAGATAGATTAAAACTTATCAAATTAGCATTTAGTGAAGTGCTAAAAATCCTAAAATAAGGGAGCGATTAAATAAATGTTTTATGTACAAGACGATATTGTAATTGATATGGTAGACTTTTGCCCATTTAATAAAAATAACATTGATGAGAAATTCCAAAGACTTAAGCAAAGGATAGAAAAAGCCGAAAGATTTAGAGCAAAATATAATAAAACGAAACAATATGACCGCCAAAAATATTCAGATTGACGCTGACAGGCTGTTTATCAAACTTTAGGAGGATTTATATACATGGATAATCTAATAACGCTTAAAATCAAAGCTACGAGTTTTAACAGGCTCATAGATGAATTAAAGAGCTTAAAAGATATGTATTTAGACTTTAGCAATAATACAGATAATATTATAACTGGCTCATCTTTTCATATTATTGTCAAAGACTTAGAAACTTTAATAGCTAAATATGAATATAAAAAAAGCCCCTTGCAATAAGACAAGGAGCATTAGAAATAAAATACAATAAAAATTTTAACATAAAAAGAGGTGTTTTAAAATATGGAAACTATAAAAAGTCGATTTATAACCGCTAAAGAAATTGCCGAAGATTGCAATATATCTATATCCAAAGCTTATGAATTAATTAGAGAAATGAATAAGGAAGTAGAAGCAATGGGCAAAATCACGCTAAAAGGCAAGATAAACCGCCATTTCTACGAGAAAAAAATAAATCCTACTGATTGATATAGCATAAAAAAATAGCCCCGTTATTGGGGCTTTAACTTTATTCTGTAGTAGCTGATGAAATACCATATCAAAGGAGATGACAAAATGGCGGGTGATGCTAAAAATCTTTCATTCTATGAGTTATTAGATAAATACCAGTTTAAGTTTTATAAATATTACCATGTATTATTTAAAGTTGGTTTAAAGCCTAACGAGGTACACACATTATCAATAATTTTAAGTTTTAATAAAGCAGGTCAGGATTACATTGGAAGTTGTAATTTTTTATCTAAAGAATTGAACATTACATCAAGAACCGCTTTAAATACTTTAACCAGTTTGATAAATAAAGGTTTTATAAGAAAACAAGCTAGTAAAGGTGGTAATACAAGCGTATATTCTATAAATGAAAAATTTTTAAAAGATATATTTTTGAACTATGAAAATTTTTCACAGTTAACGGATAATAAACCGTTACAAAATGTTACGGTTGAACAGTGGAAAAATTCCACGGTAAACAGTGAAAAAAATTCACAGTTAACCGACAATAAAGATGTAGTTAACTATGAAAAAAATTCACAAAAACCATGTAAAAATTTCACAGTTAACTATGAAAAAATTTCACACAATAAGAATATATATAAGAATAATAATAAGAATATATATGCTCATTCAGAAAATGAGCAGGTATATAATCATGAAGATGATAAACAAAAAGAAGATGATAACCATTCTTCTAATACCATAAAGCAGGATACTAAGAATAAGGCTATCAAAAAACAGAATAAAGAACTAAATGAGTTGCAGGAAAAACAGTTTGATAAGTTTTGGCAAGCGTACCCGAAAAAGGTAAGCAAGAAACAAGCTCAAAAGTCATGGAAAAAAATCAACCCTTCTTTAGAGTTATTCGAGAAAATACTCAAGGCTTTAGAAATGGTCAAACAAACTGAACAATGGAAAAAAGACAATGGGAAATATGTTCCTTATCCTGCAACATGGTTAAATCAAGAGCGTTGGACTGATGAAATAAATATGATGCAGGATAATAAAATGGCAATCAAAGAAGAACAAAAAACAAAGCCAGTTTATTATCCAGTCTGTGAAAATATGTTGGAAAATGATTTTTAAAATGGATAACGTTTTATAAATCTAAAATACGGCTAATAATTCGATATTTAGCCACTAACGATATTTTTTAATGTTTTAGATAAAATTATATACGCCAAATATAAAAAAGGCTTTAAAGCGATTTTAGAGCCTAAAAAGGAGATGTAGAAAAATGAAAAATAAAAATAATTTGCCATGCAATATTGAAGCAGAACAAGCAGTGCTAGGAGCGATTTTAATTGCTGATAGAACAATCATTGATGATATAAATTTAAGAGTAGATGATTTCTACAGACCTAGTCATAAGATTATTTATAAAGCAATGTTGACGTTATTTAAAGCCAATAAACCTATAGACAATTTAACAGTTATTGAGTACTTAGACAAAACGAATGAACTCGAAAAAGCTGGCGGAATAGCGTGCATCACAAGTTTAGTAAACTGTGTACCTTCAGCAAGTAATGTAAAATATTATGCTGACATGGTAAAAGATACCGCCATAAGAAGAAAATATATTCAAGCAGGCGAGCAAATAAAGGATATCGCCTATACTGCTGAAAATATAGATAGTGCAGTAAGTGAAGCAGAAAAGTTGATATTTGATATCTCAAAAGAAAATGTTTATAAGGGCGATATTATCGAACCTACTGATTTAATGATTGAGTGTATGCAAGAAATAGAATACCAATATGAACATAATCAAAATGGTGTATCGGGTATTGATACGGGTTATATAGATTTAAATAAAATCACTGGCGGATTTCAAAAATCAGATTTTATTATCATAGGTGCAAGACCTGCAATGGGAAAAACAGCTCTTGCCTTAAGCATGGCTAGTAAGATTGCAAAGAAAAATATACCTGTAGCGGTGTTTTCTTTGGAAATGTCAAAAGCCCAACTCGGTAAAAGGCTAATTAGCGGGGCAAGTTGCGTTAATTCGCAAAAAATATCTACTGGTCGTTTAAATGAAAACGAATGGCAAAGAGTTATAAAAGCTACTGATATATTATCTAAAAGACCAATCTATATTGAAGATAGTGCAGAGATTAATATTTTGCAGTTGCGAAGTAAAGCAAGGCAATTAAAAAGACAAAAGGATATAAAACTTATTATTATAGACTATTTACAATTATTAGCATCTGAAAGAAAAAGAGATAATAAAGTTCAAGAAGTGTCTGATATATCAAGACAGTTAAAGATTTTAGCCAAAGAATTAAATATTCCAGTGATTGCCTTAGCTCAATTAAGCCGAAGCGTAGAAGCTAGACAAGATAAAAGACCTATGTTATCAGATTTAAGGGAGTCAGGCTCAATCGAACAAGATGCGGATATAGTCATGTTTTTATATCGTAATGAATATTATAATGCTAATACAAATAATAAAAATTTAGCTGAATTGATAATATCTAAACATAGAAACGGCTCAACGGGCAAAGTAAATTTATATTATCATCATGATTATTGTTTTTTTGATGATTGTATTATGGATATTTAAAAATTGGCATAATATCACTAATAAAATAAGATTAGAGGGTTTATATAAATGACTGATGTAATAATTTTTCACACTGATGAACAAGGTAATAAAACAGCTTGTATAATGTCAAATAGTAATACAGCTTTTGATGATTTATTTGAATTTATAAAAGATGATAATTTTAAAATGATTAAAACCAAATTGAATGAAAAAGCATATAAAGCGTTTATTAGCCAACATTGTGAAAATTAGTTGATGAGGATATAAAAATGATAAATGTAGCAATTTTTAACGATAACGGAAAAGAAAAAGAATTAATCTTATTAGGTGTAAAAGGTAGAAATGTATTTGATGATATAGAACAATTTAAAAATCAAAATTATAAAGTCAAAATTAGTACAGTAAGTAAAGAGTCTTTAAAAGCATTTCTAAAAGCAAATATATAATATAAAACGAAGGGCATTAGCTCGCTATATATGGCGGTGCTAGTGCCTTTTTATTTATCTATGTATAATAATATCATTGAGGTGATTTTTATGACTAATATAGACCAGCTAGATAAAATATTACAGAGTCTCAATACAGAATTACAAAAGAACAAGGAAATAGAAGATTTAAAACAAATAGATGATAAATTTATGGAAAATGTTATATTAGATTTAAATAGTGAATTAAGTAAAATGTAGGGCTTTTATTAATCTTAAAGATAGGAGCGTTTATAATGAATATAGCTAAAAAATATCTTGAACAGGCATATATTGGATATCATAGAATAATATGTTATGACTTAATGATAAAGGGCATACAAGAGGATTTATCTAAGTTTAACAATGATAAAATTATTATACCTAGATTAAAAGCTGAACTAATAAGCTATGAAAAACAAAGAAGATATTGGCTAAATAAAAGAATAGAATTAAAACAGTTTATTATAAATTTAAATATTAAAGATAAAATAAAACAAGTTCTAATACTTAGATTTATTGAGTTAAAGAAAAGACGTGAAATAAGTGATATATTACATTATTCATTATCATATATTGATAGATTATTAAAACGAGGCTTATTTTTTATTGATGAAAAACTAAAATCTAGTAGTCAAAAAGTAGTCATTTAGTTGTCAGTTTTAACAATAAAAGGTTGCAAAAAGGTTACAACTAAAACTATTGAAAATAAGACGTTTTTTATAATTTGATAGCCTAGAAAAACCTAGAATAATGAACATATAAACAGATTTATTGGCGGTCAAAGAATGATATGAAATGTACCCCAAAGGTGCATCTTAAACAAAACAAAAAATGTCCAAAACAAAACGAAAAAGGTCCCAAAAAGGTACTGAAACAAAACAACCTAAAACGAATATGAAAAACCGCCATAAGCCTTGATAATAAAAGGTTTATATGTATTGGAAAAGGTTCAAAAATTATATAAAAAGGTTTAAAAAAATGATACGAAACAAAACGAAAATTGAACCTTTTTTTCAACTCTAATTAAGGCTTTAAAAGATATGTAAAAATTATATAAGCGTTCATCAGAGTGAGTCTATTTTATAGATATTACAAAAGCTAGTAATTTTATAAAATGGTCATGAGGAATATTATAAAAATAGGTGATTTTGTAATAACTAAGAATATCGCCAAAGATGATGACTATTTCTGTAAAATAAAAAAAGCTGGTGCAGTCATTTAAAACTACATCAGCTTTTAAGATAATGAGATTATTTATAGTATATATCGTATCATTTTAACTTTGGTATCAATCAATGAAAAATTTAAATTAATGGTGGCTCAATATTACTATGTTAATTGATGATGCACATATTTTACCAGCTAATTTTTTATAAAATCTTAATAACTACTGTGATTACTAACTTTATAGATTTATAACCAATATTTGCCATTTGCTGGTAAATCTTTTTAAAGTCTTGCAATATTAATAGTTTATAACTATAATGTAATTAATAAATCCTAATAACATTAGGGATAAATATCAACAGGTGCTGTACGAATACCGGAATAAAACATTTGCTCCAGCAAAGAAATTAAAGATAAATATCAACAGGTGCTGTACGAATACAAGGTGGCAAATCACCACTTTTAAAAATATTTTTATGATAAATATCAACAGGTGCTGTACGAATACGCTTCTTGATTGTCGTAAAACTCAAACCATTTATGTGATAAATATCAACAGATACTGTATAAAGAAAATTGAATATGTATTATTTGGAGTATGGCGGTTATTAATAAAAATACCGCCATATTTTGATATATAACTATTAGTCAAAACTAATTGACATCTTGTTATATATTCATATATGGCGGTTAAAATTAACGTACTGAAAACGTACTATTATAAAAAGAACAGAAAAAAATAGAAATATTTAAATATAAAATAGCCTATATTATATAGGAAGGAAAAAGATAAAAATAAGGTGAAATTTGATTAAAAATATATGCTGAATAATTAAGAAATAAAGTCGTAGCCTTTTATTAAAAGGTTACGGCTTTTTTGTTTTATAATGATAAAATTTATTAGATATTTTATTTTACATTATTGGCGAAGTTTAAATAAAATAAATATTATTTTATCCTTGTTATAATAATTTATTAAGCTATAAAGATAGAATAATCAGCATAAAAAGTTATTTTATTAGTAAAAAATATGTAAATATGTAAACTTTTTTCTTGACTATGTAATAGATAAGTTGTACAATGAATACACTATCAATTAGGGAGATGTAATTATGGTTAAATTTGTTGAAACAAAAACATTAAAAGAAAAAGTTGATGTTTCCACTATTGGTTTTGGAACACATTTTACAGATTATATGTTTGAAATGACTTATGATGAAGGTCAAGGTTGGCATGATGCTCAGATTGTACCTTACGAAGAAATAAAAGTTAGCCCAGCAAATGCAACGCTTCATTATGGTCAGGCTATTTTTGAAGGTATGAAAGCTTTCCGTCAGGGCAAAGATGTAGTTATTTTCCGTACTAAAGACCATTTAAATCGTTTAAATAATTCAGCTCGTATTCTTGATATTCCACCAATTGATGTTGATTTAGTATATGATGCTCTTCATCAATTAATCACTATTGAAAAAGATTGGGTGCCAAATAAAAAAGGTCAGAGCCTTTATATTCGTCCATTCATCTTTGCAGATGATCCATTCTTAGGTGTTAGCGTATCTAAAAGATATAAATTCTATATCATTCTTTCTCCAGTAGCTGCTTACTATGCACATGGATTTGCTCCAGTAAAAATTATGGTAGAAGATACATATGTTCGTGCAACAAAAGGTGGTTTAGGTGAAGCAAAAACTCCAGCTAACTATGCAGCAAGCCTCCATGCAGGTCTTGAAGCTCACAAAAATGGTTATGACCAAGTATTGTGGTTAGATGGTGTACATCGTAAATACATCGGTGAAGTTGGTTCTATGAACATTTTATTCAAAATTGATGGTAAAATCGTAACTCCTGCTTTAGATGGTACTATTTTAAATGGTATCACAAGAAGAACTGTTCTTGCTGTAGCTAAAGAATGGGGCATGGAAGTAGAAGAACGTCCTATTACTATTGATGAATTAGTAGAAGACTACGAAAATGGTAAATTAGAAGAAGTATTCGGTTCTGGTACAGCAGCTGTAATTTCCCCTGTTGGTGTACTCGGCTATAAAAATAAAGTAATGACTATCAATGATGGCAAAATTGGACCATTTGCTCAAAAAATGTTCAATTATATCACAGGACTTCAAAGCGGTGAAGAAAAAGATATTCATGGCTTCATTGATAAAGTAACAACTGTAGACTAATTTTCTTAAAGATATAAAATATAAAAAAGCTCTCGAGAGATTATTTTTTTCGGGGGCTTTTTTGTTTTAAATTTGTCATATAATACTTTAGTTGAAAGCTTTTTTGAGAAAATGTTATAATAATCATAATAAAAACTTTGTAATATAAGTATATTTTTGCTAAAATATATATATTTGAAACTAACAGAGATTAAAGGAGGGTTTTTAGTGCCTGTAAAAATAACTATGGAGGATTTAAAGCAAAAGTTAGCGGGTCCTCAATATAAATTAACTCCTCAAAGAAAAATAGTATTGCAGATTTTTTTAGATAGACCTAGCCAGCACTTAAGCGCTGAAGATGTGCATTTTATTTTAAAAGAACAAAAATGCGAAATTGGTTTAGCTACAGTATATCGTAGTTTAGAATTATTGAGCGACTTAAATATTTTAAACTATCTCGATTTTGGCGATGGTTGTCGTCGTTATGAATTAAATGATGCAAGTCCTAATGAACATCAACATCATCATTTAATTTGTGTAGAATGTGGCAAAGTATTAGAATTCACAGATGACCTTTTAGGTAATCTTGAAGAAAAAATAGAAGATACATGCAAATTTAAAATTGTAGACCATCAGTTAAAATTCTTTGGTTATTGTGAAGATTGTCAGAAAAAGCGTGAATTGAAATCGTGAAAATAAAAACATTTTATTTAAATAGTACAAAAGAAATTATTGTAAAAATAGTAAAAGAGATTTTAGTATTATTTAAAGTAGAAATAAATGATGCAAATGATACTATTTTCGATTACGATGAATTGAAAATAGAAAATATATATGATGATGTGGCTTTAAATGGTGTAAAAACAGTCTTGACTTTGCGTAAAGATGAAAAATTATGGACTTATACAAGACAAAGCTTTTTACATGATGATGAAAGTGTAAAAGCAGGGACTAATCGTTTAATTAAATTAAATTTATATCATATCTTTTGCGAAGATTTACAAGCTAAAAAAGCTCCTTGGGGAATACTTCATGGAGTTAGACCAACAAAAATCGTACACCGTTTAATGGAGCAAGGATTAGACCGTCAAGGTGTGATAGGACGTTTACAAGATGATTATGAGGTACAAATAGATAAAGCAAATCTAATCACAGATATTGCTTATTTACAATTACCTTTTTTAGCAAAGGCAAATGACCCAAAACTTATCAGTGTTTATGTAGGAATTCCATTTTGCCCATCACGTTGTTTATATTGTTCTTTTCCTTCAAGTATATTGCCAAGTAGCGAGATGACTCGCAAATATTTGCAGACTTTAAATTATGAAATTACTAAAATTAAAGCTTTAATAGAACAATATGATTTTAAAGTACAAAGTATTTATGTAGGTGGAGGCACTCCTACAAGTTTAAATGAAAATGATTTTGATGATTTATTATCTTTAGTGGCTAAATCATTTAAAGGCGATTATGTTGAAGAGTTCACTGTGGAAGCAGGCAGACCTGATTCTTTAAGTCTTGAAAAAGCAAAATCCATAGTAAAATATGGTGCAGATAGAGTTAGTGTAAATCCACAGACAATGCAAGATAGAACATTATCTTTAATTGGCAGAAAACATACTTCAGCAGATATTTTGCGTGCATTTAAACAAGTGCGTCAAGCTGGTATAAAGCATGTGAATACTGATTTAATCATTGGACTTCCTGGAGAAGATATAAAAGATGCTAAAGATACGATTAATAAAGTAATTGATTTAGCTCCAGATGATATAACTTTGCATGCTTTGGCACTAAAAAAAGGTTCAGAATTAAAGCTTATAAGAGATAATATTGTTTTGCCTGATGATGAAACGGTTCAAGCTATGGCTAAGATAATGACAACTGCTATTGATGAATATGGTTTAATTCCATATTATATTTATCGTCAAGGATATATGAGTGGTCAATTAGAAAATGTAGGTTATAGCAAAAAGGGTCAAGAAGGCATTTATAATATTCAAATAATGGGTGAACGTCAGACTATTTTAGGTGTTGGCGGTGCAGCAACTAGTAAGATTACTTATCCAGGTAAGAGATTACAAACATCATTTAATGCAAAAGATTTATATACTTATTTAAATAGTATAGATAAATATATTGAACGCCGAGCAATGCTTTTAAAAGAAGCTTATGGCGATTAAAAATATGTAGAGGTGATATTTTATATGTTGACAAAAGCTCCTCGTGGAACGAAAGACATACTTCCAGATAAAGTAGGAAATTGGTTATATCTTGAAAATTTAATTAGAAAATTATGCGGTCAATATGGTTACCGTGAAATCAGAACACCTATTTTTGAGCATACTGAATTATTCCAACGTGGTATTGGTGAAACTACTGATGTTGTAGAAAAAGAAATGTATACTTTCACAGATAGAGGTAATAGAAGTATTACTCTTCGTCCTGAAAATACAGCAGCAGCAGTACGCTCTTACTTAGAAAATAAATTATATGCAGATACAAATTTATGCAAATTATTCTACATCGGTTCAATGTTTAGATATGACCGCCCACAAGCTGGTCGTTATCGTGAATTCCATCAGTTTGGTGTAGAAGCTTTAGGTGAAGCAAATCCAGCAGTTGATGCTGAAATCATTTCTTTAGCTGTACAGTTCCTAAAAGATTTAGGGCTTAAAGATATAAAATTATTATTAAACTCTGTAGGTTGTCCAAAATGTAGACCTGTATATCGTCA
>ENA-UERU01001627-UERU01001627.1-human-gut-metagenome-genome-assembly--contig:-NODE-1627-length-11362-cov-53.362782_pt1 | contig 11362 bp, 9 predicted proteins | sample MGYA00242988_ERZ507989 | MGnify/ENA primary metagenome ERZ507989 (study PRJEB26167, sample SAMN06115519) | human gut metagenome | host: Homo sapiens | place: China:Hunan | collected 2015-08-21...
ATCGGCTTGTGGTGGTAAAGGTTCTTGCGGTCAATGTAAATGCCAGGTTGTAGAAGGCGGTGGTGAGATTCTTCCTTCTGAAAAGGGACATTTCAGCCGTAAACAACAACAGGATCATTGGCGTCTGGGTTGCCAGGTGAAAGTAAAAGGTGACCTGGGCATCAAGATTGATGAATCTGTACTGGGTGTTAAGGAATGGGAATGCGAAGTAATCAGCAACAAGAACGTTGCCACTTTCATCAAAGAGTTTATTGTGGCTTTGCCGAAAGGTGAACACATGGACTTCGTTCCGGGTTCATACGCTCAGATTAAGATTCCTAAATTTGAAATGGACTACAACAAGGATATCGATAAAGACCTTATCGGTCCGGAGTATCTGCCCGCATGGGAAAAATTCGGTCTGTTCGGCTTGAAATGTAAGAATACGGAAGAAACCATCCGTGCTTACTCTATGGCCAACTATCCTGCCGAGGGTGACCGTATCATGCTGACAGTGCGTATCGCTACTCCTCCGTTCAAACCGAAAGATCAGGGTCCCGGCTTTATGGATGTGAATCCGGGTATCGCTTCATCTTACATTTTCACGCTGAAACCGGGTGACAAGGTAACGATGAGTGGTCCTTACGGAGACTTCCACCCGATCTTCGATTCTAAGAAGGAAATGATTTGGGTAGGTGGTGGTGCCGGTATGGCTCCGTTGCGTGCACAGATTATGCACATGACCAAGACACTGCACACTACCGACCGTGAACTTCACTATTTCTATGGTGCACGTGCATTGAACGAAGTATTCTATCTGCCGGACTTCCAGCAATTGGAAAAAGACTTCCCGAACTTCCACTTCCATCTGGCTTTGGACCGTCCGGATCCCGCAGCCGATGCAGCAGGCGTGAAGTATACCGCAGGTTTCGTTCACAATGTGATGTATGAAACTTATCTGAAGGATCACGAAGCTCCCGAAGATATTGAATACTACATGTGTGGTCCCGGCCCGATGTCTAATGCAGTTGTTAAGATGCTGGATAGCCTGGGTGTTGAGCCTGCTTCTATCATGTATGACAACTTCGGCGGATAAAAGCAATACTCCATAAAGGAGTAAAAAGATAACCTGAAAAGAGATAGCAAGTTGCTTAATATATAGCGACTTGCTATTTTTTTTATTATGTAATTAGAAATAATCGTAAGAATTTGACGCACAACCGAATAAAAAATAGTAACTTTATAAACGAATTAAAGAAAAGTATGGCCAAGAACATAAATATACAAGTAACTGATAACTTGACAGATAACTTTCGTGGTTATGCTGCATTGCTTCGCAAAATCAAACAACGGGTACTGATTGCCCAGCAACGAGTAATTTATGCCGCCAACGAAGAAATGCTTCGGATGTATTGGGACGTTGGCGAAATGTTACAGCAAAGCCAAGATGCAGATGGCTGGGGCAAGAAAACCTTGCAACGGTTGGCTGTGGATTTGAAGAACGATTATTCCGAGATAAAGGGATTTACTGTACGCAATATGCAATATATGGTGCAGAGCATTACCAATCACTGGACGACACGCTATCTGCAAGAAGCCATCAAACTTGATGACTACGGCAAGCATGGAGCGTTGGCAAACAACTTCACTGAACCCCTGCCTGTTCCGGAAGCAAATGATGTGAAATCAATGCTCAAAGACCCATATATATTTGATATGCTGACTTTCACAGAGCAATATAATGAACGTGACGTGGAAATCGGTTTGGTGAAGCATGTGGAGAAATTCCTTGTGGAAATGGGTGCAGGCTTCGCTTTCATGGGACGACAGTATCATATAGAGGTGTCGGGTGATGATTACTATATCGATATACTGATGTATAATGCTTTTCTGCATTGCTATCTGGTGATAGAATTGAAAGATACGGAGTTTATGCCGGAATATATCGGCAAACTGAATTTCTATTGCTCTGCCGTGGATGATATTCTTTGCCGAGAGGGGGACAACCGGACTATCGGACTGTTGCTTTGCAAGAGTAAAGACCGTATCAAGGCAGAATATGCCTTACGTGATATTCAGAAGCCTATCGGAATTTCCGATTATGAATTAGGACAGGCCTTGCCTAAAGACTTCCGAGGCAGTTTGCCTACGATTGAAGAAATCGAGAAAGAACTGGAATCTAACAGGGAATGAACAAAATACACAAAAACATTAAATCATATTACAATCTTATGTTAAAGAAATTGTTACTTGTTTCATGCTTGTTTGTTTCAATAAACATCCAGGCTCAGAATGCCGATGTACGAATCGGACAGCTTATCAATGAAAGTAATTGGTTTGAATTGGAACATGAGTTGAAAGCAACTCCGGCTAATTCCATATCGCCATTTTTACGGCAGTTGGCTACAGCCATGACACATTATTATTTCAACAGACCGGATTCGGCATGTACCGTACTTGCTGATCTGCTGAACAATCATCAGCAAGAGTTGGGGGATCAAACCATGAGTATGGTTGTTCTGTTAAGTACTAATCTGACAAGAATCGGCCATTACAATGATGCAGCCGGACTGCTACAGAATATCTATGACCAACTGGCAGCTATGGGAACTGACAGTACCCTAACCGAACCATATAAAGCCCAAGCACAGCAGTATCGTGCTCTGGCTGCTTGCGATCCTCTTTATCAACCGCTTTACAAATCGGATGAATACCGTATCCCGATGGTAATTGGTGATAAAGATGGGCAACGCTCCATTGAGATGAATGGAAGTATCAATGGAAAAGAAGGGCGTTTCCTGTTCGATACAGGAGCCGGCGGGAACCTGATAACTCCCAAATTGGCAAGGGCATATGGATTGCGTTCTTTGGATACAGACATCACTATAGGAGGTATTGGGGGGATGAAGCAGGGAGGCTATGCCATTGCAGACACGTTGCGTATCGGCGGGTTGACTTGGCTGAATGTGCCTTTTGCTGTAATTGATACCCAAACAGGGCATGAAGAAGCCGATAAGTATAATGAAAAATTTCAGCTTCCCCCTGTTATCGGACTTCCTGTCATGCTATGTATGCAGGAAATTCAATTGGACTTTGCACACCGAGAAATTATTATCCCGGCTATACCTACTCCTAATCCACTGGGCAAAAGTAATCTCATACGTACTGATACAGAAGGATTGCAGTTAAAAACACCCGATGAAACCGGGAATCATGTCTATTTCCATTTTGATACAGGCTGTTACTACACTTATATGCAGCCTACCTGGTACAACCGTCACAAAAAAGAAGTGGATTCAGCCGGTGTACCAGATTCACTTCGTATGGCAGGAATTGGAGGAGTATCAATTACCCGCACTTATAAGTTGCCGTATATGAAAATCCGTATAGGAAATGGCACAGCAATGATTGATTCAGTCAATGTGAATACAGGTATTGATTTGCATTCTGGACAAGTGAAGACAACTTCCTTTTCCGATGGCGCAGAAGACGGTGTGCTCGGCTTAAACGCACTGGAAAAGTTCTCCAAAGTGATTATTAACTTAAAGGATATGTATATGGAAGCTATTCCATTTACAGAGAAACAGTAAACGCATTGTATTCAATAGAATGTAAGGGAGAACCTGACGGTAATGTACCGAACGATTCTCCCTTTTCTTTTACTCTTCAAAAAAGCAGCAGATATTCCACCTTGCTTCTCTACTCGATGCCCGGAACACGGCTCTTTCATTTAAACTTGAAACAAACTGATAACCACTGATTATGCTGTTTCTACATCAACATAATCAGTGGCATTTATACCTACTTAGTGTCAATAGTGACATTAGATTACTTCTAAATGCTTATCAATCAAAATATTGAAAATTCAAAGCATTTTTAAATGAAAAAGCTGTGTGCCCGGAACTACTTTACCTTTATATTTTGAATAATGTAAGCAAAATATGCTACCTTTGCTATCAGCTTAAACAACGAACTAAAACAAGAAGTGGAATATCAATCATAAATTGCACCGAAATAAAGAAGAGTTTGCCAATATTGGCAAACTACATGAGTTAAGAAATAACAAAAGCGTTAAATCTTCACCCTTTAGAATGTACAATTAAAAGCTACGACCATATTTCTGACTTATTGCTTGCAAATTATTGGGTAATAACCAGTTGTATATGCTTTATTATGAATGTTCACTTGCAGGATGCAATGCGGAATCCTTCCGCTGTCACTCTTATCCATCGGAGCATCATCATCATGAGCCTGATGAAGGGGAAAGAATAAAATCCGGCATTATATCCGTGATTACAAATAAAATATTTATCTTTGCCTTATGAAGGGAAAATACAATATGGGTAATTGGATTACACCTTTATCGGCTGATGTGAACAATAATGATGTAGCGTGGTCTGTTTTAGTCGGAGGTGTAGCTTTTACTATAGTGTTTGCCATGATTGGAAATAAAATTTTAAAATCGGAGGTCTTTATGGATATGCTTGCTATGACCTATATAATAGTGAGTGTTATTGGAGTCGTTTTTTTTTGATATGGCTTTACACTAAGTCCGGTAAGAAGTGGCCGGAGAATCTGTAACTTCCATTCCAAACCCTATATCTATTATATTATGAAACAATTATTTATCTATTCTATTCTTTGTTTAAGCCTGGCAGCTTGCGGCGGAAAAAAGAACAATGCGGCAGAACCTCAGGAAACACCTGCTGCCGATAGTATTGTGGAAGAAAAGATAGTAGCACTTCCTCCATTGGAAGAAGGCGAAGTCTTTCTGAAAGATAAGGACCCCTTCGGTGAAGTGGTGGAACTGCAGGGAAACCATATAGTGGAACCGGATACGTTTATTTTTAAACCTGCTTCTCCGAATATGGTGATAAAGGATAGCCTGATGATTATGCAAAGTCGGAATGCGCCTTTTTATATATTCCGTTATCCTGAGTTTACTTACATAAAAACCGTCGGAAGAACCGGTAACGGACCGGATGAATTTGTTGCGCCTTATGTGATAGCTTCCCTTAATCCTGCTTATTTGTGTTATTTGTTCGAACGACCTAAAGGAATGCTTTACGGGCTTGATAAAAAGCTGGAGATACATCCGATACAAAAGATACATAGTTCAAAGTCGATGTGGGACTATATTGAACACATCTATGCTGCCGGTAAGAATAGTTTCGTCTATCCCAAAGGACGAAATATATATCGGGCTATTTTGGAGGGAGATTCCGTCAGGACAGAAGAAATAAAGGACATGACCCTGAAACAGGCAAAGAAGATGCCGGCTACCGGTTGCCTTGGTATCAATCCGGCGCGTCATCGAATGGTTTATGCATATAAATATGCCAGAATTATAAAGTTCATGGACTTGGACAGTAATGCAGAACGTACGCTTAACTTCCAGCAGTCCGGTTTTGACGAAGGGACTCTGCACATCGCAGATGGGCTGGATGCTAATGTGACGTATTATATGCAGGTGCTTCCGACCCGTGACTATGTATATATCACTTATTCGGGAAGAACGCCTTATGTAGTGGCAGCGGAGAACAACAAAGGGAAGCATCATATGTACGTTGAGAAATACGACTGGAATGGGAATCCTGTAAAGAAGTATAAGTTGAATGACTTTTGTGTATATACGGTTTTGGACGAAAAAACAAACCGTTTGGTATTGTCCACTTATTACTATGATGACCCGCTGGTGGTGTATCAGTTGGATTGATGCAGAGAATATGTTTGTCGATTAAAGAAAATAAGCCCGGTAAAATGAACTTTTATCGGGCTTTTTCTTTACTTTTGTATAAAAGGAAAAAGGTTATGATTAAGAATATATTGACAAATTTAAAGATTGAGCAGCTGAATGCAATGCAGGAGGCGGCTATAGATACTTGGAAAGAAGGAAAAGACCTGATTTTATTGTCACCTACAGGCTCCGGCAAGACTTTGGCTTATCTGTTGCCTTTGTTACAGAGTTTGAAACCTGATGTGAAAGGTGTTCAGGCCATAGTGCTTGTACCCTCCCGCGAACTGGCTTTGCAGATAGACCAAGTTTTCAAATCCATGAATACACCCTTTAAGGCTGTGAGCTGCTATGGCGGACGCCCTGCCATGGAAGAGCACCGTACTATCAAAGGAGTGCAGCCTTCGGTCGTCATAGGTACTCCGGGGCGTATGAATGACCATCTTTCGAAACAAAATATCGATGCAGAAACAGTGACTACATTAGTCATTGATGAGTTTGATAAATGTCTGGAGTTTGGTTTTCAAGAAGAAATGGCTACCGTTATCGGGCAGTTGCCCCGTTTGAAGCGGCGTTTTTTACTTTCGGCTACCGATGCCGAGGAGATTCCTCAATTTACGGGTCTGAACAAAACGATTAAGTTGAATTTCTTGAATACCGAGGAACAAACAGTGCAGCGCTTGCATTTATATAAAGTGCTCTCTCCCGGAAAAGATAAACTGGAGACATTGTATAAATTGCTGTGTACATTGGGCAGTCGCTCTACATTAGTATTTTGTAATCATCGTGAAAGTGTGGAGCGGGTAGGGAAGTATCTTCAATCCAAAAAATTCCAATGTGGTATTTTTCATGGCGGTATGGAACAGGACGACCGTGAACGTTCATTGTATAAATTCCGTAACGGTAGTTGCCATGTCTTGATATCCACAGACCTTGCCGCCCGCGGACTGGATATCCCCGAGATAGAAAATGTGGTTCATTACCATCTCCCGGTCAATGAAGACGGATACATCCATCGTAACGGCCGGACAGCCCGTTGGGAAGCTGAAGGAAATTCTTATATTCTACTCCATCAGGAAGAAATGCTCCCTGAATACTTGACGGAAGTCCCTGAAGAATTCCTCTTACCCGAAGTGACTCCCAAGCCGTCATTACCCGAATTTGTGACCTTATATATAGGAAAGGGCAAAAAAGATAAAATCAATAAGATAGATATTGTAGGGTTTCTCTTTAAAAAAGGTAACCTGAATAAAGATGAAATTGGGCGGATTGATGTGAAAGACCATTATTCGTTTGCCGCAGTATCTCGCAAAAAGATAAAGCAAACACTTAATTTGATACAGAATGAGAAAATAAAAGGGGTGAAAACGCTGATAGAAGAAGCAAAATAGTGTCATTATGTCATTTTACAACTCCTAATAATGAACGAATAATTCTAAAAGATTATTTTTATATGCTTTAAATCATTGTTTGTTGGAGTATAGCTTACAAAATGAAAGCATTAAAAAATAGATTTAACTAATTTGAAAGAAAATTATGTGGAAAATCGTAATTTTATTAGCGTTTTTTTTGGAAAGCTGAAAATAATGTGTAAATTCGCAAATGTAAGACATAAACAAATTGTATAACCAAAACTAACTTCAAATGAAAAAGCATAATTTCAATGCGGGACCATCTATCTTGCCTCGCGAGGTTATAGAGAAAACAGCTCAGGCTATTTTGGATTTTAATGGCTCCGGGCTTTCTTTGATGGAAATCAGTCATCGTGCTAAAGATTTTCAGCCTGTGGTAGACGAAGCAGTCGCTTTGTTCAAGGAATTGTTAAACATTCCTGAAGGGTATTCGGTACTGTTCTTGGGTGGTGGCGCCAGCTTGGAATTCTGTATGGTGCCTTTCAACTTCCTTGAAAAGAAAGCTGCTTATCTTAATACCGGTGTTTGGGCGAAGAAAGCAATAAAGGAAGCGAAAGCGTTTGGCGAAGTCGTAGAAGTGGCATCTTCTGCGGAAGCAACGTATACGTATATCCCGAAAGATTATACTGTTCCTGCCGATGCGGATTACTTCCATGTCACCACCAATAATACAATTTATGGTACGGAGCTTCATGAGGATTTGGACTCTCCGGTTCCTATGATTGCCGATATGTCATCTGATATTTTCTCTCGTCCGATTGATGTTTCTAAATATATCTGCATTTACGGCGGTGCACAAAAGAATCTGGCTCCTGCCGGTGTTACTTTCGTTATTGTGAAGAATGATGCTTTGGGCAAGGTATCACGCTATATTCCTACTATGCTGAACTATCAGACCCATGTGGACGGAGGTTCTATGTTCAATACACCTCCTGTTCTTCCTATCTATGCAGCGTTGCAGACTTTGCGCTGGATTAAGGCTAACGGTGGAGTGGCGGAAATGCAGAAGCGTGCCAAAGAGAAAGCCGAAATGCTGTATGCGGAAATTGACCGTAACAAGTTGTTCCGTGGTACAGTAACGGATAAGGCGGACCGTTCTTATATGAATATCTGTTTCGTTATGAATGATGAATACAAAGATTTGGAAGCAGACTTCCTGAAGTTTGCAACCGAAAAAGGTATGGTAGGTATTAAAGGTCATCGCTCTGTGGGTGGCTTCCGTGCATCTTGTTATAATGCCATGCCGAAAGAAAGTGTTCAGGCTTTGATAGATTGCATGCAAGAATTCGAGAAACTTCATTAATTGATTTATAAGAATAAGGGCGTGCTGTGAGTACGTCCTTATTTATTAATACAAATAAGACCATGAAAGTATTAGTAGCAACAGATAAACCGTTTGCTAAAATTGCAGTAGACGGTATTCGCAAAGAGATAGAAGCAGCAGGTTATGAACTGGCATTATTGGAGAAATATGGAGAAAAGGCAAAATTGCTGGAAGCGGTTAAAGATGTCGATGCCATTATTATCCGTAGTGATGTAATTGATGCTGAAGTATTGGACGCTGCTAAAGAGTTAAAAATTGTAGTGCGTGCCGGAGCAGGGTATGACAATGTGGATTTGGAGGCTGCTACGGCTCACAATGTATGTGTCATGAATACTCCGGGACAAAACTCCAATGCTGTGGCCGAACTAGCTTTCGGGTTGATGGTGATGGCTGTCCGCAATATGTATAACGGTGCTTCGGGTACTGAATTGAAAGGTAAGAAACTGGGTATTCATGCATACGGTAATGTGGGACGTAATGTAGCTCGTATTGCCAAAGGCTTTGGTATGGACATCTATGCATACGATGCTTATTGTCCGAAAGAGGTCATTGAAGCAGACGGTGTGAAGGCGGTTGCATCTACCGAAGAATTGTATGCTACTTGTAATATTGTATCTCTGCATATTCCTGCTACTCCTGAAACAAAAAATTCTATCAATTATGATCTGGTAGACAAAATGCCTAAAAACGGTCTGCTGGTTAATACCGCACGCAAGGAAGTTATTAATGAAGCCGACTTGCTGCGTCTGATGAATGACCGTCCTGATTTGGAATATGTTACTGACATTATGCCTGTACATCATGCCGAATTTGCTGACCATTTTCCGGGTCGTTATTTCTCTACACCGAAGAAAATGGGTGCCCAAACTGCCGAAGCGAATATAAATGCCGGTATTGCAGCTGCCAGGCAGATTGTGGGTTTCCTGAAAGATGGTTGCGAAAAGTTTCGCGTAAATAAATAAGTATTTATAACTTATAAATCTAATATTCTATGGCTATAATAAAACCCTTCAAAGGCATTCGCCCTCCGAAAGAACTGGTGGAGCAAGTCGCTTCCCGTCCTTATGATGTGCTTAATTCGGAAGAAGCCCGTGAAGAAGCAAAGGGTAATGAGAAATCACTTTATCATATCATCAAACCGGAAATAGACTTTCCGGCAGGTACAGACGAGCATGATGCGAAGGTGTATGACAAGGCTGCTGAGAATTTCCAGATGTTTCAGGACAAAGGTTGGCTGGTGCAGGACGAAAAGGAAAACTATTATGTGTATGCACAGACCATGAATGGTAAGACTCAGTATGGTTTGGTAGTAGGTGCCTATGTTCCCGATTATATGAATGGTATTATCAAGAAGCATGAATTGACCCGCCGTGACAAGGAAGAAGACCGGATGAAACATGTACGTGTGAATAATGCCAACATTGAACCGGTATTTTTCGCTTATCCCGATAATGCAGAACTGGATGCTATTGTTAAGAAATACACTTCTCAAAAACCGGAATATGATTTTATAGCTCCGGGTGACGGCTTCGGTCATTCATTTTGGGTTATAGACCGGGAAAATGATATTGAAGCCATTACTAAAGCTTTTGCCGCAATGCCTGCATTATATATTGCTGACGGCCATCACCGCTCGGCTGCCGCAGCATTGGTCGGAGCAGAAAAGGCAAAGCAGAATCCAAATCATAAAGGTGATGAAGAATATAATTATTTCATGGCAGTCTGTTTCCCGGCTAATCAGTTGACTATCATCGATTATAATCGTGTGGTGAAAGATTTGAACGGCTTGACTCCCGAAGAGTTCTTAGCGGCTGTCGGAAAGAACTTTGTCATCGAGGAAAAGGGCGTGGAAATCTATAAACCGCAAAGCCTCCATAATTTCTCCCTTTATCTGGAAGGCAAATGGTACAGCCTGACTGCCAAGGAGGGAACTTACGATGATAATGATCCTATCGGAGTGTTGGATGTAACTATTTCTTCTAATCTGATATTGGATGAAATCCTTGGTATTAAAGATCTTCGTTCTGATAAACGAATCGATTTCGTGGGTGGTATCCGTGGCTTGGGAGAACTGAAAAAGCGTGTAGACAGTGGCGAGATGAAAGTTGCTTTAGCGCTCTATCCTGTTTCAATGAAACAGCTGATGGATATTGCCGATACCGGCAACATTATGCCGCCGAAGACTACTTGGTTTGAACCAAAACTTCGTTCGGGATTGATTATTCATAAACTGAATTAATTTTTTGGAGAGGTGTATCAGAAGAAACTTTGGAGTCTTGATACACCTCTAAAACAATACAGTGATAAGAAGAAATCCAATTCTTCATATTCGGAAATGATTTATTATTGTTGTTGTATAGGTGTAATATAGATAAATTGTTGTTAGGACAAAAGAATAAATTTCTTTCCCTTTGTTTATTGCGAACAAATATCTAATTTCGCGGCGATTTTAAGAAGATAGACTATAATGACTAACAACAAGACTAAAGGATTTATCCTTGGAGCGATTGCAGCAGCCAGTTACGGCATGAACCCCCTTTTCACTCTTCCCCTTTACAGTGCAGGAATGAGCGTAGATACAGTATTATTTTACCGTTATTCGCTGGCTGTTATCGTTCTTGGCATTATGATGAAATTTCAAAAGCAATCTTTTGCCATAAAAAGGGTAGATGTGCTGCCACTCTGCATAATGGGATTATTGTTTGCTTTCTCTTCTTTGTTCCTTTTCATGAGCTACAACTATATGGATGCAGGCATTGCTTCTACCATTCTGTTTGTTTATCCGGTATTAGTGGCTATTATTATGGCGGTGGTCTTTAAAGAGAAGGTTTCCCCCATTACGATGTTTTCCATTGCTCTTGCCTTTGTAGGTATATCCATGTTGTGCAAGAGTCCGGGCGGACAGACACTCAG
>ENA-UERU01001629-UERU01001629.1-human-gut-metagenome-genome-assembly--contig:-NODE-1629-length-11354-cov-4.971624_pt1 | contig 11354 bp, 11 predicted proteins | sample MGYA00242988_ERZ507989 | MGnify/ENA primary metagenome ERZ507989 (study PRJEB26167, sample SAMN06115519) | human gut metagenome | host: Homo sapiens | place: China:Hunan | collected 2015-08-21...
ATGCGTTGACGTATACAAGATTCGGTCAAGGATGATATACCCTGTTTCTTTATCTAATTCGTATTTTTTCTTGCTTCCTTTTGAAATCTCGATCACCGAGATAAAATCTGTCGGAAAAATCCTTTCCTCACTGATATCATGCCATATACTTCCCATACTAACCTCCTCACTATTCCCGCATATCAGACGCGCCGTGTTCTTACAGATCCTGTCCGGCTATTTGCTCTGCGGAAACGTCCTGTTTAAATTCATAATATGATTTTACCTCTTTCCGTTGATTCCGTCCAGTATTATATCTCCGTCTTGATAGCGAATCTGAAACAATTCTTCTTTTTCCCCTATCTCTTCCCTTCTTAAATAAACATGAAAGCGAACCAAATCAATATCTTCTCCTAAATCTACCGAAAACTTCGTTGTGCGAAATGAGTTTTCTTCGTATTTTTGAACAACTTTTTCCGCAAATGCTTCTGCATCTTTGATTTCATCACAATTCGCCGCAACGGTCAGATCATACACATTATTTTCACATCGGCTCGCCACAACATCCGGTTCGTTTCCCTCCTGCATCTGCGCGTGACGCATCACCCATATCACAATACACAAAACTGCCGCCGCGCAAAAAATCAACGCCGGAATTTTTCCTGCCGCACCCCTGCATCTTCTCTGATCTCTTTTTCGCTTCACTTTGCATCACCTGTCTTTTTCGTCAATATTTGTATCACTTTTACAACCGATTATATAATCTGTTTTTGCCGGAATCAAGAAAATCGGTTGAAAATATGAGACATTTTTATAACAGATGATTTTCACATATAAAAAAGACACCCCACTTCCTGTGAGATGTCTTCTCTTCTATTCTATTCCATTTCTCTGTACTGCTGTGCGATATTCAATGCGTGATCGCCCATTCTTTCAAAATCTGTCAGTATTTCAGAAAAGACGATACCGCTTTGCGGCTTACATTTTCCTTTTTTCAGACGCTGCATCTGCTTTTTAAAATACTTATCCCGCATATCGTCCGTTTTCTGCTCTATGATAACTGCCTGACTTAGTATCCGTTCTACATTTTCGGAAGTTACTTCTTTCAGATTATCAAGCGCCGCAATACACTGCGCTTTCATCTCATTGAGTTCTTCTTTAACCGTATCTGAAAAATCAATCTCCCATTTTCTCATATCGTCGCCATATTCTGCAAGATTGACAGCATGATCTCCGATCCGTTCCAGATTGCTTATAATCGCATAATATCCGTTGATCTTTCTCGAATCTGACATATTCATCTCGCTTGCCATAAGTGAAACGATATATTCGGATATGCCTTTATTGAGGAAATCAATATATTCTTCTCTCTCAGACACTTTTTTGCGAAGTTTCTCATCATATTGAACAAGCGAGTCAAACGAGTCGCTTATATTTTTCGCCACCATATCTCTCATTCTGTTAACTTCATCACGAACCTGTGACACTGCCACCGCGCTGTGGCCGATCGCATAGGAAGATTCAAACGGACGGATATATTTCAGGCGAAGGTCTTCATCGTCTGCCTTTTTGCTGTCCGGAAGAATGCGAACCGCTATATTCGCCATATGTGTTCCAAACGGAAGAAGCAGCAGTGTCGTCACGATATTAAAGACTGTATGGGCATTTGCGATCTGCGCCACCGGATCTCCGGGCGTCATCGCTTCGATCCATGTCACATACGGCGTCACAAGACAGATCACCGTAAATAATACCGTGCCGATTATATTAAATAACAGATGGATAACCGTCGTACGCTTTGCATTTACCTTCATTCCGATCGATGCCAAAACTGCCGTGATACATGTTCCGATGTTTTGTCCGAACAAAACGAACACCGCGCTTGAGAGCGGGATCATACCGGTAGACGCAAGCGCCTGCAAAATACCGACCGATGCAGAAGATGACTGGATCACTGCCGTAAAAAGCGCGCCTACCAAAATACCGAGAAGCGGATTGTCGAACTTCGTCATCAGACTGATAAACGCTTCCGACTCTTTCAAAGGCGACATTGCCGCCCCCATCATATCCATTCCCATAAAAAGAATACCAAGTCCGGCAAAAATACTGCTGATATGATGTACCTTTTCACTTTTGATAAACATGATCGCTCCTACGCCTGCGATCGCAAAAAGCGGAGCGATCGCTCCGATATCAAGAGCAATGAGCTGACCTGTAATCGTCGTTCCGATATTGGCTCCCATGATCACCCATACCGCCTGTTTTAATGTCATCAATCCTGAATTTACAAACCCTACTACCATGACCGTCGTTGCAGAAGACGACTGAATGACCGCTGTGATGGCTGCTCCGACAAGCACACCTTTTATACGGTTCGATGTCAGTTTTTCAAGGATCGACTTCATCCGGTTGCCGGCTGCTGCTTCCAATCCCGTGCTCATCATCTGCATTCCGTATAAAAACAATGCAAGACCGCCGAGCAAAGCAAGTACGTCTGTTATTCCCATTCCATTTTTCTCCTTTTGTAAATCGTCTTATTTTTTCTATATTCTGTTTTTCTTTATACACACGTCTGCTTCGACGCGCTTTTTTAAATTAACATCCGCCAACCGGTATGTCAATTCCATTTTACCCTTTCCCTACATTTTCCTAACACTTTCTTAACGCTGCCTTAACAGACCGCTCATTGCCGATAATATAAAGCTGCGCGGTGAGGACGATCCGGAATCGCTTCAACGCACAGCCTTGACAAAATGCTTTTTAGGTTTTTATTCCACACTTTTCAGTGATTCGACCATATTGATCTTTTTAAGTTTAAAATACATCGCTCCGTTTACGATCATAGAGAACGCAACCGTCAAAAGAAAACTGTATACAAAACTGCTCATATCGATATTTCTGCCAAACATAACCGTATCTATCTCGACAGTGACAATGATAAAGCGATGAAGTATCTTTCCGAGAGCGACGCCGAAAAGAGCGCCTAAAACCGTAAGTACGATATTTTCCCGATATACATACGCCGAAACTTCATTCGGATAAAATCCTAAAACTTTCAGCGTTGCCAGTTCTCTCTTTCGCTCTGTAATATTAATGTTGTTCAGATTATACAAAACGACAAATGCCAGCATTCCTGCCGATATTGTCAGAACAACGATCACAATGTCAAGCGCTCCCAACATATCGTCTACCTGTTGTTTCAAATCAGTCGTATAGCTCACACTCAACGCTCCCGGAAGCTGAAGAATATCTTCGCCGACACTTTGCGCTTCTTTTGTCGTTCCTGAAACCGTCTTATAGAAAACGGCATTGTACTCCGGTTTTTCGTTATAAACAGCCTCATACGCATCTGCCGTCATGTACAGGTAATGTCCCATATAATTTTCGCAGACAGCTTTGATCTTGACCTTGAGATCTCCTTTCTCTTCATCACGGATCGTAATCATGTCTCCTGCCTGTACTTCCAGTTCCTTCGCGATTTTTTCTGTCAAAACAACTTCTTTTTCATCCAGAGAATATCTTCTATCCGTCGTCCTTTCTTTCAAAGTCACAAACTCCGGGAATTGCTTTTTATCTTTCGGCACATCCAGATAGACATCGTGCCATTTACTTCCGTTTCCGATTGTAATCTGAGTCAGTATGCCTTCCATCGCATCGTCTACTTCTGTTTCTTTTCCAAGCATCTGCGCGACTTCACCTTTTTCTTTTTCCGAAGCGCCTTCCGCCATAATGACCGTTCCGTCATATCGCTGAATCTCGCCGTACTGAATATCGACAACCGCAAAGATCGAATCTTTCAAACCGAACCCTACGATCATCAGTCCCATACATCCTCCGATGCCGAAAATCGTCATAAAAAACCGTTTCTTATATCTGACAAGATTACGCACGCTTGCTTTCCAGGAAAAATTCAGCCGCTTCCACAAAAATGTAATCTTCTCAAAAACGACTCTCTGACCCTGCTTCGGCGTCGGCGGACGCATCAGTTGAGCCGCCTGTTCGCGCAGTTCCTTATAACATGCCAGTATCGTCGCCGCCAATGTACAAAACAGCGCCGTTCCCGCCGCTCCTATCCCGTACATCACATTATACGGTATGAGCAGTTCATTCATGTGTTTATACATTATCCCGTATGCATTGATGATAATATACGGAAATATCTTCTCCCCGGTAAAAATACCGGCCGCGCTTCCAAGAAGGGTCGCCAGAAACGCATATCCCAAATATTTCCCCGCTATCGAATGTCTCGCGTATCCAAGCGCTTTTAATGTTCCGATCTGAGTCCTCTGCTCTTCTACCATACGGGTCATCGTCGTAAGACTGATCAGTGCCGCCACTAGGAAAAATATCACCGGGAACACTTCGCCGATCGCTTTCATTCGGTCCGCATTATCACCGTATCCCGAATAATCCGGAAGGTCATTTCGGTCATAAATGTACCATTTCGGCTTTTCCAGTTCTGCAACTTCCGCTTTCGCATCAGCCAGCTCTGCCTGCGCTTCCGCTATCTTTTGCTCGCCTTCGGCGATCTCGGCGTTTGCCTCTGCTTCACCTGCATAATACTCTTCCCATCCGGAAGCAATCTCCTGCTCGCCGGATATGATCCCGGCTTCCGCGCCTGCGATCTGCTGCCTTGCCGCCTCAAGCTGTGCATACCCGTTATCAATCTGCCCTTGCGCATATTGAAGCTGAGCTCTCGTCTGATCGATCTGCGCCTGTGCCTCGACCACAGCTGCGTCTCCGATCTGGATCTGCATGCTCATCTGCTCCAACGCCGCAAGCGTTTCTTCGTCTGTCATTCCGCTTTCTTTCAAAGCCTCATACTGCGCTTTCACCGCATTTAATTGTTCAATCTGCTGATTCAACTGCACAATTCCCTGATCAAGCGCCGCTGTTCCGTTCTGAACTTCTGTCTGCTTCTGTGCCAAGGTCTGCTCTGTTGCGGCAACCTCCGCTTTGGAGTTCTCCAACTGCACTTTCCCACTATCGATCTGTGCCTGCGCGTTTTCCAGTTTCTGCCTTGCATCCGCCAGCTTTGCCGCCGCTTCCGCTTTCCCGTTTTCCAGCTTCGTCTGTGCATCTGTTACTTCGGCTTCCGCCTCCGCAATTTTCCCGTTCGCCTCATCGACAATTTCCGTATACCGGGCTTTTTGTCTCTGCTCCTTGATCTTCTCAATATTTTCTTTTGCTTTCGCGACCGTATCTTCATATTCCGAAGTAAATGCCGTCAATTCTTTTGCTCCTGCCGCCTGAATACAAATCTCTGTATAGACGTCCATTGCAAAGCTTTCTTCCTGTACATATACAAACGCCCGCACACTTCCGTTTCCGATTGTCGTACTGCCCCGCTGAAAAGCAATATACTCCGGACTGCTCACTGTACCTGTGATCCGAAACGTATCCGTTTTCAAAGAATCTGTAACCTCGGCATCCGTACCGCTTGAAAACGTGATCGTATCTCCGATCTTCAGTTTGCTTTTTTCCATGTAATCCACATCAACGACACATTCATTTTCCTTATTCGGAAGCCTGCCGTCCTCAAGCTGTATCTCATTCATCGTCGGAAGCATAGACATGACATGAACAACGATTTGATTATCACCGTCTGCCAAAAGAGCGTCCACAGAATACCGGCCTTCCACATGCCCGATCCCTTCTGCTTTTGAAGCCGCCTTTACGTCATCTTCCGTCAATCCCATCGTACTGATGATCCTAAGATCCATCATATTCTTATTATCAAAATACGCGTCTCCCGAATAACGCATATCCGGCTCCGAGGCACGTATTCCCGAAAAGAAGGCACATCCGATCGCAACGATGAAAAAGATGGAAAGGAAACGCCCGAGGCTGCGTCTGATCTCCATATAAAAATCTTTTCTCAGCGCACGTTTTTTCATTCACACCGCCTGCCATTTCCATTTCTTATTTTTATCCGAACTACCACTCGATCTCATCGATCGACATCGGGTTTTCATTTGTTTCCATATGAGACACCTGCCCGTTCTTAATATGAATCAATCTGTCTGCCATAGGTGCAAGAGCCTGATTATGGGTAATCACGATCACTGTCATCCCCCGTTCCCGGCACATGTTTTGTAAAAGCTTCAAAATTGCCTTTCCCGTATTATAATCAAGCGCTCCTGTCGGCTCGTCGCAAAGGAGCAACTTCGGGTTCTTCGCAAGAGCGCGGGCAATCGAAACACGCTGCTGCTCGCCTCCGGAAAGCTGCGCCGGAAAATTATCCAATCTGTCGCCAAGCCCTACATCTTCCAATACCTTTTTTGCATCAAGAGGATCTTTACATATCTGAAGCGCAAGCTCTACATTTTCAAGCGCGGTCAGATTCGGGATCAGATTGTAAAACTGAAATACGAATCCGATATCATCCCTGCGGTATCCGGTCAACTGTCGGGAATCATACGCCGTAATATCTTTTCCGTCCACTGTCAGCGTTCCGCCTGTCGCGGTATCCATGCCGCCTAAAATATTAAGCACCGTCGTTTTTCCCGCGCCGCTTGGTCCGACAATTACAACAAACTCTCCTTTTTTGATAGAGAAATTAATATTGTCTGCTGCCCGGATCTCCACTTCTCCCATATGATAAACTTTCGTGATATCCTTTAATTTGACAAATTCCTCCATCCTGTCACCTCTTTCATCCCATATGTTTTCCTCATTCGATTTTCATCGCACGCTATTTAATTTTGCCGAATATCTAAATAATACAAGCCCAACTAAAAACATCACGGAAAGTGCGCTGACAGCAATATTGATGCTCCCCGTCATCTGACTGATAAAAGATACGAGCGCCGTTCCGATAACCGATGCGCCTTTGCCGCAAATGTCATAAATGCCGAAATATTCTCCCGACTTCTCCGCCGGTATGATCTTCGCAAAATATGATCTTGAAAGCGCCTGTATCGTTCCCTGGAACATTCCCACAAGAACTGCGAGCATCCAGAAATCAAACTGAGTATCCAGCCAATATGCATACACTGCAATTCCAAAATATGCCATGATACAGACAGTAATGATCTTCTCCGGAGAAACTTTCTTTACGATCCTTCCGAAAATAAGTACAGACGGAAACGCAACGATCTGTGTCACAAGAAGGGCGAGCAAAAGTCCCGTGCTGTCCAATCCAAGAGCCTGTCCGTACGCTGTCGCCATATCAATAACGGTATACACACCGTCAATATAAAAGAAAAACGCAAGTAAAAATACAAAAATATGCTTTTCCTTAACCAACTCCGCAAAAGTTTTCCCAAGCCGCTTAAAACTGTCTTTTACAACATGTCCGTTTACTTCGGCAAAATATTTCTGTCTGTAAGAGCGAAGAAGCGGTACAGACGATAACAGCCACCAAAGCGCAGTAATAATAAACGCAATGATCATCGCAGTCTGCATTCCGATCCCCAACGGTTTTGCTCCGAGCACAACGCCGAGACATGCCACAAACGGAATACAGCTTCCGATATATCCCCACGCATAGCCGTGAGACGAAACTGCGTCCATCCGTTCCGGGTCGGTCACATCAGTAAGCATCGCGTCATAAAAAATCAGACTTGCCGAATATCCGGTCTTTGCCAGTACAAAAATACCTAAAAACCAAATCCACGATGACAGAAACCCTAACAAAATACATCCGAAAACACCTACTCCCATCGCAACAAAAAACACTGTTTTCTTAAAATTTTTCGTATCCGCAATCGCTCCGAGCGTCGGCCCTAAAACCGCCACAAGAAGCGTGCACACAGAAGTTGCATATCCCCAGTACGCCAGATAATCTACGTCCGATATACCGGCGTTTCCCGCAAGATAATTAAAATAAATCGGAAATATGGTCGATACCATCATTGTAAACGCCGAATTTCCCACATCATAAAGAACCCACTTTTTTTCCAAAGAAGTCAGTTTAAATTTCATCGCCTTGTCTCCCTTTCCCTCATTCTGCCATCGCCAGCCCCGAACCGCATGACGGCTGTACCGCATCCTTTCCACATCTGCCCGGTCTTCGGCTCATGTTTTGCTTTAGCTTATCGCCTGTTTATAAAGGCAGATCTTTCCATCCCTCACCTGCGCCGAACGTTCTTGTAAAACGTTCCGGAATTTCGTCTCCCTCAAACAAAACTTTCTGGTAACGGATGATCAGTCCCGCCGCCAGCGGAACTGCCCCGGCAAACAGCCTTTTTAAAAGACGGCAGTACTCTTTACACGCCGGATTCGGTTCAAGACTCATAACCATCCCATGCAGAGAATCATACTGCCCTGATAGCCGCATTCCGCCGAAAAGGATCTTCCTTTTTACCGCGCCGGGCGCCAGCAAAAGCTTATGATACATAATCATCCCTTTCAAAGCTTTTTGTACCGTCTCTGCTGTCAGATCTTCAAAAAACGGCGCTATGACCGCCCCGTTCTCCTTCGTCGGACGGATATGCTTTGTGGCAAGATAACGCACAGGATTAATATAATCTTCCTTTAAGAGAAGCCGGTCAAACTCCATCTCGATCTCCGAATGGCTGATTCCGCTTTCATGGATCATCTTCTCAACATACGGATGGCACTCACTGTCTAAAGCAAAATGACAGATGACACCGTAAATATATGCTCTTGCCGCTGCCGGATCTTCCGCTTTTTTCACAGTTTCCGCAGCGTGGCGGAAAAACAGATCCGCCGGCTTATCATGAAGGTCATATCCCTGACCGTTCACTGTATTTCTCTTCATCGGATGATAATAAAAAAGAATATCAGGACCATGAAGTCCGATATCAAATAATTCTCTGTGATTCTCAACTGTGCTGCGAAGCGGCCTCGGAAGCGCGCTGATCACTTCTTTTCCAAATTTGTAATGTGCATATGTCGTAGGCATAAATCTTCCTCTTTTCACGTAATTTTTCTTTTAATTTTATTATCACATATTCAAGACAAAAAATCCAGAATTACACTCCGTTTGATATGTTAAATTTTTGCAAACTTCTCGTTCGATATCCGATATTTTGTATCACTTTTACAACCCCGCGCAGATCTTTTCCCTTGTAAAATCAATAAAAAGTGCAGAAAATGAGACATTTTCAAGCGCACCGTTCTCAGAAAGGAATATACTTATGCCGAAACCAAGAACATCTACCGGAGAAAAAAATCTGATCAGTAAAAGACTCATCAAACTTCGAGAGAAGTGATCTTGTAGTCGGAAGCGTTACATGTTATGAAGGAACTTTAGAAGACAGAGCGAACAGAATAGAACAGCGTCGTCAGAAATATTCGGAATACGAACAGAAGTGTCTGGAAGAAATCGAACAGTTAACAAAACAGCGTGATGAAGCGCTTGAAAAACAAGAAGTGAAAAAATAGAGGGAGTTTTCTCGGAAAAAGGACAGATTAGATTTGTGATTCGGGAGGAAGTACAGTGGGGATTTATGAATTTGCAGGATGTGTTGTATCTTATGAACCGCTTTACGGTCTGCTTCGGCGGCGTATGGAGACGTATCGGTCGGATACAGAGGGGCAGCCTGATATAACGCTTGACGGTACGAAAGAAGATTATGAAAAACTGAGAAAGCAATATCCGCACCTGTCTATAGAAGAGTGTGAATATAGTTGTGCCGGAGCTGAATTTTATATGAAACTGTTAAAACATCAAGGGTTTATGATCCATGCTTCGGCAGTAGAAAAAGAGGGAAAAGCCTATCTTTTTTCGGCTCCGAGCGGAACAGGGAAATCTACGCATATCATAGCCGTTTAATTGAAGCTGATAAGCTAAAAGCCGCTGCGACATATTATGCTTGCCTTCATATTTCGACGCATAAAGAACGAGAAACTTACAGCTTCTTTCCTGCTGCCAATATGAGAATAACTGGCCACCATCATTTACTATATTTTTATATTCCTTTTCATATTCTCTGCCGTAAGTTTTACACTCAACAATAAACAGCGTATGAACTATATCGATTATTACAACAATCGTCATTATCAGTGGCATCTTGCTAAGTTGTCGCCTAATGAATTCTAAAAATCTGTTACTACGAGGATGTATCCTCTAGATATTCCAAATACTCCTGCCTCATCAACCACTTAAAGAACTTGGCGAAACAGAAGTTAAGAATGATTTTTAAGACAAAACCTAAAAAATAGGCACTAATCTTCACATCTCCCAAGAACGTAATGCGATCTACATACTTCAAATCCCAAGAAAACTTTTCTTCCCATGTGACGGAATTTCTTCCATTAACTTGAGCAAGTCCTGAAAGACCTGGACGAACATCATGCCGTTGTTTTTCTTCCTCTGTGTACCAAGGCAAATACGAAACCAGCAATGGACGAGGACCAATAATACTCATGTCACCTCCTGATGTAAAGATAGAAACAACTTTTTTTCAGAGAAATTTTTTCAGCACCATACCATGCAATTACCCTCAAAAACAGCACAAAAAAAGAACCTCTGATCTCTCAGAAGTCCCTATTTTACGCTGTTTTCTTAAAATTCTTCCACTGTCAGCATCGTTGCCTGCTTCATATCAAATTCCACCAGATTGTACTCCGAATGGCATATTCCCGTCAAACGATACGTCTTTTCCGCATCCCATTCGCACGTTTTCCATATCATTCGCAGCATTGGCACACTACTGATCTTAAATTCCCAATTCTCCGGGTTATATTTAGGCACACGAAAACACTCTGCATCTTTTCTGGCACATGCCTGCACCACCAATCCCCGCTTTTCAGGATTAAACAAAAATCTTATATACTTTGGCTCACCCAATGCCACTATCGTTGAATGAAAAATCCGTATCTTCCCCCATTTTTGGCATAGAGAAATCCCCGGTATCACAATATTATGTTCCTGCACACTGATACCTCCCGTCTTTAGGGCAGACTTTCCCCTTTAACTATTTTCCTGTTGTAAATTCTGCATAACCATCCAGCATATTTATTTCCAGTGCTTTCCTATGTTCTTCCACTGGCAAACCAAAAGAATCTTTCCATTCCTTTGGATAAAATGGTATTCGATTTTTCCTTTTTATTTCTTCCACTGAACGCTCATTATCTATAGAATTTGATGCTGTTTCTTCTATACTATTAGCCTTTTCAGTAGTAAACTGACTTTCTGTGTCTTTTTTCGCTCTTTTTCCTTTAATGTCAAGAAATATCTCCGTTTCCATCAAGTCAAACACATAAATTGTTTCATCTTCAAAAGTAATCTTGTGTCCCAAAATCTTATATCGGCAATCCAGATTCCATCCCATCATTTCATACATCATTGCAGAAAAGATTTTATTTGTCATTTTTCTGCTTTTACGCTTATCGGTTTTTATACATTCTTTCATAATACTTTTGGTAATCGCCACTTGTTACATTTTCCACCCATGCTTGATTTT
>ENA-UERU01001634-UERU01001634.1-human-gut-metagenome-genome-assembly--contig:-NODE-1634-length-11305-cov-4.926968_pt1 | contig 11305 bp, 12 predicted proteins | sample MGYA00242988_ERZ507989 | MGnify/ENA primary metagenome ERZ507989 (study PRJEB26167, sample SAMN06115519) | human gut metagenome | host: Homo sapiens | place: China:Hunan | collected 2015-08-21...
CCATTTTTAGTGGACAGTAGTGAGTCTGTGTCGTTTTATATTGGTCGTTCTGTTTATACCAATATGTAGCTTCGCCCCGCCATTCGTTCCGATCTCTATATAAATACCCGGTTGCCAATATTGTTAGAATTGATAATACTGTTAGAAATACGATCGTTCTCAGAACAATAGGTGGTTGTTTGAGATAGCGTATCTGGGTTTTCATTTCCCATAATGTATGGTTGGATAATTTTTCGAACTTTGTCGTATCAACTTCGTTTTTGAACTCGGATAGAGACTTTTTGAAATTTAGAATTTCAGTAATTATTGTTCGGTTCTCCTTGTCGATCACCTCCAGTCTCCCCGCTAACTGCGCCAGCAACGCGTTGTATCTGTCGGTAAATTCCTGCATCTGCTCGGTTTTTGCTCCGGACAAGGCCGTATTCCGTTGCAGTTGTTCGAGCTGCTGTGCGATCTGCCCTTGCGAGCGTTCCGCGGCCTCTATCAGCCGTTCGATCCGTTCCAGCTGCGTATTCTCCCAACCTGCGTTCCCTACGCCGCCTGCTTTGGCGTTTTTAATGGCTTTGACAAGTGTTTCCTTGAGGTCTTCGTACATCTCAATCGAGAGGTCGATCTTATTTTTGTCGTTCATGGCTTTCCGGTTTTAAGGTTATATTTTCATTTTGGCTCTTCTTTTCTGTTCTTCGAGCCTGCGGCGACGTTCCATTGCGGCTATGGCCATCGCTGCAGCAGCGGCATCGAGCAGTGCCGTGATTCGTGCTATATGCTCTTCGGGACTTTCTCCCGGCTTGCGCTGCAACTGTGCGGCCGATACTCCGACCGGCGAACTGGCCGGCGGAAGCGGAATCGCGTCGATCTTTCCGCCGGGGCTAGGCGCCGCAGGCTCTTCGCGCGTACCGCCGCCCATGCCGCCGAACAACCCGGCAAATGCCGAACGGTAATTGCCTGCCGCCGCCGAGAGGTTTCCGAGGAGCTCGGCCCGATGCAGCGCCTGCTGTTGCAGGTGGGTGAACCGGTTGTCGAGTTTCGTAAAGCTGAATGCCCTGTCGATCTTCGATCCGGAGAACTCGAAGCCGTTTTTCGAGAAGAGGATACCCTGCTTGCGGTCGGTATTTCCGCAATACTTATAGCGGACGTTGATGCCCTGTTCCTTTAATTTACCTTCCAACTCGTTCCAGTTCTTGCATTTGGGCAGACAGCCTTTGATCGCATCGTAGATTTCGTATCTGGTCTTGTCGGGTTCGCGCAGCCGCTCCCGCCGTACGTCGTCCTTTCCCGGTGCGAGATACAATCCGTACTTCTCGGTCAGCTCCCGGCAGACCTTGGCGTTGCGGATCTTGATGTTCCTGTCCGATATGGTCTGCCCGTTGTTCCCGACCCGGTTGTAGACCAGATGGCAGTGCGGATGGGGCTGGTCGAGATGGCGCACCAATAGATACTGCGTATCGGTGATGCCCATCTTTTGCATATACTCCTTTGCGATCTGCGTCATCAGGGCGTCGGTCATCCGCGGGGCGTCTTTGGGTGAGAAAGACAAGGAGATATGGCCGACATTGTTTTTCAGCCGTGGGTTCAATAAGGTCTGGTCTTTGAAGTCCTGCACCATGTCCTTCACTTCCGGAGGCATAATGCCTTCGGCTTCCAAGATCCGGGATTCTTCTTTCATCACATAACCCACCGTCCCCGAAAAGGACGAAGCGGATATTACCTTACCGACCATCGCATATCTGCTTCAGGAGTTTTTCGATAGCCGTGACGATCGCCGCATGCCGTGCCCTGACAGCCGCCAGACCTTTGGCATTGGCCAGCCGGGTCAGCTGGTTCAGATTCCGGGCGACGCCTTTCAGTTGGGCCATGAAATCCAGTTGTTCGCGGGTGATCCGCGCCCTTACCGTTCCTCGGTCTATCAGCTGGCGCAGGACTTCGGCTGGCGGTTGTCTGGCCTCGCGGCAGAGGGCTGAAAAGCGGAGTTTCCGTTCGGGGCTGAGCCGGGTGCTGACGACGTATTTGCAGATGCGTCCGATGCCGACTTTCGGACGACCGCCCTGTTTGCTGTATGTTTTCTTCGGTGTTTCCATGATAAGTGGTGTGTAAGCATTTTTTTGTTCAGACCAGCGGGATCTTACGCCGACCAGCGGGGAAGGCGCAGTTTTCGTCTACGAAAACACAACCTTGCCTTCCTTAAATCTTTACCCCTTTCCGACGCGGTGGTTCAATTTCCGCCCTTTCCGCTTTCAGAGCTTGCAGATTATTCCGACAAGAGTGATCTTGCTTATCGGATATAGTTTTCGTGGTCTTAGGTCGGTCTTTTATGCGGGCGATCAGATAGTCGTTTACGTCCTTGTGCCCGCTGTAAAAACTGCTTTGGTCGATTACCTCGCTGCGGGGGCAAAGACGGATCAGATCGGAGGTCGTTTTACGCCCGGCTTCGTCGTTGTCAAAGAAGGCGTGAATCACCGGATGCCGGGAGAGAAACGGGATGGCTTTGGGCAGGTTGACGACCGAGTTCAGAACCGCGGCGTCGATGCGCAGTCGTTCGGGATGTTTCAGCGAGAGATATGCGAGGAAATCCATAAATCCCTCGAAAGCGATTACCGTATCGGAACGGTTGTCGATGGTGGTGATATGTTTGGGCGAGGAGCCGCCTTTGAACCGCTCGGAGCGGAGCTCCCATCCTTCGGCATCGTTGCGGAACCCGACGGCGAAAAAGGCGCGGCCGTTTACCTTGTAGCGAACTTCGCGGCAGAATGCTGCGGCGACCGACGGGACGATGCCGCGCGAGGCGAGATAACCGACCAATGCCGGATGCCGGAGCGGAGCGTCGGAGAGGATGCGGAGCGCGGGGACGGCGGCTGGACGCAAGACCGGCAAGGGACCTCCGGCAGCTGGACGTTCGCCAACACCCGGTGAAAGAGAAACGGAACCGGCGTCCCTTTTTTCACCGTTTTGCAGCCGTCGGACGGCTTCACGGCTGTCGCACCGCTCCAACCGCATCACGAGGGTGAGCAATGTGCCGCCCTCTCCCAATCCGAAGTCGTACCAGAGATTTTGCACGTAGTCCACTTTGAAACTCGGCGTGCGTTCTTCCCGCAAAGGGGAAAGATACATACCGTAGCCGTTGCATTCGTACTTGGGCAGAATGCCCCGCCGGGCGAGGAATTGCCTGATGCTGATATTTTTCAGATCATTCATAATTTTTGTTTTTTGAAGTTTGCCGATTTTACCTTACTACTTACTACATGTTTGCAATAGCTTGATATGTAATATTCTAAGTGTAGTAATCAAGTCTATGTCACCTTACTACCGTAGTAAGTTCATGTAGTGGCGTAGTAAGATGTCGTAAGGTTGTTTTTTGTATCCTACTACACGGCAATCTGCTATTTTTCAATATCTTGCCGCTATGTGTAGTAGCGTAGTAACTACAATCCGTAAGAAACGAAAGGGTTGGGTGAGATTTTTTCAATGACCCAGCCGTAGACGGGATTTCCGCCGATGCGTTTCGAGCGTCGCTCGAACCCGGCCTTGCGCAAGGCTTCGCCCATGCGTTTCTCGGAGAGGTTCAGCGACGAATAGCTGCGCAGGTAGTTCAGAATCTCCACGGTGGTCATAAAGCAATCTGCGACGGCATGTTCCGGAGGCTTCTCGAACCCTTTCAGCAGCATTTCGTATTCGATGGTCTGGACATGAAATGCGGCGTTTCCCCGGTGCAGTTCTTCGATTTCGGCTTCGTCGAACCAATAGCGGAATCCGTCGTTCAGGAGTGTTCGGGCTTCGGCATATACCCGATCCATATTGACCCATATCGCCCGGTCGATGTCGATGGATAACACCTCGAAGGGCAGGAAGCACCGCGAGCCGGTCGGATCGGTCAGAAAGTCGTTCCCGTTCACCGAGGCCATGAAGCTCGCCAAGTGGGGATACTCTTCGATGTAAACGTCGTAGGGCCGCCGGTATTTGACCGAAGGAGCCGTGATGAGGTTCTTAAGCTCGTTTTCATCCCGTTTGTTGAGCGCCTTCAGCTGGTCGTCGATGTTGATGAAGAGGTATTCGGCGACCAGCGTCAGCATGTCCTTGTTCTGCGGGTCGATCTTTCCCGTGAAAAGATAACTGGCGAGTGAGCGGGGACAGAGGTTGTCGAGCCATGTGGTCTTGAACTTTCCCTGCTCGCCGGTCAATACCAGGCAGACATGGTTCTGACATCCGAGGTCGTTCATCGCATTGGCGACCACGCCGACGAGCCATTTGGTCAGGTACTCCGACCAATGCAGGGCGTTGCGCACAGTGACGGTCGCGGCCAGTTCGTCGATGGCCTGCGTTCCCGTTGCCGGCGGCAGTTTATGAAAATACGCCTGCACGGGATTCACACGCTCGGAAAAGTCGCTTTCGAGCATGCTGCGCAGGTTCTCCGCCGAGGTGGAGATGCCGATGGTGCGGTCGAGCTCCCGCCGGAAGGAGTTGAGCCGGTATTTGGTCACGGGGAGGAACTCGCCGTCGCTGCTGCGGAACTCCGCACGGCTTTTGACCGTGTTGTAGCGAAAGGCGTAATGCTCCCGCAGGAACTCCTCGATACGCTCGTTCCGGGACTGCTTGCAGGAGGCTGCAACGCTGTCTGACACCTTATTTGCCATCGCGCTCGCCGAGAATCCGTTGAATGTCCGAAGCGCGGTAACGAACCTTGTTCCCGACCTTAACGGCTTTCAGATACCCTTTGCGGTTCCAATGCCAGAGCGTCGCATCGCAAACGCCGCATAGCTCTTTGACCTGTTCTTTGGTCAGGTAACGTTCCTTGCGGGCTTCGGCGACTTGTGCAGCCAGCTCTTCTTTGGCGCGGTCGATAAGGCTTTTGGAGAAAGCCAACAGATCCTCGCCGCTTACCTCCAGCCGGATGCTGCCCGGAGCATCCCGGAGGATGGATAATAAATCTTTCATACATTGCTTTCCGCCCGTTGTGAGGCGCAGCCTTCCGGCGGACGGGAAAGCAACGCCGCCGCCCGGAAATCCGAGCGACGGCGCAAATATAATGTTATGATTGAGCGATATTTAAGCGTTTAATTCGCGGTGTGTTAAGACGAATTTAACGAGCCTTATTGCGATAGAAAATCTTTTATTTCCCGGATGATAAGGGCCTCGCCGCCCCGACTGCTGACGGCCGATCCGATAAGTAGCGGTTCCGTCAGACGGCTGTATGCTTCCTGTATGCCCCGCTCGTGGACGATGCGGATGTCAGAGCCGTATTCCGCTTGCAGGGCATTGCGGAATGGCTTGATATTGATTGGAACCACCAGATAGCGTAATTCATCGAGAGCGATCTTCAGACGTGCGATGTCGGTCTGGGTGTGTTTCCTCGTGAGGTATTCGCCGATCTTTCTTCGCAACTCAGCGGGATGTGTGACAATTGGCGAAAACATTTCCACCAATGATCTGGCTGCGCTCGGCCTGCCGGGCTTCCTCTTTTCACCCGCATCTTCGGCCGGAAGAGTGCCCGCGGCCCATTCCAGCACCCGGTCGCTTTCGGCCAGCCGCATCGCTTCGCGGTGGGCATCCCAGTCCTGCTTGGTGCGCAGTTCTAATTTGATGGAGCGGGAGATCAGCAGTCTGATCGTGGCGCTCATGGTCATCTTCTGCAAGAATCCCAGATCGGGCGAGTGCCGCAGCTCTTCGCAACGCTCTACCATCCGTTCGAAACTCTTGCCGAAGTAGAGCCAGCAAAGCATCGCCGGGAGCGTGGAATCCTTGCCGGGCTGTTCGCACTCCCGGATGATCTTGCCGGCAAGGTCGTGTTGTCGGGCCGCCTGTTCGATCTCATCGACATGCTCGAATAATCCTTCATTGGCTTTGTCGGACATTAGGCGCCGGTACCGGGGGATAAGGGACATGGCTTGGAATATGACCGACTGGCATCCTGCATAGTCACGGGCGTTCATCGCCTCTTCGAATGCGGCGTATTCGTCGGGGTGGGTGTTCATCCATTCCCGTAACTTCGCTTTGAAAGCCTCGTATTCTTGCTGGCCCATAAGTCGTTTCCTGTTACAATCCGATTTTCAGGTAAGAATCCCGCCGTCCGAGATACATATTCCGGTAATTCTCTTTCAATTCATCGGATAAATAGGAGTTGGCGATCAGCGTATCTAAAAGCGGATAAGAGGTGCAGAATTTGTCGAGTTCCCGTCGGATAGTTTTGTCGGGGAGCCCTAATCTTTTGCCGAATTCCCGGAAAGTTGTGCTGTTGGTCATTCCATAAGGCATAGATTCGGCGGCATTGTCTTTCAGCAACCCTTTGTCGAGAGCGAATATCCGGTCGTCTACATGCAGTTTGGTATTTATCAGGTCGTATGCCGGGGACAGACGGAAATCGCCTGATTCGGTTTCGAGTACCGAAAAATTTTTCAGATGGGCGTCGCCGTTGCAAATCAGAAAATTGAATATGATGAGATCGAAAAATTTCAGGGTCTCTACTTTCCATGCGGGCAGGTATCGTCGAATTAACTCTCCGCATTCTACGTATGTCAAGTACTCATATTTGTAATTCTTACCGCCGTTTTTCGTAGTCAGTCCGGCGAGCGATGCGAAATCTTCTTTTCTGCGCTTTGTGCCGTCGGGTTTGACATCGAACCGTTTGGTGATATAAGCCGGTTCTCCTCCTTTGAAAAAGCAAAGTCCGTTTGCGGCGGTTTCGATTCCGAATACCTGTGACGCGATTTGCATGGTCAGATTCTCATTCGCGGAACTATATATCCGGTTGCGGAAATCGCTTAACTTCGGTTTGAGGATATAGTGGCCTTGTTCGCCTTTTTGAGTTAAAGCCAGTTTACCGTTGCGAACGATCATCGAATATTTGGGTTGTACTCCCGACAGCGAGATTCGCTCCTGATTGTGCAGAAACTCTTCTTGGGCTGCGGAATTGTTGTCGTCATCAATGGGTGTATAATCCAAAAATGGAGACACTTGCCGGCCGTCGAACAGATGTTTTATCGCAATCGGAGAGTAGCTGTCATATCCTTCGGCCAATGTGGACGGGCAAATCGTAATCGGGTTCATTGTTATAGGGGTTTTACGGTTACTGCTCCGGCAACATCCGTTTGCGCTGTTGCCAGCAGAATGCCGAAATGGTCGTTTTCATCGATATGCAGCATGCGGGATTGAACGATGCGGTTGCGGCCCTCGGAAAGCATGTTGCTGAAAAAGGGGAACAGATAGGCTGATCTATACTCCTGTTGTGTTTTGGGTAATGTCAGACTGACGGCTGGCTGCATATCATCAGCATAGTATGTATCATCGTATTTGAAAACATATTCAGTCGGCGATATTTCTGTCAATATGCCGGCTAACTTGCCATTCATGTATACTGCCCCTTGTCTCATTGTATATTTGTACTTAGTTAATTAAATTTGAATAGTAAAGACATCAGAGTATGGAATAAGTCCGATCTCTCATTGGTCTTCTAAACCGGGAATTATGTTCTGACCCCATACTCTTTACATCAGAATCCGGATAGTTCGTAAGGTGTTTGAGCCCGCATTCGCAATGAAGGACCAAGATGTAAGCGATGTCGTTAGAACCAAAAAACGAACGGCCATGAGGTACATTGGAATCGACGTGAGCAAGGCTACATTCGTGGTAGCTTACTCCTCCGACAAAGGCGGGGAGATCCGTACTTTTAACAACACGACCGCTGGTATCAGACAGTTTATCGGGACTCTCCCCAAAGATGGCAGTATCCACTGTGTTATGGAGGCGACAGGGAACTACAGTGCCTTGCTGCTGTATATGCTCAATGTCGCCGGAATTACTGTCAGCATGGAGAATCCGCTGAAGGTAAAGAACTTCGCCAAAGCCATGCTCTCTACGATCAAGACCGATAAGAGCGATGCACGACTCATTACCTTGTACGGAGAGAAGATGAACCCGCGTCCTTTCAAGGTCCAGGGAGAGGCCATCCTGCGGCTCCGACAGAAAAGAACCGTCATTCGCCAACTTACTAAGCAGATTACCGCCATGTCGAACCTTCGTGGCTCTCTCGCATGTCTGCCTGTCCCGGACAAAGGTGCAACTCATACCGTAGACGAAACGATCAAGTTCCTTGAAAAGAAGCGTGACAGGCTTCAGTCGGAACTCACGGATCTTGTCGAAGTCGAGTTCAGCCGGCAACTCGCACTCCTGACAACCATCAAAGGTATAGGCATAACGCTCGCCACGGCGCTCATCATCACTACCGGAGGATTCACTTACTTCCAGAATGCCAAGCAGGTGTCCCGCTATCTCGGTATCTGTCCCACTTACGAACAATCCGGAACTTCGGTAAACATCAAAGGGCATATCAACCGAAACGGAGACGCATACACCAGAGGACTTCTCTATATCGCCGCTTGGCCTGCCAGTAGGTTCAATGCCCAATGCAAAGAGACTTATACGAGGCTCAGGCAAAACGGAAAGTCGGGAAAACTCGCTATGATCGCTGTCGCAAATAAACTCGTCAGGCAGGCTTTTGCTGTTGTTGCGCACGATAAAGAATATGTCGACGGATTCGTCTCCAACAGACCTTAGCAGGAACCATTCTCCGATATTATTACTCTTTTTCCGCATTTTTTAATATAGTTCGTGACTTCTTTACTTTATTGGTTGATGTGGTGTTGGGTTCATTCCGGAGGGCTTCGAGAACGCGCGATCTGCTGTAATAGATTTTGCCGTCGTGCTTGACATAAGGGATCGTGCCGTCGCTCCGACGACGGGAGAGGGTACGGTCGGACATCCGGGTAAGCATGCGGACAGCCGGAGTGTCGATCAGGTCATCGGGTAAAGGACGAGAATTGTTTTGGATGAGTAGTTCGAGACGATTGAATCGTCGCAATACCAGACGTAACAAACGCAGAGTCGGGTTACCTTTCAATGGTTTCATTGCAATGATCGTTGGTTAGACGATGCAATGATAGGAAACATCCCGATAGCAATAATTTAGTTAAAACAGGCAACTAAATAATCAACCCGTTCGTAGCACAAAAAAGCATATCCAAGTTGGATATGCTTAAATAGTACTTAATGTTTTTCTATTCGTTAATTTGCTTATGTATAATATTTTAACTATCTTTGTCGTGAGTTCTTGGATTTATTGTATAAGGGTGCAACAGAATGTAAGACTTTCGTCACCAATTCGTAACCCTTGCTCTTTTCAATAAAAATACCGTTCTGATTTACAGAACGGTATCTCAAAAACAGTCAGCCGTCAGGGAAGGCGGTTGCATTATTGCACGGGCAGGTTACATCATCTCTTCGTAGGCGAACTGCACGGCACGGTTCAGGATCGCGATGAACGGCTGCGTGCGGCGGAACTCCGCGAGGGTTCGCTCCAGCAGGTCGTCCGAGAGCAGGAACTCCTCGGTGATCTTCTTGGCAATATAGAAATCCTTGAGTTTCAGCATCTCGGCATACTCGCTGTCGGCAGGGAATCCCGTAGGCACCCGCTTGAGCTTGTTCTCTTCGACGATGGCGAACCCCTTGGCCTTGCGGATGGCCGCCGCGATTTCCGCACCGTTGTCGAGGATCTCCTCGCGCACGCTGCGCAGCACGACCGGCTCGGGGCAGTAGAGCCCCGCCGAAAGCAGGTTGCTCCATACGAGGCTGTCGCAGCAGGGTTCGATGTGGAAATAGTAGCCTGCAAACCCCGACTTCTTGCCCTTGGGCGCGATATACGCACCTATATATGTTTTATAGGGCGACTTGTCGGGACTGAACCGCGTGTCGCGGGCGATGCGGTAGGTGCAGTCCTGCACCCTGAGGCCGCGCACCGTGGGGTCGAACTCGGCGATCCCGGCGATGAGCTGCTCCGTGAAAGCCGCGAAGTATCCCTTCACGTGCGCCCATTCGGTGCGGTGGGCGTCGAACCATGCACGGTCGTTGTTGTCGTGCAGGCGGCGGAAAAAGTCGATGACCTCTTTCATCCTACCGGAATTTTACCAGGCGAAAAGCGGATAGTCGGCCATCAGCGCGTTCACGTCCTTGCGTACGGCGGCAATATTGGCTTCGTTCTCGGGGTCGTGCAGCACCCGGTCGATCAGGCCGACGATGTAGTCCATCTTGTCCTCTTTCAGGCCGCGGGTGGTGATGGCCGGCGTCCCGAAGCGCAGCCCCGAGGTCTGGAACGGCGAGCGGCTGTCGAAGGGCACCATGTTCTTGTTGGTGGTGATGTCGGCCGCCACGAGGCACTTCTCGGCCAGCTTGCCCGTCAGCTCGGGGAATTTCGTGCGCAGGTCGACCAGCATCAGGTGGTTGTCCGTGCCGCCCGAAACGATCTTGTAACCGCGTTTAACGAACGCTTCGGCCATCGCCCGGGCGTTCTTCTGCACCTGCGCCTGATACTCCTTGTACGAGGGCTCGAGCGCCTCGCCGAACGCCACGGCCTTGGCGGCGATGACGTGTTCCAGCGTGCCGCCCTGGATGCCGGGGAATACGGCCGAATTGAGGATTTGCGACATCATCTTCACGGCACCCTTGGGCGTGGTGAGCCCCCAGGGGTTCTCGAAATCCTTGCCCATCAGGATAATACCGCCGCGCGGGCCGCGCAGGGTCTTGTGCGTCGTCGAGGTGACGATATGCGCGTATTTCACGGGGTTGTCCAGCAGCCCGGCGGCGATCAGGCCGGCCGTGTGCGCCATGTCCACGAGCAGCAACGCCCCCACCTTGTCGGCGATGGCGCGCATACGTTTGTAATCCCATTCGCGCGAATAGGCCGAGGCGCCTCCGACGATCACCTTGGGCTTGCACTCCAGCGCCTTGCGCTCCATGGCGTCGTAGTCGATGACGCCCGTAGCCTCGTCGAGCTGGTAACCCACGGCGTTGAAATACTTACCCGACATGTTGACCGGCGAACCGTGCGAAAGGTGGCCTCCGTGCGCCAGGTCGAGCCCCATGAAGGTATCGCCCGGCTGCATGCAGGCGAAGAATACCGCCATGTTGGCCTGTGCGCCCGAGTGGGGCTGCACATTGGCGTATTCGGCGCCGTAGAGGCGGCAGATGCGTTCGATGGCGAGTGTCTCGACCTTGTCCACGACCTCGCAGCCGCCGTAGTAGCGCGCTCCGGGATAGCCCTCGGCATATTTGTTGGTCAGCACGGAGCCCATGGCTTCCATGACCTGGTCGCTGACGAAATTCTCCGAGGCGATCAATTCGATGCCATGCATCTGACGGCTGCGCTCGGCGGCGATCAGATCGAAAATCTGGGTGTCTCTTTTCATATCGTTAAGGGTTTTACGAAATTCCGTTTACGGACGGTAAAGTTAGTAATATTTGGCGAAGATCCGGCGGCAGCGGG
>ENA-UERU01001637-UERU01001637.1-human-gut-metagenome-genome-assembly--contig:-NODE-1637-length-11285-cov-3.538633_pt1 | contig 11285 bp, 8 predicted proteins | sample MGYA00242988_ERZ507989 | MGnify/ENA primary metagenome ERZ507989 (study PRJEB26167, sample SAMN06115519) | human gut metagenome | host: Homo sapiens | place: China:Hunan | collected 2015-08-21 | study...
TCCACTACCTACAGATCCAAAAGTTATACCATTAATTTCCTTATCTTTTTGAAAAGGATAACCAGCAAATTCCACACTCTCCAGATACTCTTTCAGATTTTTGATTTTCTTTTGTTCAACCAAACAATCCAACAAATATATCTGTGCAAATGCTGTTTTTGCATACTCAAGACTTGTGCAAAAATCCTGTTCTGCAACTTCATAATTTCCCATTTTCCAGTATGTATAGGCAATGTCAGAATAATATTTTACCTTTCCGGCTTCAGTAAACTTTTTAATGTTCATTTTTTCACGCACATGCAATGCTTTTTCCAGCCACTTTACGTCTGGATCAAAGTTATGATACATTTCATACATCATTGCAATAACATCCTGCGAATACACTTCATCTTCTGTATATAAATCTTCTTTTTCCAGTTCTGCCATCACTTCATCTGCAATCTTTTTCGCACTTGTATTATCAGAAACCAATGCAAGCTGTATTGCCTTATCAAATTTATATTTCAATTTCATTAAGGAACTATCCGTCTTTTCAATCAAAATATCATCCAATTTAAGCAGCTCCGTTAATTGTCCTGACGGTAAAATGACAGACCGCAACAGTTCCAACATTCTCTGGTCTGTATGTACATCCACTTTTGTATTTTTTACAATAGCCTCAATCTGCTCTGAGAATTTTCCCTTATCATTATTCAGTTCATAATACAATAGCTGATAATATTCACATTCATTCTTCCAGTCCTCTGCATCCACCAATCCTTTTATAAATTCAAATCGTTCTCCCCAGTTATCTGTATTTCCTTTTGGTATGCAGTGAAAAATACGATCTGCCAACTCCGATAGTGCATTTACATCTTTATGTAACACAAATCTTCCAATTACAGGGTTATCCTTCAATATTCTGTTCGTATGCTTTCTTACATCTTCCAGATAATCAGAAAGCATCGCCACAGCTACATAATACGCTTTAATATAATTTTTGCTGTCGATTTCTTTTTTATAATTCTCTATTCCCTGTCCACTAAACGGTTTACAACACATGGAATACAAGCGTCCTGAACCACACAGGCATTTTTCATCATCTAACATATCTCATTTCTCCCATTGATTTATTGATTGATATTTTATCACATCTTCCGCATCATATAAATGGCAAAATAAAACCACAGGCATATCACTTTACACCTGTGGTCATATTTCATACTATTATTTTTAGCAAGTCCTTTTATGTATCACCACAATCTTGCTAATTGGAAATCCCACCATATACCATACCGCCCGGATTCCAAGCCATGCTGCAATCACACAACCAAATATCCCGCCTACAATTACGCACAGAGCAGCCATTCCAAGGATACCGGATAAATCCCAATGCCAGGGAATTATAATAAACATATGTGGGATTCCCACAATGGACTGCAATCTGCTTGTGAATCTTCATATCCAATTATAATAAACATATGTGGGATTCCCACTGGCACTCCGTAAACCAGCATAAATCTGAACCAGTCAATTTCCCCATCCACCATATAAATATATTTTCCAATCCATCCAAGCAGAAGCAACCCTGCAAATACTAAGATTCCTTTACATACAAAATTTTTAAATGTCATGCTTCCTTTACCCCTTTCTGGTATTTTTCTATTGCTTTCATCAGAACATCATCAAAACTGAATACTATCTCTATCCTCTTTTTATCATATACATAAACTGTATCAATCGTGGCATTTACAAGTTCTTTTGTAATCTTCTCATGCTGCATTTCCCCTTCCAGTAATTCAACAGCAGATGCCACTTTACTTTTATATGCTTCTTCCTCCGCCGATAAACGTGTGAGTGTTTCTATCTCTGCCTGTATGCCATTCATTCGATCCGTAATCTGCATTTTTTTCATCATATACTTTTCTTTCGTTATAATACCTTCCGCATACGATTCATACTGACGTATTCTCTCACTTTTTAACACATTACTCTCAGCCTCTAGCTGTTTTATCTTTTTTCTTCTGACACTATCCAAATTAGTTGTCTTTTCCTCAAAATCCAACTGTATAGCATCCAATACATAAAGGACACGTTTTAAAGCATACCATACATGCCCTTCTATAATTGAAACAGAAACCATTTCGTCTGAACACTTGGCAAATTTTCCTGTCATCTTTTTATGTGGACAATATACCCTGTCATTAGCACCGGATTCCATCAATACCATTGATCGTCTGCAATTCCCACATCTGACTTTTCCTTTCAATGCAAACTTTCTTGTACCCCGGTAATCTGGTTTTTTCATAAATGCGATAGTTGCCTTTGCTATTTCATATTCTTCCTCTGACACGATTGCCGGATGAACATTTTTTGTAATAACCACATCTTTATCCCTCGATTTTCTGGTTACTTTACTGCCAACCGCAATACTTTGTCGTTTTCCCTGCACTAAAGCTCCTGTATATTCATATCTTCCAAGAATGGCTCGAACCATGCCACAATCCCACAGAATTTCCGACTCTGGCATTTTTTGATTATATCCATAATGCGTAAGACCATTCTCTTTATTATATCTTCCCGGTGTAGGTATTCTCTGTTCATTCATATAATAAGAAATCTGAGAAGTACTGCATCCCTCGATTGCCTTATCAAAAATCGTTCGCACATATTTCCCTGCTACCGGATCTATCAACCATTCCCCTGTTTTACTATCTCGTAAATAACCAAAAGGCGGTTTTCCCCCAGTCCATTGACCATTTTTCCATTTCACTCTTAATGCACTTTTCAGCTTTTTAGAAATGTCTTTGCTATAAAGGTTGTTGACCAAGTTATGAATTGCCATATCCATTCCCATAGTTTTTCCTAAATAATCATTGCTGTCATAATTATTGTTTAATGAGATAAAACGGATTTCCAGTATTGGAAGTACTTGCTCCAGGTAATCTCCTACACCAATATAATCTCTGCCAAATCGTGAAAAATCTTTTACAATAATCGTATCTATTTTCCCAGTTTTCGCATCCTCTATCATGCGTTTAAACGCCGGACGCTCAAAATTAGTTCCTGAATAACCGTCATCCACATACTCTATATATTCATCTGACAGGTCATCCCTGTCCTGAACAAAATTTACAAGAAGCGTTCTCTGGTTATCAATACTGTTACTTTCATCCTTATTGTCTTTTCCCAAATCTCCATCTGCAATAGATAACCTCAGATACAATCCATTCTTACGCACTTTTAACACCCTCTATCAATTCTGTTATCTGTTTAAATTTATCATCACACTTGAAGCGCACATGAATGCTTCCGTTTTTATATATCTCCACATATTCTACAAGTTCCTGTACCAGTGCTTCATTGAAGCTCCTGTCAGAAAGATACTGCTCCAAGTTGCTGACCATATTCATATATCTGTCAGTTTTTTTCTCCAACATTCTTTGATTCTGTTTTGCAATTTGCAAATCATCCCTCAGATTTTGTAACTCCCGGATATAACGCTCTTTCATCATATCGAAGTCCTCTTTTTCTACAATCCCACCTACATAGTCCTCATACAATACAGTGTTCTTTTCTTCTGCCTGCGCTATTTTTCTTTCCAACATCCGCACTTTTGCAGCTGCTTCATAAAAAGCATTTTTCTCACTGGAATCACTTTTCAATTTTTGTAACAGCTTTTTTCTGTCACACATACTTCTTATAAGAATCTGAATTTGATCCATCACAAGTATCTTCAGCAGATTTTCTTCTATCTTCTGACCGCAATAATTATTCGCATAATTTTGAGCAGAACAGGTATAATAAATTCCTACTTTCTCCATTGTCTTATAATTATGGGTATAGCGGACACAATACATTGGACGTCCACAATCTCCACATCGAACCATACCGGGAAAACAGTCTTTGTATTTTTCTCTGTCCTCCATATATTTTAAATGCCAGTTTCTTGTGACCTTTTTTATTTTATTTGACCTTTCCTGCAGTTCTTCATAATCATCCCTTGCGATCATCGGCGTATGCATATCTCTCTGAACATTCCAGTCCTCCGGCGAAGTTCTATACTGCTTTATCCCTTTATACAATGACTGCTTCAACTTTCCGGTTACAATATCTCCAACATATGTAGGGTTATTCACAATCTTATCTACTGTATCCGTTCTCCACTTTGTCTGTTCTAACGGAACAGTCAATACACCAGTTTTTTCTCTTTGTCCAGGTGTTGCAATTCCCATGAGATTTAATCTATCTGCAATTTTCTTTTTGCTGACTCCCATCATATACCACTGAAATATCATCCTTACAAATGGTGCAACCTCTTCATCAACAATCTGTCTGTGCCTATCCTCTGAACGGACATATCCAAATGCTACTTTTGATAAAGTAATATTTCCCTTTTTTCGCTGTGCATCTTTTGCAGCCAGAATCTTTTTTGACATATCTTTTGCATACATGGCATTAACCATATTTTTTAATGGAACACTGATGTTTTCCCTGTCCTCTTTTCTGGAACTGTCATAATCATCTGTAATTGCGATAAACCTTACATTTAACCTTGGTAAAATCGTTTCCAGATAATATCCTGTTTCCAGATAGTCCCTGCCAAAACGTGATAAGTCTTTTACAACAATACACTGAATCTTTCCTGACCGGACATCTTCCATGAGTTTCAAGAAGCCTGGTCGTTCAAAATTAGTTCCGCTAAATCCATTGTCTATATATGTATCTGCCAATTTTAAATCCGGATGCTCCTCTATGAACTTTTCAACCAGCATTTGTTGTACAACTAAAGTTTCGTCCGTTTCATTTCCACCATTTTCAACAGATAATCGAATATACGCTCCGGTATCTATCAGATTCTCACAGTTTTCTATAATCTGATTACTAACAGCCTCAACATTTTTATTTCTTCTGCTTTTCCTTGCCATCGCTATTCCTCCATCCATTCTTCTGGGAAATAATTCTTCCAGTTCTGCATTGTCAGGTATACATGCACATCTCTTAAATCTGAAACAATTATTTTATCTACCCATTTTTTAACATGTTGACTTTCCAACTTCTCCGGTAACTCTTCCCTTTGAAATGTTTTTATCCATTCATTTTCCTCGCTATAAGCCTTTTTCATATTTGCAAGCCTGTCCATCAGTCCTTCAAAATCGTTTTCATACATTTGCAACTGCGCCTGTATTTCTTCTTTTTTCTCCTGATATTCTATCTGACCAATCTCATAGTCCCGGAATTTTTCATATAAAGGAATACGGTCTTTCTCTACCTGCTCCATTTCCTGAAATATCATCCATGCCTTTTCTGAATATTGTTGAGTCTCTTTCTGTAATAGCTGTTGCATTTTTTCTGTCTGCAAATATGCTTTCATTTTTTCAGCCATATCCATTTCCAGAGAAATTGCATTTTTTACTGCCTCTGTAACCTTAGCTTCTTCTATATAAATTTTTCTTTTCTTTGGTAATTCACCCATCTGCGGATTGAACACAAAAGCAACGTCACCACTTCGGAAATTTCTCAGGTACAACGGCTTTCCAGTTGCTTCATCATAGATTTTTCTTACATATGGCCCCGGCTTCCCACCTATGATATTATCTGTAGTTGTTCGACTTTTAATAAGTCTTCTAGCCTGATCAAACACTCCTTCATCTAGTATTGGTGTTATTGAAAGCGTACAAACTTCTCCGTTGATTGTTTTCTGCCAATAGCCATCATATGCTGTACATTCTAAAATCCTCCGCAAAGCGCCCTCGCTCCACCTATTTTCATAATGCGGCCAGTGCTTATGCCCCACTCTCGCATTATGTACCATTGGAGATTCTTCTCCTCGCTCATTCAGAATGGCTACTATCTTTTTTATAGAGATTTCTGCCAATGTCATTTGAAATATCTCCCGTACAATCTTCGCAGCCTCTTCCTCGACAATTAATTCTTTTCTATCTTCTGAAAGTATGTATCCATATTTTTCATCGTGAACTGTATAATATCCCTCTACCTGTTCACGAATCGCATATTCACGCATACTCTTTACCTGTACCGCAATTTTCTCTTTTCTGAAATACTCGTCTATTTCTTCCCTGCTTTTTCCAATACTGCAAAAATCGCTCTGTACTATCGCAAAGTGAAGTCCCGCCGGAAAGAATGTTTTAACCAGTACATCTTCCGCACAGGAAATATATTTTCCGCAACGGTCAACACTATCTACTACCACCATATCAAATTTACGGTTAATCCCATCTGACGTCATTTCTTCAAAAGCTGTATTTTCATTTTCATCCTTTTTCCGGTCACTGTATTTTGCTACCAGCTTCCAACCATGTGATTGTATATAGTTCTGAATATGTTCATTCTGCTGTTGGATAATATCTGATGGAATTTTCTTTGTATTTTTGCACGATGTAGTCCTTGTATAACTTACGCACCGCATTTAAATCTACCTTCCCTTTCTTCCATTTCCCGAATATTCTGAGCTGCTTCTGTCATTTCCTGTATTTCGTCTGCATACTTAAAGCAAATTTCCAGACGGTCTTTTCCATACACAATGACTTTATCAATTAGAGTAACTACCGCTTTACGATCAAGCTGTGTAATATTCTGATAGCACTTGAAATCCTCAATCCAAGGGTGTTCCCGTTTTCCCTCCGCAGATGCCTTTTCTTTCCTCTGCTCTAATTCACGTTCTGCCTTTTCCGCATTATGTAGCTTGTCTGTAAATCTCCGGTTATACTCATGGTATTCTTCTCTCGTCACAATGTTATCTAACATATCCTGATACAACCGGGTTTTTAAATCTTTATACTTCTCTACTTCCTCATGCAGAACCACCAACTGCTTTTCCAGTGAATCCAGTTCTGTTTTTTTATAATTTTTCATTCCACTGTTCTGAATGATATTCTCCGCATTTACCAATAAGGCAATCTGCCTTTGTATAGCATCCAAAACAACTTTATGAACCGTCTTTTCACTAATCAGATGTGAACTACATCCATCTCCGTTTTTATATGTAGAACAATGGTAGTAATAATACCGCTTTCCATTTTTTGTTGTGCTTCTCTTCACCATGTTCTGCCCGCAATCTCCACATCGCAAAAATCCCGAAAAAATATATACGGATTCTTCCTCTGGTGCTGTGCGGGTATCCAGTTCCATCAATGACTGTACATACTGAAATATTTCCTCTGCAATAATCGCTTCATGCGTTTTCTCTACACGAATCCAGTTTTCTTCTGCTACTGGTCTGCACTCTTTTACTTTATAGTTGATTTTACGATTCTTTCCCTGAACCATTGTTCCTGTATATAACTCATTTGTCAAAATGCGATTTACAGTTGTGACCGCCCATTTAGGCTTGGCTCCTGAACGAAATCCACTATTATAATTCATACCACAGCTTCGTTTATATTCCATTGGTGGAAGCACTCCCATTTCATTCAGCTTCTCTGCAATCCTTTGAGAACTGTAACCGTCCATTTTCAGATTGAAAATATATCGGACTATATCTGCTGCATATTCATCTATAATGAGATGATTTTTATTCTCTGGATCTTTCTGATAGCCATACCCGGCAAAGCTGCCAATAAACTGTCCATTTTTTCTTTTTACATCTAACTGACTTCGGATTTTAATTGAGATGTCCCTGCAATAAGCATCATTTATCAGATTCTTAAAAGGAACTATGATCTGGTCTGCATCATCCGATTCTGCTGCACTGTCATAATGATCTGTAACTGCAATAAACCTTACTCCAAGAAACGGAAATATCTTTTCTAGGTATCTTCCTGTTTCAATATAGTTTCTTCCCAGTCTGGATAAGTCCTTGACGATAATACAGTTGATTTTCTTTTTCTTCACATCCTCAAGCAATCGCTTAAATGCAGGACGTTCAAAATTTGTTCCACTGTAACCATCATCAACATATTCATCGACCAATGTGATCTCTGGGTGCTGTTTTACAAAATCGTTAATCAGACTTCTTTGATTGCGGATACTATCACTTTCCAATTTATCTCCGTCTTCTCTGGAGAGTCTGAGATAGTCCGCTGCTAATATAGACTTTTGATTGAAATACATAAAGCCATCAACCTCCTAATTTACTATGCCATCCGGCAGTGTAAACCAAGAAATTCATGGCTTCTTGAATGCTTTTAAATTTTGACCCAACACCATATTAACATAACTTCTGGCTCACTGCTATACCTTTTTTCATTCTTTTTAAATTTCTTTCCATCCTGTTTTTCTTCATTTTCATAAAGAGATGCACCTGCTCAGGCTTTCTTCCAGTGTACATTTTCCAGTAAAACTTATTTTTACCGCTACTCCATGTGAGATATAGCAATACGGATTTTTAATCTGCCTGATATAATCTGCAATCCGTTCCTCCTGTGGCAGTTCTGTTTGTATCTGCACCTGCTCTATATCTACCAGACTGCTTGTGTCTACCGTTCTAATATCTATCTCTGCCATCTCCTGCATTTCTTCTGGTGTTGGTAATTCTTTCTCTGCCATTTTTACACCTCCCGGAAAAAATTACTTCTACCTATAAAGCTCGGCAGAGGGTATTTACCAACCTGCATTTCGTGTTTTTTTATTTTTTTCATTTTGAGGGTTGGTAAACAGGCTTTCCAAAGCCTTATTAGTAGAGGGATTTCTTTCTTAGAGCAAGTTTCGCCTTGGCTGCCAGAAACCCGGTTCCCGGATTTTGACAGCAGGCAACTTGATGGGGATTTTGCTCCCCATACCCTCAAGCACAATCAATGATTGTTTCATTGGTTCCCATTTGCATGGTCACAGCGTAATAATTTTTTATTACTTAACTTTCACAGCAGACTGTGAATTTTACTCACAAAAACAACTGGAGGATTAAAGTTATGACAAGACCTAAAAAAGAAGAAATGTATCGTAACCATCGTATTACCGTTCGTTTCACTGAGACAGAATTTTCAATTATCGAAACTGCCGCCAAACAAGCTAATATGTCATTGGCTTCTTATGTACGAACACAAGTTTTAAAAGGAAAAGTACAGACCAAAATTGAAATAGTTGCTGATGTTCCAGAAATAAAGAAACTGCTCGCAGAGTTTGGAAAGATAGGCAGCAACCTCAATCAGATTGCAAAATATTTTAATCAGGGTGGGATTCTTTCTCAGGAAATGCGAGGAGAAATAAATAAGCGACTTCGAGATTTATACGAAATGAAATATAAGGTAATGGAAATGGCAGGTGACTTTCATGGCAATACTGAAACATATAGCAAGTAAAAATGCAGATTATGGAGAAGCTGAACGTTATCTGATCTTTCAACATGACGAATATACACAGAAACCTATCCTTGATGAAAACGGTCATATGCTTATTCGTGAGGAATACTATCTTGATGGAATAAACTGCGACCCATTTACCTTTGCAGCGGAATGTCAGGAAACAAATGCTTATTTTCATAAGAACCAATCTTACAATGAAATCAAGTCACACCACTATATCATCAGCTTCGATCCTAAAGACCGGGACGAACATGGATTGACTGGAGAACTGGCACAGCAACTTGGCGTGGAATATGCCAAAGAGAATTTTCCCGGACACCAGGCACTTGTCTGTACTCACACTGACGGTCATAATGGTAGTGGAAATATTCATGTGCATATCGTAATCAACAGTATCCGCAAATATGACACTGAGCCTCAGCCCTATATGGAATTTGATCGAGATTCAAAAGCTGGCTATAAACATCATCTTTCCGATAGATACCGAATCTATTTGAAGCAAAAAGTCATGGATATGTGTACCGCCAATGGGTTGAACCAGGTAGACCTTCTAACACCTGCGGAAAGGAAAATATCTGAAAAAGAGTACTGGGCAAAACGCAGAGGACAAAAAAAACTTGATAAACACAATGCACAGCTTGAAAAGAAAGGGCTGACTCCAAGGCAGACTACTTTTCAAACCGAGAAGCAATATCTTCGTGATGCGATTGATACCGTTACTTCACTGGCAATATCACAAGAAGATTTTTCCAGATTGCTGTCTGAAAAATATAATATTACATTCAAAGTCAGTCGTGGCAGATACAGCTACCTGCATCCCAATCGCAGTAAATACATTACTGGAAGAAGCCTTGGTACGCTTTATGAGGAAAAACATCTTCTGCAAATATTTCAAGAAAATTCTACCTCACAGATTACTGAAAATCCGGTTCCTGATATTTCTCAAGTTGTTAATTCTTCAACTCCAACAGTTTCTGCCTACACTGCTACAACTACAGAAGCTCCACATACTTTCCTCTTTATAAAATCTGATTTACGGTTGGTAACAGATTTGCAGCATTGTATTAAAGCACAGCAAAGTCAGGCGTATGCTCAAAAAGTAAAACTGTCTAACCTGAAAATGATGGCTCAGACAGTTGCCTATGTACAGGAACATGGCTTTCAATCCAAGGCAGATTTAGATGCAGCTCTTTCCGATGCCTCTGCTCAAAGCACTGATGCAAGAAATACACTAAAATCCACAGAGAATACTTTGAAGAATGTCAATGAACAGATTCATTATACCGGACAGTATCTTGCCAATAAATCTATATATTCTGATTACCGCAAAAGTCGGAACAAAGAAAAATTTTATGATGATCACCGGGCAGAACTTACACTCTATGAATCTGCCCTCCGAATACTCAAAGAAAAATCACAGGGCAATAAACTTCCTACATTAAAAATGCTGCGTGAGGAAAAGAATCGCTTAACAGAATTACAGACGATGCAACGTGAAGACTTTAATGCCCGACGGGAACATGAACGGGAACTCCGTACAGTGTGTTCCAATGTAGATATTATTCTTGGAACCTCACAAGCTCAAAATCGCCAGCGTGAACATACACAAGAAAAATCATAACCGACTTTTTTTCATAAAAATAGAGGTTCTTCCTTAAATCCAGGGAAGCAAACCTCTATTTCTCTATTCTACCTTTTCTCCATACTCCTTATATATAAATTTTTCAGGGTTGTGGATAATATCATATTCCCCATTTTCTTCATCTGATAAATACGCTATCTCACAGAATTGCTTATTATCGTTAAAGTCGTTTTCCGTCTTATATACATTGATCTGTAATTCTGTCGGGCATACCATATCATAAGAAAACTTTATAGACTGAAAAGAATTTTCCCTGCACATCTTTATAATCTGTTTTGCCAGTTCCTTTTTATCAGCAATTTCCTCCTGATTTGCTACAACTGTTAAATGTTCCTTAGTGTTAAATCTCGTACTATTGACTGCATCAGGAATTTCCGAAAGTTCCTTCGACTGCACTCTAT
>ENA-UERU01001644-UERU01001644.1-human-gut-metagenome-genome-assembly--contig:-NODE-1644-length-11234-cov-2.205880_pt1 | contig 11234 bp, 12 predicted proteins | sample MGYA00242988_ERZ507989 | MGnify/ENA primary metagenome ERZ507989 (study PRJEB26167, sample SAMN06115519) | human gut metagenome | host: Homo sapiens | place: China:Hunan | collected 2015-08-21...
TATAGTCGAGCAGCGCGGTGAGCCCTTCGCACCGCATGGCCCAGCGCATGTGTTCAAGGTCTTCCGGGCTCGCGCCGGAACAGTCCATATAGGCGGGGCCCGTGCCGTTGAGCTTCAGATCGGTAAAGGCGGACGCCCAGATGTCGCTGGTCATGTCGCCGGTTTCCACGTTGGGCTTGGTGATGAACGGGCCGATGGGCTTGCCGTTGGGATACCGGTAGACGCCGATCCATGTGGCTTTGCCGCAGCGGGCGAGGAAACGGGGCCCGGCATGGCGGTAGGTCTTTTCCATATTGACGAGATGGGCTCCCAAGCGCCACGCCTGTGCGATGGAGTCACCGGTTCCGGAAGGGCACATGTTCGTGTTGAACATCTGGCTCGGCGTGGGATCGGTCGTGAACAGGCGGCTGACGTATCCCGTGGCGACCACTACGGCTTTGGCCTTCACGATGCGATAGGCCGGCTCGTCGGAGGAAATATCGAGGGCCAGGGCGCCGGTGATGCCGTTATCGTCGCGGAGCAGTTCCAGCACGGGCGAGTGGTTGACGATACGGACGCCTCGTTTCTTGGCCTGTTCCGTGAGCACCTTTTTTTGATTGTGGCCGTCATACTTGAGGAAAATTTTCGGACGCCCCGGATAGGCATGGCCTTCGAAGTGGAAGCCCCCTGTGGGCTTCATGTTGATGCCCCCGTCATTCCACATGTTGACGATCGTGGGGCTGGTTTCCAGAAAACGCATGACAAGCGGCGTGTCGTTGCTGGTGGCGTTCTGGCTGTCCATAAATTCTTCATACACCACATCGATGGTGCCGTGCTTCTCCGGGATATAGCAGAGAAAATGATCGTTGCCTGTGGCTCCCGCCCCGCTGCGCTTCGTGTTGGCCTTATCCAGCAGGGTTACGCTCGTGCCTTTGTCCGCCGCCGCAATAGCGGCCATAAGTCCGGCGATGCCGCCGCCGACGATGAGAACGTCCGATTCCAGCCTTTCTTTAATGGGGATCATGATGATTGCCTCCGAGTGATAAAAGGATGCTGATGCTGCGGGGTTATTCTTTGGGTTTGAGGGAATCGGAGTCCACATAGAGCAACATGTGCGTCAGAGGAAGCCGAAGCTCGATCGCCTTGGCCCGGCAATCAAGAACGCAGGCGTTGCAATGCCAGCATTCATAGGGGCGACGTACTTCAGGAATTTTGTCTTTCTTGGGATCGTGGCGAAAGACTTGGAGCGGGCACACGTCCGCGCACATGCCGCAACCAATGCATTTGGTCCTGTCGATGACTGGGGGCATATTCGTTTCCTCCTGAGCAAAACGGTGTTTTCCGAAGTTGGGGCATCATGAGATGCCGTTATGCGTTCTTTCTTTCACAACATGGGTGAGTGCGACTATCGCATATGCGACAAAACGCAAAAAAGCCCGTCATGAAGAATGACGGGCTTTTTATATTATGATGAAATAATTTAATTAAAATAAAACAAACTAAATGGATATTTTTTCACGAAAAGGCGGGCTTTACAGGTGCGCCATATGGCGCAGCCGTTCCATATCAATGATTTCCACGCGGCGGCAGGTAAAGCAGGCAATGATGGCTTCCTGTTTGAGGGGCTGGGTTGCCCGCGCCAGTGTAGCGCGATGGACGCCGAACACGGAAGCGAGCTGTTCCTGCGTCATGCCGAGAGGGAACTCATCGGAACCCCGTTCAAGGCTGAGGGAAATGAGAAAGCGGCTGAAACGGGTGACGAAATCATCCATGAGCATGTCAGTGAGATACGTATGGTAGGTGAGGACCAGCGTGCCGAGCAACTCGATAACGGAAAGCATGAGGTTGGGATACCGGGCGGCGAAAACGGGATCATGCAGTACCTTTCCCGGAATTTGCCAGATCACGGCGTCGGTCATGCACTGATACTGCCCGGATGCCTCACACCGGGTGGCCGCGGGAGCGAGGTTGAAGATGCTTCCCGGTTCAAAGGAAACGACCGAACGCATCCTACCGTCGATCGTGTCGAAAACCACATGGACTTTCCCTTCATCAATATAAAAGAGATCGAAACAGGTTTCGCCCTCAACCTTGACGATGCTTCCGGCGGAGTGGCGCTGCTTGGTGCCAAGATGCAGTATCTCGTGCCATGCCGTAGCCATGTTTCCGATCTTTGGAACGGCAAATGGGGCGAACAGGGGCAGCTTGCTGGATGAAACGGGGATACTGTCGTGCTTGGCCATGATTGCACCTCCAGAGTATAAAGTGTGCAATAGTCCCGGGTGGAAAACAAGGGCCCGCCTCAACGGAGCGGGAGTTCCCTCGGGGCGGATGCTGTCGGTGGTTGCGGAGCGCGCCGGAGGCCGCAAAAAACCGCATTCCGGCCGCTCCGTTTTTTTACTGCGAATTCAGTGATAAAAAAGGACATCGCATGGCGACGAAGATGCGAAGAGTGCGGGAGGGCGCTTGAGAGAATTTTTTTTTGCTCTTAACATTCTCTTCACGCCCAGTGTAGCATGATAGCTTCACCAACGAATGAGAACCCCCATAAAGGAGTATCCGTATGCGTTACATCATGGCTTTGCTGCTTTCTTTGGCTTTGGCTGTTCCCGCTTTCGCGGGTTTTGAGGGACCTGCTGCCTGTCCCGGCGGATTCTCTGGCCCCCAGACCATTACGAAAGCGGCGCAGGTACAAAATGCCCTTGATGATACCACCTGCACGCTGGAAGGGAATATTCTGGAACGCCTCAGCAAAAACAAGTATGTATTTCAGGATGATTCCGGAAAGATAACGGTAGAAATCGGCCAGCGGATCTTTGGTTCCAATAGGGTAACGCCGGAGACGCGGGTGAGGCTGACGGGCGAAGTGGATCACAAGAAGCAAGGGCGCGCCAATGAAGTGGACGTGCGGTATCTTGAAATCGTGAAGTAGTTCGTTCGGGAAGGCGGGCGCGGAGATTCTCTGTGCCCGCCTTTTGTTTATGGCATTGCCGGAAGACCGTTTGAGGGAAGCGGAGGAGCGCATGGAAGCAGGCCGGATACGTGCACTGATTATTGAAGACAACCAAGATATTACCGCAAATCTGTACGCGTTCCTCGAACCTCTCGGCTATGAGCTCGACTGTTCCGCCAACGGCCATATCGGATTGGAGATGGCGGTGGCGGGTACCTTTGACGTCATCGTGCTGGACATCATGCTTCCGGGGATGGACGGGTTGGCGGTGTGCCGGGCTTTACGGGAAGAACATGTCGATCCGACGCCGATTCTCATGTTGACGGCCCGTGATACGGTTGCGGATCGTGTGACGGGGCTTGATTGCGGAGCTGACGACTATCTGGTCAAGCCGTTTTCGATGAAGGAGCTGGACGCCCGGTTGCGTGCGCTGGTGCGTCGTGCGCGGGGGCGGCAGACCCGTAGCGTCTTACGTTGGGAAGACATTGAGCTTGATCCCGCGGCCCACAGCGCAACCCGGAGCGGGGTTCCCCTGCGTTTGAGCCCAACAGGGTTCGTCATTTTGGAGACATTGCTGCGGGCCGTTCCGGCCGTCGGAACTTGAACAAGCCATCTGGGGGGATTTTCCGCCGGACAGCGATGCCTTGCGTACCCATATCCATGAATTGCGCCAGAAGCTGGACAAACCGTTTACCTGTCCGCTCCTCAAGACGATCCCGCATGTAGGCTATACGTTGGTTCGGCATGAATAAAACATCGTCGTTTCTCAATGGACTTTGTGCCGGTTGCAGCGCCTTGTGGCGGGCAATATTCCTTTTCCGTCCGCTGGCGGCATTGCGCAATCGGGTGGCGCGGCGAGTCAGGACACGTTCGCTCAGCAGGCGCATCGCGGAGGCGTTCCTCGTCTTGACGTTGGTCACCGGAGGGATATTCAGCCTGAGCGCCTACCTTTCGTATGACTATGCGATTACACATGTCATCCGGTGGCACATGGAACCGATCATGCGTTTGCTCATAGCCGCTGAGGAAGGGCGCACTCTCCGTAAGGGAGAAAGGCTTTCCGTGGACAGCGAGCTGCTTGCAAAGGAACTGAAGGTAAAATGGTACGTCGGGGAAGCCATTCCTGATGATTTGCGGCCGGAGCGTTCCAAGGTGCGTGAGCTCGTGCGCATCAAAAGGGATCGCTATGCCAGGACATACCGGGACAAGGAGGGGAAAGAGTACGCCATTGTCGGCAAGATCAAGGACCTTGACGACTTGGAAGAGGTGATGGCCGATATTGCGCTGGCATGTGTCGTGGGGAGCCTGATCGGGGCGGGATTGTTGGCTTATTGGTTGAGCCGTCGGCTGGTCTCGCCGCTTGTCGAGCTGACCGGCAAGGTCAACCGGGGCGAAGCACTGGATGACACCCTATTGTGTTCTCGGGATGACGAGGTCGGTGATCTGGCGCGGGCTTTCGCAGGGAGGGAGCAGGCCTTGCGAGAGTTTTTGAACCGGGAACAGCTGTTCACTGGGGACGTCAGCCATGAGTTGCGCACTCCGCTGACCGTATTGCAGGGCGGGGTGGAGATTTTGGAAAGCCGCTTGAGCGGAGATGACAAACTGCTTCCGATTGTGGGCAGAATGCAGCGGACTGTTGCGTCCATGACGGCGATGGTCGGTACAATGCTGCTTCTTGCGCGTAAGCCGGAGCAGTTGGAGTTCCGGCCTTTCGATCTGTGTGTGCTGGCGAGGCAGGAGGAGGTGGAGATCCGGGAGCGCTTGCGAGGGAGGCCTGTCACCTTTTCCAGTCTGTTGCCCGACCGGCTGACGGTTTTGGGAAGCCCTGAGTTGGCCGCCATGGTTTTGCACAATCTGCTCGACAACGCATGTCGCTATACCGAACAGGGCCGCATTCTGTTGGAGTTCCGTGCGGAGGAAATGCTTCTGACGGATACCGCTCCCGTCATCGATCCTGATGTGCGCACACGCATGTTTGAACGGGGCGTGCGCGGGACCAGCAAAAGCCCCGGAAGCGGGCTGGGGCTCTCTCTTGTGCTGCGCGGCTGTGAACGCTTGGGCTGGAAAGTGGCGCACGAGCATTGGGAAGGCGGAAACCGTTTTCGTGTGCGCTTCTCTCAAGGGTAGGGCCGGGGCTGCGACATTCTAAGGAAATACGCTGATGAAGCCTTTTGATGATGAGCCAGGCCGAGAGGGGGCGGTTATGGCCGTTTTCAGTCGCAGGAGCGCCGCTGCCGGGATGGGGCAAAGGGCGGGGGGAGTGCCCTTTGCCTGAGCCATATCTCTCCCGAAGGTGTTTCGGCTGAGAATACTGTTGTTCTTTGAAGGGGGCACCCCAAGAGGAGGGACATCCATCAGGGACGGGAAGGAGCCCCCTCCCGGCTGGCCTCGGGCTGGAGCCCCGTATAGACTTTAAACGCTTTCTCTTTGGCGCGAAGGAGTAAAGGCGTCAGGGGGACACGCGGCATGGTGTCGATGCAGAGGCCGAGATATGCCCCGATGGGCAGCGGCGTTTGCAGGCTGTTGATCTTCCCCCAAAGCCCTTCTTTCTTCCATGTGTTTGGCGGGCCAAGCAATACGGATCGGAAAGAGAGGGTGGCCTTGGGACGGATTCGCCTGACCATACGGGCCAGCGACCAGAAATTCAGGTTATGGCGTCTGTGCCTGTACTCAAGGGTGGGACGGTGCAGGCGCCTTTGTATCTGATAGAGCGAAAAACTGTTCATAAAACCGATGATGACGCCGCGATGGGAAACTCTGATGGCTTCGCGCAGTACGTCTTCCGGGTTGTCCACGTATTCCAACACGGTGAGCAGAGCTGCGTAATCGAATTCTTCATCGTCGAAAGGGAGATGTTCCGGGCGGCCCAGCTGGAATTCAGCCCGGTTCCCCAGCCGTTCCCTCGCCATGTCGAGCAGGTCAGTACCGGTATCAAGCCCCGTGACATCAAACCCATAGTGCCAGAGCATCTCCAAAAAGATACCCGCTCCACACCCTATGTCCAGAAGCGTATGCCCGCGCCGGGGCCACTGAGAGATCAAGTGTTGAAAAAGGCGGTTTTCCTGAGTGATGGCATAGGTTCCCTCAGGCGTTGCATACCAGTCATGCAGGAATTGGGCTGTTTCGGCGTTCCACATCTTTGCCTCCACGTTCTGTATTCATGAGAACAGAGTATCCTTTTGGTGGAGTGCAGGAAAGCCCCTTACTCTGCGGACGGCCAGATGCCGCATGGCCTTGCCGGCGCATAGCCCGACCTGAACGCCTCTTCGAGATCCGAAAAGCGGATTTGATTTTTTTTCGAAATATTGGCCGTGCGCAGACATGCTTTGGAGAAAAAACGTTTGCTGTTCCTATTGCCGATGTAGGGTTCCTGAGCCTGAGGGCGGGTCAGGATGAACCCCCAGCAGCCCGCGCGCTTGTCCAGTGCGTCCTTTTGAGCCGCAGTCAGGCGGCGTACCAACTGGCTGGGGAGGTTCTTGTGCGCGTAAAAAGAAGCCATGCCCTGCTGGAGAAGCTGTTCATTGAGGGAACGCCCGTCGGGAAGGATGATTTCCGCGACAAGCCTTTGATACCGATCTCGGGATGCCCCGGAAAGCGGGATGACCTTGACCCGCTGTTTCCGTGTCCGCTCGCAGGTGAAGCGCGCTGCCTCGCGGGCATAATACTGGGGCGGGGTATCCTTGGAGCCTTTCTCAGGGGTATCGACTCCGGCAAGCCGGACGCGCTGTCCCGTATCAAGCACAAGCGTGTCTCCGTCCGTACACTGCGTCACGGTGGCTGAAAACAAGCCGTCCGCATGGGCGATGGCCGTCTGAAAAACGAAAAAAGCCGTCACGAGGACGGCGGAAAGCATTTGGGCAAGGGTGTGCATCAAGCGTCCGCGAGCCAGCCGGAGAGGGCATCCACGATCTTGCGAGCCTGTTCCGCGCTGGATATGTTGAATTTGGACTTTTGGCGGTATTCGCCCCCCGACTTCTGATAACGGCGGATAGCATACTTGTCCGGACCGTATTCGCCCGTTTCCGCGTCGAGCTCCTGATAGCGGAAAAGGATTGTCGTCCATGCCCCCTTGGAGAGGATGACCTTGTCCAGTTCCTTGATGAGGATCTGCCCGGATTCTTCGTATTCAATAGTGATTTCGTCTGGTGTGCTGCTCATAACAGTCCTTTCGCCACGCTGTTGCGCACAGTGGCTTTTAAAATGAAAGTTCCTCCTAACGTGTTTCGTAGCTATACGCAAGAGTCCGAAAGAAAATGGCTGGAACAAGGAACGGGAATGAAATGATGGGTCCGGAACCGGTCGAGGCTTCGTCCCACTGGACAAAATTTTTTCTGTCTGTAACATGTCATGAGTTCATTCAGACTCTGTCGTTGAAGCGGAACGTCCAACGATGGGGCCATTTTTTTGTAAGGAGATTTCATGAGCAACGAACCCGATAAGATTATTTATTCCATGATCCGCGTGTCCAAGCGTCATGGGCAGCGCGAAGTGTTGAAAGATATTTCCCTTTCCTATTTCTACGGCGCGAAGATCGGCGTCCTCGGCCTGAACGGATCGGGCAAATCTTCGCTGCTGAAGATCCTTGCGGGCGTGGATCAATCCTTTGAAGGAAAGACCGTGCTGGCTCCCGGCTATACCATCGGTTATCTGGAGCAGGAACCGCTGGTCAACGAAATGCGGACCGTCCGTGAAGTCGTGGAGGAAGGGGCGCAGGAACTTGTTAATTTGGTCAAGGAGTTCGAAGAGATCAATGCCAAATTCGCCGAGCCCATGGAGCCGGAGGAAATGGATAAACTCATCGAACGCCAAGGGCAGGTGCAGGAGCTCATGGATGCGAAGGGTGCATGGGATCTTGACTCCAAGCTTGAGATGGCGATGGATGCCTTGCGGTGCCCTCCGGGGGATACGCCCGTTTCCGTCATCTCCGGTGGTGAAAAGCGCCGCGTGGCGCTGTGCCGCCTGCTGCTGCAGAATCCCGACATCCTTCTGCTCGACGAACCTACCAACCACTTGGACGCCGAATCCGTGGCGTGGTTGGAACGGTACCTCCGGAATTTCCCCGGTACGGTCATTGCCGTGACCCACGACCGTTACTTCCTCGACAACGTCGCGGGATGGATTCTCGAGCTGGATCGTGGCCGCGGGATTCCGTGGAAGGGCAATTATTCCTCTTGGCTGGAGCAGAAAGAAAAGCGCCTCGCTCAGGAAGACAAGGCCGAGGACGAGCGCCGCAAGACCCTCAGCCGTGAGTTGGAATGGATCCGCATGTCCCCCAAGGGACGCCATGCCAAGGGCAAGGCGCGTATCAACGCCTATGAGGCCATGCTGAGCCACGAAAGCGAAAAGCGGGCTCCCGAACTGGAAATCTATATCCCCGCAGGCCCCCGTCTGGGCAAGAAAGTCATCGAAGCCGTGGGCATCAGCAAGGCCCTCGGCGACAAGGAATTGATGGAAGATGTGAATTTCATCATTCCGGCGGGCGCTATCGTGGGCATTATCGGCCCGAACGGTGCGGGTAAGACGACGCTCTTCAAGATGCTTGTGGGGCAGGAAAAGCCTGACGCGGGCACGTTGACCATCGGCGACACCGTTCAGTTCGCGTATGTGGATCAGCAGCGTGAGGCCCTGACGCCGGGCAAGACCGTATATGAGCTGATCAGCGACGGTGCCGAGACGATCAAGCTCGGCAACCGGGAAATCAACGCCCGCGCCTATTGCTCCCGTTTCAACTTCACGGGCTCGGATCAGCAGAAGAAGGTTGACGTCCTGTCCGGCGGCGAACGGAACCGCGTACACACCGCCCGGATGCTCAAATCCGGTGCCAACGTCATCCTGCTTGACGAACCGACGAACGATATTGACGTAAACACCATGCGTGCCCTTGAAGACGGTCTGGAAAATTTCGCGGGCTGCGTACTGGTCGTCAGCCACGACCGCTGGTTCCTCGATCGCATCGCTACGCACATTATGGCGTTTGAAGGCGATTCGTCGGTTGTGTTCTTTGACGGGAACTATTCGGAATACGAGGAAGATCGCAAGAAGCGCCTCGGTAAGGACGCGGATCAGCCGCACCGCTTGAAGTTCCGCAAGCTGACCCGATAGAGAGATTAATCCGATACAAAAGAAGGGGAGGGCGTTTTTCAACGTCCTCCCCTTCTTTTGTATGCGGGCGGTTTTGATTTGGCGTGTGAGGGATTAGGCGAAGGCGTTCACGCCTTCCAGAGAGCCAACAGCCGTGATGGCGACTTCTTCCTCCACCGGAACGGCGTCGAGGATGGGTTTGACCATACGGGAGAGGGTTCCCTTCGGGCCCACTTCAACCCATGAGCGGATGCCGTCGTGCCACTGGTTGGCGATAGTATCGATCCACAGGACTGAGGAAATCATCTGAACGGTGGCGAGTTCGCGCAGGCTTTCGCCATCCGTCACCGCTTTGCCGGTCACATTGCTGTAAACGGGAAAACGCGGTCTGGACCACGTCATTTTGTTGAGCGCCTTGGCGAGTTCTTGCGCGGCCGTATCCATCAGCGGGCTGTGGAAGGCTCCGCTGACCGGAAGGGGAACCGCCCGGCCTTTCTTTTCCTTAACGAGCGGAAGGGCCGCTTCCACCGCCGCCTTGGTCCCGCTGATGACGAACTGGGCCGGGGTGTTGTGGTTGGCCACAATGAGGATTTCTCCCGTGGCTTCCGCAGCGGCCTTGGCGATTTCGTTCACGGCTTCGCGGTTGAGCTTGAGGATTGCCGCCATGCCGCCCTTGCCGTCGGGATCGGCGTCCGCCATCAGCTTCCCGCGCAGGCTTACCAGTTCAAGGGCCGATTCGGGGGATAGGGCTCCGGCAGCGGCCAAAGCGCTGTATTCGCCAAGGCTGTGGCCAGCGGCGCAGGCGGGGGACAGCTTTCCGGAAAGCGCCTGCCACAGCGTCACGTTGACGACCGTCAACGCGGGCTGGAGGTACTTGGTGTCGGCCATGAGCGCCGCGTCGTCGCTTTCCCAGTAGACGGCGCGCAGGGGAAGGCCGCTGATCTGTTCGGCTTTTTTCCAGAGCTCCATGGCTTCTTTCGATGCTTCGGCAACATCGCGGCCCATACCGGGCTCTTGGGAACCTTGGCCGGGGAAAAGGACGGCGGTGGGGACAGTAGACATATAGACCTCTACTTTTTGGGGGTTGGGGCCGGGCTGATGGCCTTGAGCAGGCCGGGGAGATTGCGCCGGACAACGTCGAGTTCGTCGTCGCTTACATTGGGCATTTCAACGGGGGGCTCCTTTGTGATGGCGTCCCCTTGCTGGATGATGGCGACAGCGGCGGCGGCCCGCCCCATAATGCAGAAAAAGCGTTCCGGTTTCCAGCCCGCAGCCTCGATGTACCCGGCGGCGTTCTTGGAATAAAGGAAATCGGGTTCGCCCGCTTCATTGACGATCGGGTGGGCCTTTTCCTTGTTGGTTTTGATCCATGCCCGGAAACGGGGAAGATCGGCGATAAATTGGTTGAGTTCCTTTTCGGAAAACGGAGGCTGATTGTACAGCGTTTCCGCCGAAGCGGGGAGTACGGTCAGCAGAAGCAGCAGCCCGGCAAGGCCGAGGCGGAAAAAAAGAGCCATGTGTCACGTCGCTTGTTGAAGGTATGGGCGGCGTCCATTGTTGCGCCGGGACAAAAAGATAGAGCCCCTGTGCCCCGGCGTATAGTATATTAATCGTATTTGATGGAACTGATCTGCATGAGCTTGTTCCAGTTGTGATGCGATTCGATGTAGCGCATCGTACCGGTTTTGCTACGGATAATCATGGAATGCGTAACGGCTCCCTGCCCGGAGAACTGGACGCCGCGCAGGAACGTGCCGCCGGAGATGCCGGTGGCCGCAAAGAAGACGTCATCTCCCTGCACCAGCGTGTCGGCGTCAAGGATCTGGGCAAGGTCGATGCCCGCTTCCTGAATGGCGGCTTTTTCCGCTTCGGACTGGGGATCGAGGCGGGCAAGCATGGCGCCCCCCGCTCCCTTGATGGCGCAGGCCGCCAACACCCCTTCAGGCGTGCCGCCGGTCCCCATCATGACGTCGACTTCGGAACGCTGATCCACGGCCATCAGGGCACCGGCAACGTCGCCGTCGGTATGCAGCTGGATGCGCGCGCCCACGGCCCGGATTTCCTGAATGAGCTTTTGATGGCGGGGCTTATCGAGGACGAAGACCACAAGGTCGTTGGTATCCTTGCCCAGCGCCTTGGCGATGAGGCGGAAAGTGCTTGGCACATTTGTTTATCCCATGATAGGATTGTGCGGCTTGTCCGTTTTTATAGGTACTTTTAT
>ENA-UERU01001653-UERU01001653.1-human-gut-metagenome-genome-assembly--contig:-NODE-1653-length-11144-cov-3.348243_pt1 | contig 11144 bp, 6 predicted proteins | sample MGYA00242988_ERZ507989 | MGnify/ENA primary metagenome ERZ507989 (study PRJEB26167, sample SAMN06115519) | human gut metagenome | host: Homo sapiens | place: China:Hunan | collected 2015-08-21 | study...
ATGTGGGCAACGCAAGTTGCATGGGTAGCGGCATGGACTTCCTCCTTTTTTCTAAAGAGACTAGCCATGCCTACGATTTTTGCAATGGCTATGGTTCCACTGGCCACGGGCACGCCGGGTCATCCGGTCCTTGCCACGGAAAGCCAAGCTGTTGCGGCAAGTCACGCAGGGATTGGCGGTACGCCTTGATCTCTTCAAGCTTGTCAGTATCAAGCGGATAGTCCGGCATGACGAGGTAATCTGTTGCAGTAATGCGCCTATCGCGTTCGGCGCGTACGCTCGCCGCAAGTTCTTCGGTTGTCGGTACGGGCGGCGTGTACGGCTGTTCCTCAGTCACGCATTCGGGGTGCGCCTCGGCGTAGGCAAAGACCTCATCCCAAAGTTCCGCAAATTCCGCGGCGTAGGGATAGACATGGTATGGAAGGCCGTTCTTTGTGATGACATAGGAATCGTCAAAGATACGGTGAATGATTTGTCCGTAGCTCATTTCCAATCCTTTTCTATGCGTTTCGGATAGCAATCCAACGCCCAGAGATATATGTTCCTCCGGCAACTGCGCCGTATTCAACTTGTCCGTTGTTGTATGCAAGAAACGTCCATGTTCCCCCGGCAGGAATATTGTTGTTGTCTCCTGCTCTAACGTTTGGAACTATCGTTGTTTGCCATGCATTGCTTGAGTTCGTAGCATAGTTCACGCTAAAATTAATTGGGTTCCATGTATACATATTTCCAAATTCTGCCGCGTTTCCACCCCAAACCCACTCCGGTTGTCCTGTAGATCGTCCAGCCCAGTTGAATTTCGCGACTTGACCGTCATCTGTTACGACTAAGCTTTGCGCCTTTTCCGCACTTGGGGCTTTTGTACATCCGGCGGATGTCGTGACGATACTCCCAAGATCGAGAGTATCCGCCTGCGCCTTCAGTCCACTCTCACTGTACCCTATGTAGATCTTATCGCTTCCTTGCCCGGTTCCGCCGCCTTGCTGCACGGGCGTAAAACCTAGTGCGGGCTTGTACTCCCCGCCTCCGGTCAGGAAGCTTTCATGCTGCCCGGCGGCTGCGGGCGGTACGAGGCCGCTTGTCCCGGCTGTCGATGCCGTCGCGCCTTCGTATTCGGGAACGGAGATGATCCCGTTGTTGACGGTGAGGCCGTCGCCGACCTGGGAAGATGTGATGAACTGCGTCCAGACAGACCAAGATGAACTCGCCATTCTATACTGGCGGATAAAAACCAAGTCGGCTACAGACGAATAATTGTAAGCAATCTGAAACAGATTTTTGGTGATTGCTCCTTTAACACTTCGAACCACCTGCAAAAAGAAAGCCTGATTTTCCCGAGGGGCGTTCACGCTCCCTGTGGCATTTATCAGATAAAGACCTGCTTCAGTGACGGTATTAAAATCCACGTTGTTTCCAAGTTCTCTTGCGGGCCCAATCTGTCCCCGCGCACTCGCCAGATCCTCAAGGTTCCCCCCAATCGCCACGTCCTTCACGGTGATGGTTCCGTCTTCTGTGACCTTTGCAGTTATCCCGTCCGGCTTTACAAGACCCGGTGCCGAAGTCGTCCCAAGCACCACTCCGAGATTTTTTCTTGCCTCTGCCGCCGTTGACGCTTCTGTCCCACCTTTAGCGACGGGTACAACATAGTTATCGGCAAGATCTGATGCTTTAGAAGCTGTACTTGCATTACCTGTGATATCTCCGGGAAGTTTTCCGCTGGAATCGCGCACGGGGATGGTGTTCGCGGTGGTCCCGGTCGCCGCATGTTTGCCGTCAACAGTGTCCACGTCATGCATGAGCTTGCCCACCGTTGCCCATGCGTTCGAGGCATATTTCTGTATCTGCACGCCGCCCGTCACTGAGGATATCCGTTTTGCATTCTCGGGAAGGTTAGTAATCCCCGTGAAATCCATGTTCGCCAGCGCGTCGAGCATGGTTTTGATGGCGGGGACATCCGAAGCAATTTTGTTTGCAAGCGCAACTTCTGCGCTCCATGAAATAGCCATAGTCATACTCCTTAAACGCCATATGCGGCCCAATCCACAGTTCCATCGGCTCGATTGCCGTTTTTGTCTTTTACGAATATGCGGAATCCCTTGGGGTTTTCTGTATCCTCGAACACTGTAAACGCGGTAAGGTTTTCATTATTGACGATATTAGGTTTGGGCAGGCTTTCAACATCGATAAAATTGACATTGAAATCGCCCCACTTGCCCGTGAGCATGGGAGTCTCTGTCTCCGAGATCCACCCGGTACCGTTGTCCGTTGACTTTACATCTATCCTCCCGAAATCCATTTTTCTTTTCACATCAAGGGAGTAGTTGATGTTCGAGATCACCGTCATGCCGCCCGTAACTGTGATGGTGTATCGGACATAGCGAAACTGCGTAGCGAAGACGACTGTGGCGTTATCCGAAATGGTCCGCCATATAGCGTTGTCTTGGCTCACCTCGATCTTGCAGGCAAAGGCGGGATTGCCGCTCAACGTGCGGGAGGAGATGGTGACCGTAATTTTGGTTGAGGGTACGAGTTTGCCCACATCCACGGTTTCGATATAGATTCCGGATGCAGCAGCCGGGGCCATCCACGTAGTGAAGCCTTCGTCGATCTTCTGTTGCCATGTTTCGATGGACCTACCCGCTGCTTGTGTTGCCCGTGTAAGGTTCTCTTCCCATGTCTCATCGGGCACGGGGCCTATCATGCTGCCGCGCCCGTCCAACACAAAATTGGTCTTCGTGCCGTTAAAAAGAGAATCAAGGTTATGGTAGAATACGAAGTCAGGCGGCTGGCTGACAGTCATCTTGATTGATGACATTGTTCCCCGGTTCCCCCCCACATCAACAGGGGTTATGCCATAGATATATTCTCCTGAAACGGTTTCAAAAGAAGAGGCAAACAGTGCATCAATCCGCCCGATCTCCATATCATAGCCGTCCTCATCGATTTCTGAAAAGATGTATTCACGAATGGGGAAAAATATCCTATCCGGTTCCGTCCAATACAACATGACGTTGTTGTCAACTGTGGCACAGTTTTCGAACTGCACTTTTCCCGGTGCAATGACCGTGAAATCGCAATCTCCCCATCCTGAAATATTTCCAGCACTATCTACGGCCCTGACCATGAACCAATGCATCCCAACGGATACGGCTGGAACGGTCAGACAATCGATGTCAAGACGTCCATAATCTTCCTCTCTGGTAACGATCACCCCATCATCCCGAGTTTCTTCCCACTGCCGAACTAAATCCCACGCGACGATGGGAAGAAGGTTAGTCGTCGCCTTCCAGCGTACAGTGATGCCTTCGCCGTCAAGAACTGCAGTCACCTGCGGAGGCTCTGGTTTGGTGACGACATATGCAGCTTCACCCCACCCTGATACATTCCCCGCTACGTCTATCGCACGGACTCGATATTCCCATGTCCCTGCCTTTGGTGCCGGGAATCGATATGAAGTGGCCTTCGTCTTGGCTACAAATATTCCATCAACAAAAACAATTTCATATGTTTCAATGGGAAACGCTGACTCTACCGTAGGCCACGATATGACCATATCAGTGCTGTCTATCGTGATGACGGGCTTGGGCGGATAAATCGGCCCAACGTGAACGCTCCCGTATCCTGCCGGAGATTCGTTTTGGAAGATGTCCACAGCGATTACTTTGAACGTGTAATCCCCTTCGGGACGTGGGGGCATCAACCATGCCGTAGAGTTCACTATCTCATTTATATTGTTATATATATCAAATATATTGTAATGATGGATAGGCCATGTAGTCTTGCAGTCTTGCCATTGCACATACAGTCCGTCGGTTCTAAGTTCCCCTCCAATGTCCGGCACTGCTGGACTTTTGACTTCGATTGTTATTTGCGCAGGATTCTTTGATGTTCTTCCTCCAGTGTCCACGGCAACAACGGAAAAAGAAAGCATTCCCGTTTTTTTCGGAGCCGCAAGCGTTATCGCATTATCAACAGTCTTTCCCCCGAAACTTCCGGTCACAACATAATGTGAAAGGTCAAGGACGGTTACTTCATCCCATGCCAAAGTGATTCCTGCGGGTATATCGATAACTGCCGAAAGGTTTTCAATGTCGGGGGGAAGAGACGTTTTCCCTACAACTTTATGAAGAACGACAGGCGATTGTTGGGACATGACGCCGATGTTGGACATGGCCATGATCGCCAGCTCGTACATAGCCCCTTCTTGCACGCCGGATATGTAGCTGAATGTCTGCCCAGTATTGCGTTCAGGTACGCTGATCCATTCGGAATCTCCTTGCTTACGGTGCATGATGCGCCATGAATCAATCACCACATTAGAGTCCGCAATCTTCCAGTTTACGAGAATGCGGGGCAAAAGTGTGCCGTCTGCAAGCTGTGTCAGCACGGTTTCATCAGAAACGATATTCGTGAGTTCAGGCGTAGGCGGTGTATTCGCTTGGTACCGCGTGGGGGCCGTGATATTCGAATCCCACGGAGGTATTTCCCCGGTGAGCGCATCGTAAAGATTCGTTGCCGCGTCTTGGAATGTAATTTGAGCCGTTAGCCCTTCTGAGGGGGTTATGCTTAAAACGTTCAGAAGCTGATCCGTACGTCCAGCGATACCAAAAGATACCAAATCCCCAATATCCGGAGCCGATGAAGTGGCGGGAATAGGCATGGCAAGCACGAGAGTACGAGATACGCCGGGAACAGTCTGAACAGAGTAGTACGCGTCGACGTTGGTGGGAGTGGAAACACGGATGCCGTAGGATTTCCCCGCGTCCATCGCACAAAGCTCATCAAGATCAATGGAAATAAGGTTACCATCACTATTGAGAGCACGGCTTACGACGCGCCCGGAAATGATGCCCCACAACGTAACATCGTGCTGGCAACGGACATGCTCACCCCGGCGCAGCGTCAACGATTCCGCCTCGGCATTGAGCGTATACACCTCGGGGCGTAGCCTCAGTTCCGCAAGGCGCAACCTTCCATGTTTCCAAATCAGATCGGGATTGGTAACGCCGTCTTGTTCCCATTCGATGACATTGGTGGCGTTTGTCTCATTGTAGCCATCAGCATAGACCACGCGCTCGTCTTCTTGGAAATCACGAGTTTCATTCAAGAAACGCATACGAAGACCCTGCACGGGTTCCGTCAAAAATTCCTTCTTTGCTGAAAAACCCCATGTATTTCGAGGAGTCAGGATTTCAACAACAGGCGCATCCGGATCGTCCCAAACCACCCCATGCCCGTTTATCAGTGCATAAGAGCCTCGCCCGGCTCCCATGATGTTGTGCTGGAGTTCGCCCGCTGTGGTGCGTGAAGTCTGGACGGCATTATAGGCCCACCCCCACCGCTGGCACCAGTTATAGAAATCAGCATAGGAATCCATGTCCATTTCATCCCACGACGCGGGTTTACCCGTGCATTGCGATGTGGCCACGAGAAGCGCGAGGGATGCGGGGTTATTCGTGGGCTGGTCTATCCAGTTTGTCCCGTTCCAGATCGGCGCAATGGACTGGCAATAGCAGTTGAACTCGTCGACGTTCCCGAAAAGCTGTTCCGTAGCCTTGAGCTGTACTTCGATGAGCGTAAGCGGACGGCCCTGATAGACCACGGCGGGACGGTTGCGCCAGCTTTGCAGCGTCGTCCATGTACACTCGTCCATGACCGTCTGATCGGTGGTTTCCTTGTCTGAATCTGGTGTGACGCGACGGACGGAAACTTCATACTGTCCGTCGGGAACGTCAAATTCCACCCCCTTTCGTTGGGTAGTAACTGTTTGGCCTGAGAAAACAATGCTTGGAGATATGACTGAACCTGAAGAAATTTTTACGGTAGCTCCTACAGCTTCAACAGTACCTGTAAAATTATTTACCGTATGCAAATTTTGTATATAATACACGTTTCGAGAATACCATTGCATACCACCATTACCATGCTCTGCCTCATAATATACTTCTTCTATTACAAATTCACCAACAGCGATTGCCATGCCTCCATTTATAGAAAAAGAATTGTCCGGATTGATGCCGATACTAAAATTTCCTGCGGCAATACGAGGACGTAATTCTACAAGAGGAACATTCCCCCCGCCCGTCGTGCGTGTCCCCCCATAAGGAATCCAATCGGAAGCCCCCACGCGGCGGTATCTGACTTCAAGTTCAACGGATACGGGGTAGGAATTGCCTTTCTTATCGATGCGTTTCAACCCGTTGAAAGTAAAGAACAGGGCGATATGGTTGGTATCGGCCTTCGTCGTCCGTGTTACCCACCCCACGCTGTTCTTGAGCAACACGGACATGGACTCTTCGGACACGGCACGGTTGAACCATGCAAACCCGCTGCCCTGCCAGTTCTGGTGGATGCGGTATTCAGATCCTTGGAAGTTTCCGAACGGCGTGTCTCCTATACGGAAATCGGATACCTGCACGTTGCCCATACTTACAACATACAGATAGCGGACATACTGATCGTTTCCGGAAAGGACGGTGTAATACTGTGCGGCGAACCGGGGCGCGAATCGGATAAAGCCAAGTACCAGCGGCACAATGCCGTAAGGATCGGCACGGTTCTGTGCGCCGTCGATGCTCCAGACTTTAGCGGCGGTTTCGTTGTCGGCGGCGGCAAGCTTGGGTTGGGAAACACCCGCTATGGCATTTACAAGCAACATGCCGCTCATCATGACGGCGGCACCCGCTACGGCTCCCCATCCGGCCCCCATTCCAAGAGCTTCAATACCGAACCATCCTGCGCCAGCCCCGCCCACATACCATGTCGCTATGGCGGAAACAGCAATGACAACCAATTGTAAAATAGTCGCCAGCGGGTTCTTTCCCCCGCCCTTTCCCAACGGAATACAGACGGAAACAAACTGTCCCTCACAAACCAGCGTCGTGTGCCACTCTTCATAAGGTACCGGAACGCCGTTGACGAACACCTTGGCATAACGCAGCGTGGTGTAGCTGATGCCCGCATCCCGGCAAGCCTTGCGCAGTCCGAAAAGGAGGCTGGTTCCGCTTGGGATGAGTCTGTCGATGACGTTGGTTCGCATCGGGGAAGGCCGCAGCCGTAAAGACGCCCCGTCCTTTTTTAGAATGGGCAACGCTTCGGGGATGGCGGGAAGGTTATACAAGTGCGACATGCCGATATATCCCTACGAGTTGATAGCCTGTGCCGAGCATTTTGAGGGGAGCCAACCGGGAAGGCCGCGTTTCTTCAACGTGTATGATGTGCCGGGCATCAACCACGGCGGCGCAATGGCAATCGGCCCCACGGTAGCGGTATAGGGCCATGTCCAACGGCTTGGGTTCAGTCCCCTTGGACAGAAGAACCCACTCTGAAAGTGAGTCTCCAATCATGTGGGAAAGCCGCTCTTGACCGTCTCGCGTGTGCAACTCCTGCCGTTCGTAGACCTCAAGCATATCTTTGGCATGGATGCCCCGTTCCGTCTTGAGCATGAGCAGAACCAACCCGCCGCAATCGCAGCCCAAAAAGGAGCGTCCGCCGTTTTCAAACGGGATGCCGATGTATTTTTCATGCCACTGCATCAGAACAACCCCGGAAAGAGCGCAGGATAAAAGTTCATCGCCGGGCACGGTTCCGCCCGGTAGTCGTCAGGCCCGAGTTCGGCGTCAATCGTACTGGCATTGTAAGTTGCCGAGGTGATTCTGAGCACTGGAAATTCCTGTTGTACTTCATTCGGGGAAGAGGCAAAGACTGTCTTGACAGTGAAGGAGGCCGCCGATTCCATATTCCGGATAGCCGCCACATACTCCCGATCAATATTGTCAATCGAAACCTGCGCCTTGATAGGGTCACTTCCTTCCGGCTGGTCGGGCACCGTGAACTTGAAGGGCAGCGCGTAGTAAACAACCCCATTGTGCCGAGTCCCGTAAATCGGCTCTTTCGTCTCGTCATGAAGCTGGATAAAGTCGGTCATGTCCGAAGATACCCGGATCGGCGCGGACAATGACGGATGCGTGATTTCCAAAAGAAAAATATACGGATCGGCACTGTCGTTAGCCGTAGCCCATTTCCTGAACTCACTACTTGTTACGACTGACATAAGGCCATATCTCCAAGGTCATGGTGACATACCAGTGCCGTGCGCCAACGGGGGCAAACTGGATCTCCGAATCGCCTTTTACCCGCACATAGCGGTACACATCGGCTGTCGGGTCGGGCCACCAGAAGGACCTCCCGGCGTTGCCGTCAAGAAAATCCTTCATCGTGGCCTTCTGTTCCCATTTCAGAAGATACTTGACTGAGCGGGACTCTGTGCCCGCGCTCGACCGCCTACGCTGACGCTTCGGGCCAGCGTCCATATCCGTCACGATAACGTCATAGTTCGGCGTCTCCCCATAACTATCAACAAGCGGCCTCTGTGGAAGCGAGACGGGCCATGTGATTTCGGAATATGCCATCAGCGCCCCCTCACCACAGGCTTGACGCCGTACCGCCCCCGTATCGTCTGGTCGATGACTCCCCCACGGGCAATGTCAGATGCCATTTCTCGCTTGAGCAAGACCACAACGTCCATGCCGCCCTGCGCATTACGCTGTTGTTGGACTTCGGCGGTAGCGTCGGTGCCCGTCTGGTTGATGACTTGGATGTTGATTTGCGGAGTAATGCTACTAGAACTCTGTGCCCGTACCCCGAGATCGCCGCTGGATGTCCGCACAAGAGGCATAACCGCCTCACTTCTCCCCGGTACTTCGCCCATGACGCCGCCCTGTGCAAAAGGCGTCAGACTATCAAAGCCGAAGAACGTTGGCCTGTTGATAATCCTGTTTGAATATGCGGATATCCCCGGTCCGGATAGGACGTTACCGTGTGCATTCGGAAGCGCACCAGCAACGATAGAATCAGCAAGATTATTGAACTTGATGTTCGTAGACCAATTAGAGAACAAGCCACCCAACGCCCCCGCCAACGGCCCGGTTATGTTCGCCCGTACTGTCAGCCGCACAAGATCGGCAATCATCGAGTTGATCATGTCAGAGAACGACAGCTTCCCCGTTTCCGCCATTTTCACGAAGGCATCTTCAATACCCGTGAGTGTGCCCGTGGTCAGGTTCTCGAACGACGCTGCAAGGTTTTCCGTCTCAATGCGGTATCTCGTGAGGCTCCGGTAGGCACCTGCCCACGGATCGCGGGAAAGCTCAAGGGACAAGATCTCCAGCATTTTGTTCACATCATCAATGGGGATGCCCATCGCAATCCAGACTTCACGCTGTTTCTCAAGCAACTGGTTCTGATAGCTGATGCTCGAACTGTATTCCCCGGTCTTCTCCGAAAGCTGTTTGTAGAACTCGGCCTTCTCTTGGAGGTTCTGGTTCTCCAATTCCTCAAGCTTCTTGTTCGCCTCAAGAACGGCCTTGCGCTTCGTGAGTTCGGCTACCTGTTCGGCCTGTGCCGCCGTCGCCTGTTTCCGGCGTATCGTCTCTTCCTTAGTGACATCGGCGTTCTCAATGGCGGCGTCGCGTTCGGCCTCGATTTGCACCCGCATTCGCTCGAACTTCGTCAGGGTAGGGTCGAGGGCGGATTCAAGGGATGAAACCTCGTTGCGGAGCTTTTTAAGTCCAGCTTCGTATTGTGCTGATTTCTCTGCAAATTTTTCTGCCTCTGTTTTCCCCTTCTTCCCCTTTGGTTCGTATCCACCGATTGCACTTGAGGTCTTCAGTTTAGGCTTAGGAGTCCAACTACCCATCACAAGAGGCGTACCGCCAGTTTCTCCGTTGGGATACGAGATCGCAGAACCGGAGGAAGATAACTCTCTAATAGCGCTGAGAGCCCTTTCTAAATCTTTAAGCTTACCTGTAAGCGTCTCCACATTCGCAGATTGATATCCCCAAGGATCAAATCCATCGAGGGACTCAAGCTCTTTTTTGGTGGCAATAATTTCTTGAGTAAGCTCTTCCTCTCTCTTTTTAAGATATTCGGTATTCGTAGAAAGATTTTTGAGGAAAGATGCCAACTCCTCACTATTCATGAACATAATATCTTGGTTTCTAATGACGCCTTCTTGTACGAGAGCTATTCCCTCAATCGTATTAGAGAACGCCGAATAGAGTTCAGACATACCCCCAATGACCGCGATCCCTTTGGGGCCAGCAAGAATTGCAGCTACTAGGCCGACCTCACGGACGGCATCAGGAAGTCGGTTCCAGCCATCTGCCGCTTGTGAGATGATATCCCCGACTATCGATGCAAAAGATCCGATGCGTGAGGCTACGTCGCTGGTGGCTCCCCAAATACTGGATATAGTATTCTTCAACGCAGAAAGATTTTCAGGATCATTGAGTTCCTTGATATAACCAATGAACTGTCTTGTAACATCAAGAAGCTTTCCGCCTATCTCATTTTCTAGTTCAGTGATTGCGTTGACAATATTCTGTACATCCTTGCCAACGCCAACTTCTCCCTGTGTGCTGACAAGCATGTTTATGAGTTCGCGGTATGACTGTTTCGCTCCCTCAAAAATTCCTTTTCCCGTCTGCCCAGAGATATAATCAAGGGCATCTTCCATATTGCTCTTTAATCCTTCCCAGTTGTCGGCAACCTTTTGTCCGGCGATAGCAAACGAAGAAAGACGTTTTTCAAGTTCTTCAACAAGCGTTCCTTGCTTCTGCCAATTTCTAACCATTTCCCCTGATATTCCGAGGTTGGTAGCGAGCAAGTCTTGGGCCTTATTGATATTACCGGAAAGAAGAGATTCAATTTCGGTTCTCATTTGCTGAACCGGAATTTTCATTGTAGACATCGCTTGCGCGGCAGTGACGGCAAACTTGGGAAGCTTTTCTAAGGACACACCCGCTTTTGTGGCTGGCGCAACAATGCCAGAAACGCCTTCAACAAGAGAATCAAATGTGGCTGTCGTTTGAAGAGCCAACACCTGAATCTCTTTCATCATGTCAGCGCTTATCTGTTCAGCTGCATTGAATTTTTCTACGCCTTCAAGGTTTTTACCTTGGGCCGTAGTGATCGTGTTAGTCGCTGCAATGACTGAAGCAATGGCTGTTTGAGACGACTCAAGGGAAGATGAAAAATCCATACCCCTGCGGACGTAAGACATTGCAGTATCAAGTGTTTTGTATACACCGATTAAGGCAAGTAGTTGTGAGGCGACATGGCTTATGCTTAACGCTGCAGTATTG
>ENA-UERU01001680-UERU01001680.1-human-gut-metagenome-genome-assembly--contig:-NODE-1680-length-10951-cov-2.603918_pt1 | contig 10951 bp, 16 predicted proteins | sample MGYA00242988_ERZ507989 | MGnify/ENA primary metagenome ERZ507989 (study PRJEB26167, sample SAMN06115519) | human gut metagenome | host: Homo sapiens | place: China:Hunan | collected 2015-08-21...
CCGCTGACCCACCGGACGCAGATGAACGGGTACGTCCTTCTCCCCTGCTCGTCGGGCAAACCGTGAAGGAACACTTGAAGGTCTTCACAGGAACCGTCAGGAGTGGGGAAAGGGTACTCTTTCATGGCCTCGGTCAGCATTTCCTTGACCGCCAACAATAACTCTCTGCTTCTCATCGCATTTTTCCCGATGCGGCCAGTTTGCCGATCTGAAAGTTGACCTCGTGTTGCAGACGGCGGGGAAAAACCTCGGACGCCTTGTCCACGATCTGCTGCTGGTTTTCCTTCTTGAGCAGCGACTGGATGGGCGACGCGCCGAACAGCATTTTCACCCCTTTCCAGACAAGCCCTTCCGCCCCCTTACGGCCTTTTTTGTGGAAGTTGTTCACGCCTTTCTTGCGCATGAACACGCCGTAGCCGCCGAAATCGATCCCCCGCAGCTTCTTCATGATGAAGCTTCGAGTAGCCGGGCTCCTGATAGACCTTCCGCGTGCCGCCTTGCCGGATCTGCGCCGAAACGCCCGCCGGGGGCTTGGTTCCGGGGAACTTCGGCTCGGGGCGGAAGTGGTACTGGGAGATGCCGCGCCGCCCGGAAATGTAGAGGCAAGCCTTCGTTGTGCCCCTTTGCGCCTTCTTCAAGTAGAGCTGGTCGAAGAGCCTTCCCGGAGGCACGTAGACATAGGCCCGCCGCGCAATGCGGATCGCCTCGGCACGCATGGCGTTCAACGTCCGGTTGATGGCCCGTGAAACGGCGATCTCGCACTCCTTCGGCATGTGCTGGAGCGGGGCCGTGAGCGCCCGGATCGTCTCGTCCATGTTGGGGATGTCGAGCCGGATCATGCCGCCTCCCTGTACAGCCGGATGGTCCGCAGCGCTTCGCGGTCGGCTGTGGCCACGAACCAGCGTTCGCCGTTGAACGTCACGCTCGTGCCGGGGTACAGCTCGTCCGGGAAGTCGGACAGGGCCACGGACAGCACCACGAGCCTGTGGGAAACGCCGGGCCTGTCGTCCGCTTCGGGCCATGCCATTTCCGGCCTGTCCACCACGGCGTCGAGCGTTCTGCCTTCAAGCGTGACGGATTCCCCGAATTCGGCGGGGTTCAGGAACACGGAGTGGATTTCCTGTTCCAGGCTCTCCTTGAAGAAGCTCTGGTTCATGAATGCCCTCCCCGCTCCTGCAACAGCGCCTCGGTCCGGGCCATGCGTTCGCTGAGGCCCTGCATGGCGTCTTCGTAGTCGTCCAACCGTTCATGGACACGCGCTACCGTCAGGCGGCAATCATCAATGTGGACGAACTCGGACAAATCGGATGAAACGCCCCGGACTTCCTCCCTGAGCGTCAGGAAGACATAGACGACGAGCGAAATGAGCAGCACAAGCAATGTACCGATGATACCCATCGAATAGGCCAGCAGCGTTTCCGTGGTCAGCGGCATAGTTCCTCCGCGTGTTCAATCCAGAGCAGCAGCTCCGCTCCCTCGTTTGCCGGAAGATGAATCCATTCACCCTCCACCTGTTCCCAACGCCCGCCCTCTTCGTAGGCCCACGCCTCAGTGATGATCGCCCCCGGCGTCATCGGTGCGGGAGGCACGCTTGTCAGCGCCCCCGAACTTCCGCAGCCATGCAGAGCCGCCGTCAGAGCGCACAGCGCCCACACGGGAACGGCGGCGGTATTCCCGAAAACCTTCAAGAACCAGTTGAAGGATGCGGACGAGGGCCGACCATGCATCACTTGCCGCCATTGCCCGCGTCGTCGGCGTTTTTGGCTTTGCCCTTGTTGCAGCCGATCCAGTTCAGCAGCTCGTAGACAATCCGGTACAACATGCCCGACTGTTCCGTGGGCGCGGGCATGAACGCGCAGATGAACGCGCAAACGCCGGAAACGGCGGCCATGCCCAACGCGACGATGCCGGACTGAGAATCCATCAATGTAGCGAAATCCATCAGAAGACCTCCTGTCCGGGGTCATAGGTGCGCGTCGGCCAGCCGCCCACGCAGAATTTCCGCAGCGGGAGGCGGTTCGCCGCGCTGTTTACGTAATGCGCGCCCTGCATACAGTTCATGAGGTGCACGATGCGCCGGGCGTCGTTCCGGGAAAGGACGATGGAAAGGGCCGAAAGCGTCTTCGGGCCGACGACGCCGTCCGTCTGGAGATCGTCGAACAGGCGCACGCCGTCCGCGCTGCCGTCCTTCCGCCAGTTGAAGGCGTTGCAGAGCCGTTGCAGGTAACGCCCCATGCCCGCCTTGCCGAGGTTCACGGCCTGCTCGAACAGCTCGTCGGCCACGATCTGGTCGAACCGTTCGAGCCCGAGCTTGTCCCACCACTCTTTCCTGTACCAACCCTTGACGCACCCCGTGAGGCTCGGAATCCCCATAAGGTGCGCGGAGAAGGCGGCCTTGCCCTTCTTGTAGGAGGGATGGCTCTTTTCCCGGTCGATGACGGGCCAGATCGGTTCGTTGGGGAAGAAGTTGCGGGCGCACCCGCGGAACGTCTCCCCGCCCTTGTCGCCGGAGTCGTGCGTCCAGCCGCCTTCCCACTTGGCGACGGGCGCGTAGGCGAGATTGAAATCAGCCATGACTACGCCGCCTTGAAGGTCAGCTCGACCAGCGCTTCGGGGTAGGTGCAGAGCGTGAGCGGGTTGGACTGGACTTCCAGATCAAAACCGCGTCCCTTGGGCTTTTCGTCCATGCGGGCGTAATATTCGAGGCCGATGGTATTGACCGTCTCCATCCAGTCGGCGGGCGCGTGGTACTGCTTGAAGATGCCGGGGCCGACCGGGTAGACGTGCCCCTTCTTGGCCGCCACCATCGTCTGGCCGCCCACCACGTCGGAACGCTCCACAAATGTCAGGCCGCCATAGGGGAAGCCGCGCTTGCGGTAGTCGTTGTTGCCAAAATTCTCCCGATTGGAGAGCCATCTTTCAAAATACTCCCGCACCAGCTTGTGGGACGTCAGCATGTCGTAGGCGTCCGAGCCGATGATGCACTCGATATGATCGAACGGCGTGCCGCCCATCGCGGCCTCGACATGCCGCTTGGCCTTGAGGATGCTCGTCAAAATGGGGTTTGCATCGTCGGCGGCCGTCTTGGGGAACGAAATGTCCAGCGTCTTCTTTGTAGCGCCGAACGTATTGAAGATGTCGTGCAGGACGGTGGTGCCGTCAGCATCGAGCACCACGCCTTTGATGGCTCCGAGCCGATGGAACTCCATCGTCGCCGCCAAGTTGTCCTTCAACTGCTGCATCTTGTCGTTGTAGACTGCGGCAACAGAGATCGGCTCGGTGGAGCCGAACGCCCGCACGTCCTGAAGGTCTTCGGGCGCCAACGTGTCGGACTGCGCCAGATGCGCGCAGGAAAGGTGCTTCCACTCCCGCTTGGCCCCGCGCCCGGCAAGGCTCTCCGGGGCGGTATTGCGCTCCGAGTCTCCGATCAGCACGATGCGGCCTTGCCTGATGTCGAGGGAAACGGTCGTGGTCTTCACGCCCTTCACCTCGAACAACGGCTTGAAAAAGAAGGGACGCGCGGGCAGTTTGTTGACCGCCGCGGTCATTTCGGTGCACTCGAACACCGTGGGATAATGCTGCATGGGCATGGGTTACTCCTTGATGACGATGCCGAGATCGGACAGGGCCAGCTTGGCCTCGGCCTGCAATGTGGTGACGCTGGCGTCGAACTTGAGGGCCGCGCCGTTCAGGATGGCCCCACGCCGGATGACGATGCCCGGCTGTGCGGACTCGCTGGCTTTGACCGCGCCGATGAGCACGGCGACGGGCGCGCCGCCCAACTTCTGGGCGCTCTCGACCGTGGATTCCGTCAGCGGCTTGTATTCCCCGGCTTCGCGCATCAGCACCATGCCGAACGGAAGATCCGCTTCCGAAGCCGCCAGCGTCACAACCTCGCGGCTCCACTCGTAGTTCAGCTCATGCAGGACAAGCTCGGAAAAGTCCGGCCCCATGACTTCGGTATTGACGATGATCTTGGACATGATGTCTCCTTACTTCGCTACTTCGGCGCGACGTTCGGCGTCCGCCAGCAGCGGGCTTTTCGTGGTTGCCGTGGGAACCGTCCCCGGCGAGGCCGCCACGGGATTCTGGTGGACATTCTGGAGTCCGGCGAGGATGTCCGCACGGGTTTTCGCCTCGGCATTCTCATGCACGGGCGCTTCGGCCTTCGCCAGCAACGGGGCTACGGTGGCGATCTGCTCGGCGCTCATCCCGGTGGCCCGGAAGGTGTTCAGCGTCGTCTCGACGCGGGACGCCGTCTCATCGCCCGCCACGGCCTTCACCACGGCAAGCGCGCCGGCCACGGCATCAGCCGCCGCCTTGTCCATGTTCGCCTTGTTCTCGGCCTCCGCTTTCAGCCTGCCTTCGGCCAGCAGCGCGTCCACCAGTTCCGGGGACTGCGCGGCGAGTTCTTCTCTGGTCATCTGTGCCTCCACAGCGAGTTTGCGGATCGCGGCGTCGCGATCCCTGACGATATCGGTGACAAGGCCAAGTTCCCGCGCGGGCTGCGCCAGCAGAAGCTGCGCCTCGCCCCACAGTTGCGGGTCAGCCGTCAGCCCCATGTGACGGCCCACATCGGCCTTGAAAATCTGGTGCAGGGCGGTGATCCGCTCCTGCAAGTATTGGCGTTCCTCATCGGTCAGCGGCGTGTCGCCGTTGCCCACGGCGTTCCATTTGCCGCCCGTGATGTAGGTGTAGGAGACACCCCATTTCTCATTCAGCTTCGAATAGTTGGCGACCGACATGATCACGCCGACGCTGCCGACCGTGGCGGTCAGGGGCGCGTAGACAGTGCCCGTGGCCGACGCCAGCCAGTACGCGGCGGACGCGCACAGGCCGTTGGCGTAGGCGGCGCAGCGCTTCTTCGTCCGGGCCTCGGCTATGGCGTCGGCAAGCTCCTTCGTGCCCGCCACGACGCCGCCCGGACTGGTGATGTCGAACAGGATGGCGCGGGCGGAGGGGTCGGCAAGCGCGGCCTTCAACGCCGAAGACACGGCATCCTGCCCGGTTCCGTACCAGCCCTGTTCCCTGACGATTGGCCCGGTTACCGGGATGACGGCGACACCGCCGACAAGCTCGTAGCCACGCGCCTTCCGCTCCGGGAATCCTTCAACCCGCGCTTGAGGGTTCGACTTTGCCGAGGCCAGATCGGACAGCACCTGTTCCGCCATTTCAAAGGGCAACGCCCACAACTCATTCATCATCTTCTCCCGTCCCATCTTCGGGGGCCTCACCTCCCGGCTTTTCGGCGCCCTCCGGGGCCGCGTCCTTGCCCGGCTTGCCGGGCTTGGTGCTCAGGTTCAGAGGAGCGAGCAACGCCAGCAGAGGAGACTCCTCCAGCATCCGGGCGTAGCCCTCGTCGAAGTCCCTGCCCGTTTCGGCCCATGCCTCTCCGTAGGTCATGAGGCGGTTTTGCAGCGCGAGGATGGTGGCCGTGATCTCCTTCACCGGGTCCACAAACCCGCGCGAGGGGCCGATCCAGTCCACGTTGCACCAGAATTTGCGGGCCTCGTAGAAGCCGGGCGCGCCTTTCGGAAGCTCGAACATGCCCCGAAGGAATGCCTCCTCTATGACCATCTCGTAGACGGGCTGGCAGTAAAGCCGCCCGAACCAGTTGCGGTAAAAGCTGTAGAGCTTCCACGCCTCGTTGAGCGCGGCGCGGGCGCTGGAATAGTTGGTCTTGGAAAAGTCTTTCGTCAGCGATTCGTAGGGGATGCCCACGGAGGCCGCCGTCGCCCGGAGCACGATCTCAACGAACGCGGAGAAGTTGGCCGAGGGGCGCTTCGATTCCAGCACATACGGCTTTTCGTTCTCGTTGCCGTAGAGGAATTGTCCGGGGCTAAGGTCTTGGACAAGCTGGCGTTCCCGGCGTTCGCCGTCGCCTTCCCGCCCCTCCGTCACATAGTCGGGGAGCTGCACCCCGCCGTTTTCCAGCGCGACGAACACGGGGAACGACGCGGCAATGACCTGCGCGAACAGCTCGTAGCTGATGGCGTCGGACAGGTTGCGAAACAGCTCGATGCCCTTGGAGAACGCCGAAACGCCGCGCACCTGCTCGTCCGTCTCGTGCCGGAACAGGTGGAACACCCCCGGGCGGTGGCCGACGCGGGCCGGGACATAGGTGAAGTCCGCCGCCAGCAGAGCGCTCCGCTCCACCGACAGGAAGGAGGACTGGGGCGAAGCCTTGGGCGTCGCCAGCCAGTACCCTTCCGGCCTGCCGTACTCGGACAGGCGGACGCCGTCGCGGATGAGCGGATCGCTCTGCTGGTCGCTCGGCGTCATCAGGCGGGACGGGGAAAGCGTCTGGAGCGCAAACGAGAACGCCCGGTTCTGCCGTTCCCGCTCTTTTTCGTTGAGCATGACCGCCAGATGCAGCATCTCGCCCAGGCTCAACATGGTGCGGATGCCGAGATTCTGGAGGTCGGCAAAGTGGCATTGCCCGCGAACGTCGGCTTCGGATGTCCAGAGCGCAAAGGCCCATTCCATCCGTTTGCCGAGTTCGCGGGCTCTCTCGGAGGAAATGCCGAGCATGTCGGCGGGGATGCTCGCCTTCGGGACAAGGCCCGTCCCGATGGCGTTGCCCGAAATGGCCTCCACCGCCGAATGCGCCGCCCAATCGTTGGCGGCGAGGTCGGCGGCACGGCGCTGCATGACGTCGCGTTCGCGGGATTCCCCTTCCGGGGAGTGCACCTGCGGCCCGCGCCAGCCCGAGATGGAGCCGCGGTAGGCCCCGGCGTCGCGGGAGGCGCGGGCGGTCATGCGCGAGGTGGACACGGGAGAAAGGGGATGCCCGAACTGATCAAGCAATGCCATGCCTTACCTCCTTACCCGTGCGAGTACGATGGTGGGGCCGCGACGCCCGGTGTCGAGCGCCGCAAGCTCGCCCTGAAGATAGACAAGCTGCTGGCGGATCTCGGGCAGGTCGTACCGGGTCAAGGTGCGGCCCTGCACCGTGTACGACTTGCCCGTGGACGCCGCATTGTACGCGGCCTTCCAACAGGCGATCAGATCGAGGAGTTCTTCACGTGTCCAGATGGTGCTCATAGTGCCTATGCACATAGCACAGAAAAAAGCGCATGTCTGAGACTGTGGAGACTGTGGAGACTGTAGAGACTGTGGAGACAAAAAATTTTCAAAAAGACAAAAAAAAGCCCGGCTGGGAAGCCGGACTTTTCTGTGCGAACTTGTTCAAGGCATCAGCCCCGCAGTTCATTGAGACGGGATGGATCATTATTTAACAGCTTGAAAAGCTGCACCAGTGCCTGTGGAGGTTTGGCCTTTCCAAGCTCATATCGAGAGAAGGCATTAGCTCCTCCACCGAACAGTTCACCAGCCTGCCTCTGATCGAGGCCGAGCTTTTTCCGGACGGATAGGACAAAAGCAGGATCAAACAGTTCTTCATTCACCTTACGGCGAAATACCTCCGACAGCCCATCAAGACGATCCGCTTCCTCATCCGACAAAACGCCCTCTCCGCACACCGGACAAAAATCCGCATGGGTTTCGAGCATGATTGTCCTTCCCTTGTATGTGAAGGGGACTTCCTTCACGCCGGGCACCAGTTCCGCGCCTCCGCATTCTGGACATTTCATATCACAGCTCCTTGAATGAAACGACAAGAACGTCGTCTATTACAGTCAGTTTAATGTACAGCATTCCCACATCCGCCTTGTGCCGGTAAACATCCTGCCAAACGGAAGAATCATGATATGTAGTCATGCTCTTATAGAACTCATGAGGACTCAGGCACATGATTTCCGCATAGGCTCGTTTGCGGTCATACCCCAATGCAGCGGCACCATTTCGCGCTGTGGTTGTCATATGGACCTTTCCAGCTTCAATCAGGGCCTTTACACGGCTCAGGGGGCAATGCGGCTTGTTCTTTTCCATGTCTTTATATTACCCTATTAGGTTAATTTGTCAAGTCGTTTTTCTCACAATACCCTGTTTCTAAAAATAGTTTCAAATCTGTTCTCAAATACCATCGATATCTTTTTCCCGTTCCATAAACAGGAATCTTTTTCTCCTTCACAAGCCGGTACAACTGCGCCTTGCTGCACCCGAGGATTTCGCAAGCCTGCTGCCAGTTGAGGCGATCCGACAGGTCGTACAGCGCCATCACGACCTCCGCAGGTTCGCCAGACGCGAACCGATGCCGCCCCCGCCGCGTTCGGACGGGCGCGGGGGACGGGCGGGCTTTTTCTGCTGCTCGTCGGGCCTGCGCCGATGCCGGACGTTCAGGATGAACGCGAACGCCCGCTGCATGACCTCGCAGTCCCAATAGTGGTTCGGCTTGTTTGCCGGGTTTTCCCATCCCTGCTTTTCGTCGTCCCACACTTCGGCGCACAGCTCCTTGGCGTACTGCTCAAGCTGCCCGCCGTCATTGGCGTGGAGATGGAACGCGCCGGGGTCGTCCGGGTGGATGCCGAGCTTGAACGCCAGATCGGACTTGAAGAACGTCACGTCGCAGCGGTACAGCATCAGCCCGCCGGGGATCTTGACCTTGTTGCCCTTGGCGTCGGGGAAATACTCCTGATGCGAGGGGGTGTAGGGCTGCGCCATCGAGCGGACGCCCTGCCACGGGAAGACGCGGCCCCGATGACGGACGGCCCATCGGTAGACCTCGGCGGTGCGCCCGCCCATCGCGTCGATCATGGCTGCCTTGACCATATATTCCCTGCCGTCCGGGTCGGCGTAGACGCTCCCGAACAGGATTTCCTCCAGCGCCGCGAGGTTGTCCGCCGAGCCGGACGCCACAAGCCAGCTCTCCTCGGTTTCGCCATAGCCGTAGGCCCGGATGACGTACCGGAAATAGTGCTGCTGCGTGTCCACCGTGGCCAGAAGGACGGATACCCGCTCTTTTCCGTCCACCGGGCCGGGAACCTTCCCGCGTGGGCGGTCGTCGCACAGGGCGAGGATGGCGTCTTCCGAGCGGGCCGCGTGCGACTCCACCCACGGCTCGGCGGCATACTGGTTCCTGAAATTCTTGAGGTCGTCCAATTTTCCGCTCTCCTTGTATTTGAGCCATGCGTGGGCCACTTCGGACAGGCTCACGAAGTATGAAAGCCACGCGGGGATGTGGAAGCCCACCTTCACGGGACGGTGCGCGGCGACGTGGGCCATCAGCTCAAGGCCGGACGTGCGCTCGCGCCACTCCCCTCCCCTGACCGCCCGGTCACGGTCGCCGTCATCCCACACCGTGCCGCAGTATTCACAGGCGTAAGTGGCCAGCCGCTTGGCCAACACGGTTTCGGCGTCCGGTGATTTTTCCTCGTCCTTTCCGGGCCATGCGATGCGCTCGAAATCCATGTGCTGGAAAAAGCCGCAGTGCGGGCAGCGCACCCAGAAATCGAAGCGGGCGCCAGCTTCCTCGGTGAGCGCCTTCCAGATCGGTCCGTCCTCCGTGGTCGGGGTCGAAATTTTCACGACCTTGCGCCGGGTCCGCCATGTCGTCGTGCGCTTCTCCGCCAGCGATTCGGACGATGCCTCGTTTTTCGGGTTCTTGTACTTGTCCAGCTCGTCGAGGATGAGGATGCGGATGGGCTTGTTCCCGAGCCGCGAGACGGAACCGGACCAACCGAGGTAAAGCGGCATGTGCAGCAGGTTGATGCGCAGGCTGGAGGCATCGTCCCCGTAGCCCGTTATGTACTGCCGGAGGCGCGGGGAGGCCTCGATCATCGGGATGATGCGATCTTTGGCGTTCTCGCGGGCGGTCAGCTCATCCGGGAAGACGTACATCACCGGGCCGGGGAGACGGTCGATGCAGTACCCGACGATGTTGTGGCCACACTCCGAGCCGCCCGTCTGGGGGCTCTTGCAGATGATGACCGTCTCGACGCCGGGAAGTCCGGACACGTCCATGATCCCGGTGAGGTACGGGGTAAACACGTTCCGCCAGCGGCCCCGGATGGCCGACATTTCGAGGACGCGGTGCTTCTCCGCCCATGCGCTGATCGGCACGGGCCTGCGGCGCTTCATCGCGGCCCGCTCCCCTTTTGAGAACCGGGTGGCCACGGTCAGTTTCCCCTCCGGCCGCTCCGCCATGCGCTGACGGAGCCACAAGGCCAGAGACGGCGGAAGCCATTTCGGTATCGCCACCGAAATGGCCACGCGCCGACACTCCTTTTTCGGCATTTCGTACAAGGCAAGCTGCGTCATGCTATCCCTTCAACAATCCCGGAAACACGCGCTGGAAACCCTCCGGCACGGGGAGGGCCACCACGTCCTCGGCTTTCAGCACGATGGTGTGCCGCTTCATGATCTTCCCTTCGATGATCGGGTGCCCCCACCACTGGTCAGGGAAGCACTGGTTCCGGCCCCGCAGCACCACGGCGTAGCGGGCCGTCATCACCGTCATGCCGTGACGGAGTTTCATTGTGCGCCTCCGGAGAAACTTTCAGATGCGCCACGCGGTCGCGGACTTCGGCGCGTTTGGCGTTGTTGAACCTATCCACCGTACCGACGAGGTAGCCCGTGATGCGCCGGATGCGCTCGAACTTCACGCCGTTGCCGACTTTTCCCTCTATGATGGGGAAGTGGTTGAACTCACGCATGGGGGTTGTGTTCATGGCAACCGTCCTTTTTCTCTAAAACGTCTGACGTCAAACAGACTGCGGCCTTTTCCCATTCGCAGTATTGGGAAAGTTTTGGCCATCCCTTCTGTGCAACTCTGACGGCATCCTGTTTGTCTTCACCAAACACAACGAATTCATGAACGGAATGAAAGGGAACACGAATTGTATATGATTTCATATTAATTACTCATCGCTCATATTCTTTGTTCCACAATCGGTTACAAAAGAAAGGTGCTTGCCTTCCTGTGTCACTGCGGAAACCTTTCCGTTTTCGTGCATAACAACAAAGACGATGCGCTGCTCTTTCAATGTTCGTTCACGTCCCCGATATTCTCCAACGAGCATCCCGCCATACCATATTCCGATCATGGTGAGGA
>ENA-UERU01001683-UERU01001683.1-human-gut-metagenome-genome-assembly--contig:-NODE-1683-length-10933-cov-4.023489_pt1 | contig 10933 bp, 10 predicted proteins | sample MGYA00242988_ERZ507989 | MGnify/ENA primary metagenome ERZ507989 (study PRJEB26167, sample SAMN06115519) | human gut metagenome | host: Homo sapiens | place: China:Hunan | collected 2015-08-21...
GTTTCCGGGGAAGGTTCCTTTCTTTGTTTTAAGAAAAGGGAGAAGGCAGAGGAGTGGGGTAAATTATACTATAAATTGAAGAGGGGGCAGGCGGGTGTGTCTGCCCCTGCAACAAGAATAGCTTTTCCAGAAAAAGGCGGCATTCCCGATAAAAAGGGAACGCCGTCATGGGGGATTCGATAAGGTCAAAAGTCTTTGGAGGGAGAGAGGAGGGGGTGTGGGGGAGGGGACCTCTCTCCAGAAAGGTCCCCTCTCCCCTCCCCCACATTTTCCCTACGGGATCATCTGCCCAAGAACCGCGCCGAACTGGGCGAGAAGGGCGCTCTGGGCCTGTACCATCGAGGGGATGTCGGGACCGGCGGGGGCGTGCTGCACAAAACGTCCCGACTTGAGCTCTTCGCCGTTCTCGTTCACGAGGCTCCAGCCTGCGTCGAGGATGACGCTGCCGTTGGGCGCACCGTCAAAACGGGCGATATCCACGGCAATGCGCCACTGGAAAGGCTGCTGCGAACGCATGGGAGAGGCCAGCCCTTTGCGGGGGGTCAGGGATGCGGACACGGCGTCGCAGAGCACCCGGGTCACGCCCTCGCCGAACGGCTCGCTCCAATGGTTGAACTCGGCCAACTCGACTTTGACGTCATTGCCGTCGCGCAGGAAGAGCTGGGGCCTGTCCAGATAGCCCGGAATGGACACGGGTCCGATGGCGACGCGTGGCCCGGAGATTTTTTCTTTGCCGGACTGGACCACATTTTCCACGGGGGAGGACAGCATGTAGAAATCGGGGCGTGGGCTGCGGCCGAGGGAACAGCCGCCAGCGGTGAGCAGTCCGGCCAGCGCCAGCAGGGCCAGCAGCAGGGAAGGGGCGCGCTTTTTCATATGGCTTCCTTTTTCCTTTAAGATGGGTAGCAAATGACCATGCTCAAGCGGCACAGCGTGTTTCCTTCATTGGCGTAGGCGTGTTTCCGATCCGCCTTGAAACGGATGGAGTCGCCATCGGCGATCCCCCAGCGTTCGCCGTCGAGCAGTACGGTCAGCGCGCCGGAAAAAACAGTGATGAACTCCTGCGTCCCCTCGGGGTGCGGTTCGGCGTCAAGCCGGACGCCGGGATCCAGCTCAATGGCATACATCTCGAACCCCCGGGAACTGTCGAACGGAAAGACGGGATAATTCCTGTATTTTCCGTCTGTTTCAACAAAAGGCGTTATGGCGGAACGCGGGACGACTTCGACGTCCGTTTCCGGGCGCATCATGAGCGAAGTAAATGAAATCTTGAGCCCGTTCGCGATCTTCCAGAGCGTCGAGATGGTCGGGTTGGTCACGCCGCGTTCGATCTGGCCGAGCATGCTTTTGCTCACTCCGGAACATTTCGCTACGGCGTCAAGGCTGAGCTTCCTTTCTTCCCGCAGGCGTTTGAGGTTCTCCGCTACGATGTGGCCGATATTTTCCAAGGGCGTTATCCTGTCCATGTTTGACATTATAGTGCACAGATCGTATGCTCTATCGCACAAACTCAAAGGAGCTTCCGCCATGCCGTCGATTGCCGCTTTCCTGTCCTTCGCGTGCATCATGTCCTTTACGCCAGGCCCCAACAATATTATGGCGCTTTCCAGCGCGAGTGCGTACGGGCTCCGGAAGGGGCTCCGTTTCTGCTTCGGCGTCCTGCTGGGCGTTCTGGGGCTCATGACGGCATGTGCGCTGTTTGGCGCGGCGCTGTTCCGGTTTTTGCCCGACGTGGAACCCACAATGCGTGCCGTCGGCGCGGCGTATATCCTCTGGATGGCCTTTGGCGTCTGGCGGTCGGGATCAGGAAACGAAGATTCCCGCCTTGTACCGGTCAACGGCGTCGTTTCAGGGATGCTGCTGCAATTCGTCAACCCCAAAGGCATCCTCTATGGGATAACCGCCTTCTCGTCCTTTGTGCTTCCTTACTACGATTCCTTTATGGCTTTGGCTGTTTCCATCGGCGTGCTCTCGGCTGTCGCCTATGCCGGGACATGTTTTTGGGCGCTTTTTGGAGCCGTATTCCGCCGTTTCCTCCAGAACCACCATACCGCCGCCAACGCGAGCATGGCGCTCCTGCTGGTGTGGTGTGCCGCATCCCTGTATACCTAATTATCTCACATGGATGTAATCCGCTTCCGCGTCCTTGGGCCCATCGCGTCATTTTTAAGGATACAGTCCTGTGCCCAATCAAGCGCACAGGACTCCGCTTTCAACCCGGTCCCGCTACGATTTGAACTTCCCGACACCCTACCAGTCGAAAGTCTTTGGTAGAGGAGGGGAGGAGCCCCAATACGTTCCTTTACCGTACCTTCCCGCGCAGCACTGCTTCGGGATTGCGTTCAAGCGTGTTGGCGAACACGCGAACGGCCCGGGCCGCTTCGGTGATTTCGCGGATGGCCTGATTCAGTTCGATGACGGTCGTACTGTTTTTGCTGACCACGCCACGGGCGGAAACGACAGTCATCTCCGTCTCTTTGGCTACGTTGTCGATGCGGCTCAGGACATGCGACGCCTGTTCCAGCGCCGCGGACAGCCGCTTGTCCGTATCCTGCGCCAGCTTTGTATACGGTTCTGCAAGCCCGCGGATGCTCGTCAGCGTCTTGTCGAGGTTGGTCCCGATATCCTGAAGCTGGACCACCAGCTTGTCGATGTGGCCGATCAGCTGTTCCGTCCCAGAATTGCTCAGGATTTTTTTGACGCCTTCCGTAATGTCGAGGACATTCGAGGCGATGTCGTCATACGGCAGCGTCGTGAGCGTTTGCAGGATGTTGTCGAATTGCGACGGGATGGTGGGAATCTCGGGCACGTCGTCGTATTCTTTGACTTCCTTGATAGGATAAGGGATCTGGCTTCTGGGGTAGAAATCCATCTCGATCATGAGCTGGCCGGTGAGCAGGCTCTGGGTCGCCAGCGTTGCCCGCAGGCCGTGGCTGACCAGGCGATCGAGATATTCTTTTTTGGATATGTCGCCGTCGGAAACGGAAAACCGCCCTTCGTCCTTTTTGTTCAGTTCGATGAACACCGGCGTCTGGAACACTAAATTATCAAGGTCGCCCGTGAGCCGGATTTCGACGACGCGCCCCACCGGGACGCCGCGGAACAGGACCGGAGAGCCTACGGAAAGCCCGCTGATGGAACCGTCGAAAAAGAGCACGTAACGGCTTGTCGTCTGGAACAGCTTGCCTGAGCCGAAAACGGCGATAGCGAGCAGCAGGAGGGCTGTGGCCCCGACGACGAAGGCTCCGATGAGGGTTTTGTTGGCTGACTTGCTCATGAGCGGTATCCTTTGGAGGAGGTGGGGCAGGAGTCGGTTTTGCCGCGGTTCAGGAAACGGACGATGTCGGGGTGCGCCTGATCGCAGCGAAGGACATGGGGATCGCCGCCCGTGATCATGGTGTGGGTCGCCGCATCAAGGAATACGCTGTTGTTGCCGATGGTAAAGATGCTGTCGAGATCGTGGGTGACGACCACGACGGTCATGCCCATGTTCTCCTTGAGTTCGAGGATGAGCTCGTCCAGCAGGGCGGCGCTGACCGGGTCGAGCCCGGCCGAAGGCTCGTCAAAGAAAACGATTTCGGGGTCCATCGCCAGCGCGCGGGCGAGCCCGGCGCGTTTGCGCATACCGCCGCTGATTTCGGACGGGTAATAATCCTCGAATCCGGCAAGGCCGACGAGCGCGAGTTTGAGGGAGGTCTGTTCCCTGATCTCGGCGGAGGAAAGCTTCGTATAGCGCTGCAAGGGCAGGGCCACATTCTCGGCGAGGGTCATGGAGCTCCACAGCGCGCCGCTCTGGAAGAGCAGGCCCACGCCGCTGAGAAGTTTTTGGCGCTCGCTTTCGGTCCCGGCCCAAAAGTCCTGTCCCCTGTAGAGCACTTGCCCCTTTGTAGGCTGGAGCAGGCCCACGAGGACGCGCAGGAGCGTGCTTTTGCCGCATCCGCTCGGCCCCATGATGATGAATACGTCCTGACGGTTTATCGTGAAGTTGAGATCCTTCTGCACGACGTAGCTGCCGTAGCCGACCGTAAGGTCCCGCGCTTCGATGATGGGTGTGGAGGTATTCATATATTCAAAATATTGCAGAGGATGGTGAGGACAGCCGTGGACAGCACGATGCCCACGATGGAATAGACCACGGCCGAGGTGGTCGCCTTGCCGACTGCTTCGGCATTGCGGCCGCAGCGCAGGCCCTGGTAACAGCCGGTTATGGCGATGAGCATACCGTAGACCGCGCCGTGCACCATGCCCACCCAGAGGTTGTTGATGTTGAACCCTTTCTGGGTAAATGTATAGTATTCCATGGGATCAAGGCCGAGTATCCCGACGCCGACGATGAAGCCGCCCATGATGCCCATGAAGTCGGAATAGAGCACGAGCAGCGGGGTCATGGCGGTAAGGGCGAGGACGCGGGGCATGATGAGGTAGTCGGAAGGGGCCACGCCGAGCGTGGTGAGAGCGTCGATTTCCTCATTGACCTGCATGGTCCCGATGACGGCGGCATAGGAGGCGCCGGTGCGGCCCGCGAGGATGATGCCGGTCATGATCGCGCCCATGATGCGGGTCATGCTCACGGCCACGAGGCTGGAAACGTAGATTTCCGCGCCGAACATCTTGAGCTGGATCACGCCGACGAAGGCGAGGATCAGGCCCACGAGCAGGCTGATCAAAGAGACGATGGGCAGGGCGTCCACGCCGCTTTCCTGAACGGCGAGCCAGACGTTTCCCGACGTGCAGGAAGAGCGGCCCCTGAACAGCCTGCCGGCGCTGAGGACAAGTTCGCCGATAAAATCGAAAATGTCGCGTGCCATGCGGGGCACCGCCAATGTAAAGCCGCCGACCCGTTCGAGGAAGGTCGTCTTTTGGGCCTTACGCTGCGCGGCGGTGTTCGGGGGGACCGCAAGGGCCAGCTTGGTCAGGTTGCGGATGCCCTCGGGGAGGCGGGCGTCATCGAGCGGGATGTTGTGTTCCTTGGCGAGGGTGACGAGCCGGGTGGTGACGACGAGCACGCCGCTGTCCCATTCGCCGAGAGCCTCGCCGAGGAGTTCGACGCTGCGGGCCTCTTTGAGGAGCCTCTCCGTTTCACGCAGCGCTTCGTCACGTTCCGTAAAAAAGTTCGGCCCAAGCAGGTCCCGTTTCCACTCGCCGCTGAAAATGACGCGCAGGACGCCCTCCGAGCTCTCGGCGCGTAACGCGCCTCCGAGCGAGGCGGACGCCCTGCTTTTTGTCATCGGTTCGGCTGCCATCGTCAGGCGGGCTTGCGGCTGACGGATACTTTGGCGGGGCGCAACAGGCGGTCTTTCAGGCGGTAGCCGCGCTGGTGCAGGGTGCTGACCAGGCCGGGTTCCATGTCATCCCGCTCTTCATAGGAAACGGCATCATGGACATCGGGGTTGAAGGGCTCGCCCACTTCCCCGGCAACGTCGAAGCCGTGGTTCTTGAGCGCGTCGAGGAGCAGCTTCCGGGTCATGATCACGCCGGTGAGCAGGCTTTTACAGGTTTCGTCGCTGCCGCCGTATTGAATGGCGAGATCAAGGCTGTCCAGCGCGGGCAGGAGATCCTTGAGCACCGGCTCGCTGGCGTAGCGCATGTATTCGTCATGGTCACGCTGGATGCGTTTCTTGAAATTTTCCATCTCCGCGAGGGCGCGCAGCCGGGTTTCGTCCGCTTCGGCCTTGACCGTGCAAGTGGGGCAAATCTCTTCGCGGAACTGCTCCTCAAGCGTTTTTTCAGGGGCCTGCGCGGTTTCCGCGAGGTTCTCTTCGGTGGCGCCGTTCTGTCCCTTTTCGGTCTGGGGATCACGTGTATCGGTCATGCTAGCTCCTTAATGATCATATTCGGCGACGCGCCGTCTCCGTGACGCATCTGCCAACACTCTATATAGGACTGAACCCGTATTCGGCAACACTTACCTTGCTTCGGCAAGCCAGCAGCAGACCTCCCGGGCGCCGTCGTCCCCGGCGGATTCGATGACGGGCGGAGTCTTGAAACAGCGTTCATGCGCTTCCGGGCAGCGCGGCCGGAAGGGGCACCCCTGCGGGAGATCGCCGGGCGAGGGGACTGTGCCGGGGATGGCGTCCAGCTTCGCCGAAGGGGGCGTGTCGAGCGTGGGCGCGGAGCGGATAAGGCCCCAAGTATAGGGATGGCGCGGTTCGGCGAACAGAGCCCGCACGGGCGCGCGCTCCACGATGCGCCCGGCATACATGACGCCCACTTCGTCGGCCATTTCCGCCACCACGCCGAGATCGTGGGTGATGAGCAGAAGCCCCATGCCGCGCTCGCGGGAAAGATCGCCGAGCAGGGCGAGTATCTGGCCCTGTATGGTCACGTCGAGGGCCGTGGTCGGCTCGTCGGCGAGCAGGAGGCGGGGTTTGCAGGCCAGCGCCATGGCGATCATGACGCGCTGGCGCATACCGCCGGAAAGCTGGTGCGGGTAGTCGCGGACGCGCATGTCCGGCGCGGGTATGCCGACCAGCCGGAACAGTTCCACGACTTCGGCGAGCGCGGCCTTCTTTGACAGGCGCAGGTGACGCATCAGCGGCTCCGCGACCTGCTCTCCCACCCGGATGACCGGATTGAGCGAGGTCATGGGTTCCTGAAAGATCATGCCGATGTCGCGTCCCCGCACGCGTTCCATCGCGGATTCGGACAATTCGGCAAGATCGCGACCTTCGAAGAGGATGCGCCCGGCGGCGAGGCGCCCCGGTTCGGGGATGAGGCGGAGCAGGGACAGCGCCGTCATGCTCTTGCCGCAGCCGGATTCCCCCACAAGGCAGAGCGTGCGCCCCGGATGCAGCGTGAACGACACGTCGCGCACCACGTCGAACGGGCGTTCGCAGGCGTCGAACCGCACGGTGACGCCTTCCGCCTGCAACAGCGGGGCGGAGGAGGCCGGGATTGGGGAAGATGCGTTTGCGGAAAGGGACATGGGGCGCTCCAAAGAAAGTTGCGAATAAAAAAAGTATAGACGAGATGCGGGTTAAGGGCAAGAAACCGGGGATGCCGGGCAAAATGTTCTCATGCCGCAATTGACATTTATTTTCAAAAATCTATAGAAAGGGCAGATCCAATTGGTATCATAAGGGAGTGGGTATGGACGCGGAACCTGTTTTCATCACTGGAAGCGTTTTTTCGTGGGAATCCCTGCTCGTCGTGTCGATCATCGTTGCGGCGTGGTTTGTATGCCGCAGGATCAATGTCATGAAACGTCCGGTATGCAACGGCGGCTGCGCCGGTTGCCACGGGGCCCGTCAGGGCCGGGGATGTGCTTTCCCAGAGGGGCGGCGACGCCGGATGTGACGATAAAGTTGAAGCTGGGGGACAATATGTTTGGATTTTGCCATAGAAAGCGCGGAGGGCATGATTGCGCCGAAGCCCGTTCGTGCGGCGGCGAAGGCTGTCCCATCTCCAAGGAGATGCTGGAAGCCGGGCTCATTTCCCTGCGCAGGATGAAGGAGGGGCAGAAAGCCCGCATCGCCCATGTGCAGGCCAGCGGCGAGCTGGGGCGGCGCATCCGGGACATGGGGCTCATCCCCGGCGCGGAAGTGGAAGTGGTGGGGCGCGCCCCGCTGCGCGATCCGGTGGCCCTGCGCCTGCCGGGGTTCACGCTCAGCCTCAGGAACAACGAAGCCGACTACATCGTCGTCGAACCGCTGGAACAGGCGGGCTGAGGCGTCATGGATCCGCAGCTTACCATAGCCCTCGCGGGCAATCCGAATTCTGGCAAGACGACGGCCTTCAACGCGCTGACCGGTTCGCATCAGCATGTGGGCAACTATCCCGGCATTACCGTGGAGAAGAAGGAAGGCTTCATCAAGATGCCTTCCGGCCGGTGTGTGCGCTTCATCGACCTGCCGGGGACGTATTCCCTGACCGCCTACACACAGGAGGAGACGGTCGCCCGGCATGTGCTGGCGCAGGAACGGCCCGACGTGGTCATCGACGTGCTCAATGCGGGCGCGCTGGAGCGCAACCTCTACCTGACCATCCAGCTTCTGGAACTCGGCGTTCCCGTGGTGCTGGCCCTGAACATGATGGATGAGGCCGCCAAGCAGGGCATGACCATCGATATCGAGCGCCTGTCGCAGCGTCTGGGCTTCCCGGTCATGGCGACCGTGGCCCGCACGGGCGAAGGGCTGCCCGAACTCTTGAAGGCGACGGAAGCCTATATCGAAACCAAGCGCGGCGAGCCGTGGGAGCCGCTGCATATCTCGTATGGGCCCGATCTTGATCCCGTGCTGCGGGATATGGAAGCCGCCATTGCCGAGGCCGGGCTGCTGGCTTCGGAATATCCGGCGCGGTGGGTGGCGCTCAAGCTGCTGGAGCAGGATGAGGAAATCCTCACCCGCAGCCGCGCCGAAGCCCCGGAGCTTGCCGCCGATCTGGAGCGGCAGGTGGATGAGGTGGCGCGGCATTTGCGGGATACGTTGAATACGTGGCCCGAGGCCGTCATCGCGGATTACCGCTATGGGTTCATTTCTTCGCTGCTGCGGGACGGCGTGCTGGTCCGGCTTCAGGATATGCACGCGCGCATCCAGTTCTCGGACCGCATGGACAAGGTGCTGACGCATCCGTTCATGGGCCCGGCGATCATGCTCGGCGTGCTCTATCTGCTTTATACCGTTACCTTCACCATTGGGGAGATCCCGATGGGCTGGGTGGAACAAGGGTTTGCCCTGCTGCGCGAAGGCGCGGACGCCGTGCTCCCCGACGGCCAGCTCAAGTCGCTGGTGCTTTCGGGCATCATCGACGGCGTGGGCGGCGTCATGAGCTTTGTCCCGCTCATCATGCTGATATTCCTTCAAATCGCCTTTCTTGAAGATACCGGGTACATGGCGCGCATGGCCTACATGCTCGACCGTATTTTCCGTATTTTCGGGCTGCACGGCTGTTCGGTGATGCCGTTCATCGTGGGCGGAGGCATTGCTGGCGGCTGTGCCGTGCCCGGCGTGCTGGCGGCCCGCACCCTGCGGAGCCCCCGCGAAAAGATAGCGACGCTGTTGACCGTGCCCTTTATGGCCTGTGGGGCCAAACTTCCGGTTTTCATCCTTTTTTCCGGCGTCTTCTTCCCCGGTCATGAGGCGGCGGTCATGTTCGGCCTGACCCTCACCGGCTGGGTGGTGGCCCTGCTCACGGCGCGGCTGCTGCGCTCGACGATTATCCGTGGGCCGTCCACGCCGTTCGTCATGGAGCTTCCGCCCTATCGCCTGCCCACAATGCTCGGGCTGGCGATTCATACGGGCGAGCGCACGTTCGAGTATCTGAAGAAGGCCGGTACGGTCATCCTCGCCATTTCCATCATCCTGTGGGCGGCTATGGCGTATCCGCAGCTGCCGCTGGACACGCGGGCGCATTTCGCGGGCGAGCAGCAGACCATCGAAGCGAACCTTGAGGCGGCGAAGGCTTCGGGCGGCGATGTGGCCGCTCTTGAAGAGCAGCTTACGGCCTTGCACGGCGAGCGCGCGGAGCGGGCACTTCAACACTCGTTTGCAGGCCGCCTCGGCATGGCGCTGGAACCGTTGACCCGTCCCGCCGGGTTTGACTGGCGCACGGACATCGCGTTGGTGGGCGGTTTCGCGGCGAAGGAAGTCATCGTCGCCACGCTCGGCACGGCCTATTCCCTCGGCGACATCGATCCCGAAGATCCCACGCCGCTGGCGCAGCAGATCCGCAACGACGGGCGCTGGACGCCCGCCACCGCCTTGGCTCTGCTGGTGTTTGTGCTGCTGTACGCGCCCTGTCTGGTGACTGTCGCCGCTATCCGGCAGGAGACGGGTTCGTGGGGTTGGCCTGTGTTCAGTATGGTATTCAACACGCTGATCGCGTTTGGGGCCGCCGTTGCCGTGCGGCATGTGACGATGTTGTTTCTATAGGTGAAATAAAGAGAGAGGGGAGATTTTTTCGAAAAAGAGAGGTACACCCGAAACTCTTTCCCTTTTTTCACGATACATCTCCGTGTGTTGATATAAGAGCCTCTTTATTGGTTGTTTTTGTTTTGCTGATTCAAAAATGAAAATCCCCAGAGTGGGGAAGCTGATCTCTCAAGAAAACGGATAAGGGAGCATTCGTAGAAATGCTCCCTTATTTTGTAAAAAGAGCGTATTGAGTTTACATCATTGTTGCGAGTGTATAGACCTTCGCCGAAGGTATGTTTTTCTTTTTTCGGGAAGGTACTCTTTTTACGTCACCGGACAGTTTGCTTTATGCAACTATATATTGTTGAATAAAGTGGTATTGTTTTTTGTATGCCGTTTTATTCAGCGCAGCGCCGCTTCTTTGTGAAACCTTCATTAAGAAACAGCTAGGATATTTTGCGAATAGCGCTGTACGCGGATATCGAAGGCCTTTACTTGAATCACGAGGTACTCTATAGATGAAAAAGATTCTATCACGAGCCTCATGCATGTGATTTTTCCGTTCAGGCTTAAGACGTTTTTCAACATTTGTGGATGGAGGTATACGATGCGAAAGGACAGGGGACAGCAGGGCTTCACGCTCATTGAAATCATTTCCGTCTTGGTCATCCTCGGCATTCTCGCCGCTGTGGCCGTTCCGAAGTACTATGATTTGCAGAAAGAGGCCCAAACCAAAGCTGCAATGGCCGTTGTTGCCGAAGTGCAGGCCCGTGTGAACCTGAAGTTCGGGCAGGAAATTTTGCACGGTGGCTCCTGCAGCGAAGCGGTAAAGGCAGCTGAGGGTCTTGTAACCGCCCCTACTGATTTGGGAGGGTGGAATCTGACTACAGGGACCAAAGACAATAATGTTTATACCGTTACCGACGCAATTCCTCCTGGAGGAAGCGATGCCGATAAGGTTACTCTCACTAATGCGAAAATCAGCCTTCCTGATTGCACGCAGGCGACTAAATAATCCTGTTAATCCGTCGTAACATTTTATTATAAATGAAAAAGAGGCGATTCCTTAAGGAATCGCCTCT
>ENA-UERU01001684-UERU01001684.1-human-gut-metagenome-genome-assembly--contig:-NODE-1684-length-10931-cov-5.254653_pt1 | contig 10931 bp, 10 predicted proteins | sample MGYA00242988_ERZ507989 | MGnify/ENA primary metagenome ERZ507989 (study PRJEB26167, sample SAMN06115519) | human gut metagenome | host: Homo sapiens | place: China:Hunan | collected 2015-08-21...
AAACCGACACGATCCAACACTTCTTTTGCCAGACGGGTACGCTCCTTGGCAGCCATCTTTCTATAGAGCAAAGGCAAGTCCACACGCGCCAAAAGTCGTAGACAACGCTGCAATCTCACACCAGAACATCGGCTTCGTTGATACAAAGTCCTGCCATATATTACCACTCAACCGTTTACTCATGCCTATTACCGTGTAAACGATAAAAGCCAGCCACACCGGAATAAGAACCCACCAGAAAGACGTGCAGCCAACCCATAGCTGAGAAGAAAGCAACGTCAATGCCGCCGATCCACAATGAATGCGGTTTATCCAAGCGTCTTTGAAATCAGGAGCCAAACCGACACCAATCAAACCGATACAGGCTGCGATCGCCAGCAACCGCATAGTAAAGGTTGTACTCATTTCCCAAATGACCGGGAATAGGAACATAGCCGTCAGTGCCATGCTTGCCCCAAAGATCAATTTATGATCAAGAGTATAATACGTCGCACTAATTGAGTACGGTACACCTTTTGCCTTTATACAAACTGCTGCCGTATAAACTGCGATAACCAAAAAAGAAATAATTAATAATAACATGATTTTCAAACTTTATTGTTTAACTTTGTTTCCGGAGACCCTCGGTCCCCTAATTTTCTTTTTTTACAGCCTCCAATCTGTGATAGCCTGGAGGCTGTTTTATTATTCTTTCGCCACCGAACATTTTATATCTCCATTTGTTTTAAAAGAAAATACCCAACCTGGGGTTGGCGATTATCAATAATTTTTTCTGAATATACATTTGCTGTCTTTCTGCTGTGACAGCCCAAAGACAGTGTCACTAATTTATTAATACGGCCTTGCAGGCGGAGTGAAGTTTGATGTCCAACGGGCAATATTACTGATGCGAAACTCGTCAATCATACCGTTCAGATACAATCCATAATCTCGATATTTTCCGATCATTAAAGAACTATAGTACCCTGAAACCATCGTTGATGTGAAACCAGACGCATACACTCCATTTACATACACTTTCCAATATCGAGATTGTGACCTGACGATCGCAAGATGAACCCACTGATCCCGTGGCATCGTAAAATAGCATATTGCATCCCCTCGGGTTCCACCATACTGCAATCCAAAGAAAATGCGTCCGTCAGATTCCTCCATTATATCAAAGCTGTAACTTCCATAAGCAACGCCTTTTGACATTATACCGTTTTTCACACCACTTTTCAGTTTAATCCAAAAATCGACGGTATAGTTTGGATATAGGGACTCGTTTATGGCATTCGTTCCACTTATCTTTACATACCCGTTTCCTGAAAACGAAACGCAATTCTTGAATTTTCCCACTACATAAGACATATTACTACCAACATAAGGCTTGCCTGAGGCTTCATCTTTCAATGATCCATCAAAATGTAGCAACAGCAAAGTATTCCTGTCTACTTTCTTCCGTCCCATCATCGATCTTATCATACCAACCTCCTTTCCGCCGAAAGTCGGTCAGATACTTGAGTTAAGAGGTGTTTACCCCCCCCCCGTTAACATTTGTAAACAATTATTTCTCATGACTTTATCTCCTATTTTTTAGTCGTTAATATCTTGTTTCATCTTTTTCAACGGCAGATCATTCTTCGTAAGCCCAATAGCGGATCAGGACAGTGCCATCACCGCCGTTACCGTAAGTACCACAACCGCCACCACCGTAACCGCCACTTTTTCTATTGCCATTTCCAGTTCCGCATCCTTTGTCGTAATCGGATTCTCCACCCATGCCCCCATTTATATTTCTGTCTGAACCACCACCTCCGGCATTTCGTTTCCCAGTAGGTTCGCCAAAATCGCGGGTTGTATGCCTTTGACCCTTTCCTCCGCCATATAGGGAACCAGCTGGATAGAGAGAGCCATTTTCATTGCGGCTGCCGATTCCGTTAGATCCATCAGAACCCGCTTTAGCCGTATCTGAATCATCTCCTGCTCCGCCACTTCCGCCGTTGCCACCAGTATATGCTCCGGCATTACTTCCGCCTGGATAACCATTACCCGCACCATTTCCGCCATTAGCTCTATAACTTGAATTTAAGAATTGAGAGTATCCACCGTTGGGGGCAACTTCAGAATACCCTCCAATTCCTCCTTTCCCAACTGTTATCGGAATTGACTGACCCGGTGCAACAGAGATAGCATCACCGTCTCTCCATCCGGATGTATCTTTTTTGAAGGTTTTAGTATAGCCGCCACCTCCACCGCTTCCATTATGTCCTGCACCCCCTCCTCCGACAAGAAACACATCAACCTCCCTACATCCTTTAGGTACGATCCAGGTATAATTCCCGGCAGGATAGAACCTCTTGGTGAACAACTGCAACTTCTTCCGTCCCATCATCGACCGTCTCATCTACGCCCTCCTTTCTTACGATAAGAGGTCGTAACTTCTTTATTTAGAGAGCATTTTACCCCCCCCCGTTTAACTTTTAATAACATAACCTGTTTCATTGCTTTACCTCCTGTACAATTGTGGGCAAGTCTTTCAAGTCGTTCGGATAACCTGTAACGGTTGTCAGAATGCAGAGATAGATCACACCGTATTGTTTATAATATTTGTCTTTCTCGAATGCCATACCCTGCACGTATGGAATAGGATCATCAAGCGTGCCTGCGTGCTCATCTTCAACGATCTTATACAGTGAAGCAGTTTCTATGCCCGGTTTCCAGTCGGCTTGCAGCTTGTGCTTTTGTATCACTTCAAACAAAGTGTCGCTTTCTCCTTCCACTACTCGAAGCCGGAAGCCTATTTCAACTTCCTTGCCAAACTCCGCATCTTTCTCACCCCAAATGGGGAATAAGACCTGCATCTCCAACGCTTGGCTGGCTGTGAGAGACACGCTGTTCATCATCGCACGGGCAAAGGTCACTGCCTGCGCTTCCGGGGATTTAGCGATTGCCTTATCTGCTTTAGTTTGCAAGGCTGCCGTTGTTGTATGGATCATTTCAGGATAGCCTTTCACCACGATAGCTTCGACCTCCTCGGCTGTTTGGGCGGCATCGATACGGGATAGCAAGCCGTCTGTCACCTTGCCGCATTGCTCCGAATAGTCCGCTATTTCGTCAAGAGCAACCGTTAAGATATTCGAGGCGTAAAGATGACCGCCTACTTCGACTTCTTCCTGCCGGCCACACTTGTCTTTCAGACGAAGCGTATCACCGGCATAGGCATCCTGTTCGTCGATGTAGTAATGATGGATGTCTTTGTCGTAGATTTCCTGCCGTTTGGCATCACGGGCACGCCAGAGCAATTCTTCCGGAGTCGGTTCAGGTTCTGGAGTGGGCTGCATATGCCAACACTCCAACGGGGTTGCATCCGGATGTTCGTTGTGGTACTGTTCCTGTTCTTCTGAGAGCGGAAGATAAGCCCCAACCTCATAATCGTCTATATCTGTACTTATGAGATAGGAATCAGGAAGTTTTACTTTCGTTTTCCAAAAATTAATGTCTTTATGAATGTATATCATATTGCTATTCTTAATTGTGATAATATAAACAAATTATACCCTGTCCTCCTTTTCCTCCTTTACGTGACAGACTACCACCTCCTCCGCCACCAGCTCCAATGCCACCATTTCCGCCATTCGTAGGATTGCTTGACCCTGAATTTCCACCATTTCCACCTGATTCAAGACCTGCCGCCCCACCACCTGCTCCAGATCCATCCGAACCAGATCCGTTCGAGCCTTTCCCCGAAGTTCCACCTCCTCCAAATAGGCCAATGGGAATAAGTACATTGTTATATTTATATCCTGTACCACCTTGATAAGATTGACTATTTCCACCTTTATAACCGCCCATACCATCTGTATTACTTACACTGTTTCCACCGGTCATTCCTGACGATGAATTTCCATTACCCGACATAGATGCGCCTGAACCACCAGCATAACCGTAAGAACCATTCCAATAACCAGGAGAGCCTCCACCATTATTACAAATCGCGATATCGGAAGATGGGTTTTCTACCAACTTTGATAGAATGGTATATATACTGTCTGGTATTTTAGAGCCATTACCAAGCCCTCTTGCTCCCTCACTATTACCTCTTTGCCCTCCAGCACAGATTATCGTATCCCCGTTTATTTCAAGAGTTGTACTATCCCCATCAGTTTGTGCATTTACAGGCTTTGCAATTTTACAAGTCAAAGTTTTCGGTAGCAAAGAGATTTTCATATTACGAGCAAATGCTATTGTTCCAGAAGCTCCACCGCCACCACTGTTTGTGCCACCTCCGCCGCCACCTCCAACGATTAGCAAATCCACAAACTTATATTTTTTCTCTATTATATAATTCTGTTGGATACCTAAAGGACTTACCAGCTTTACCAATTTAGGCACTGTATTATATAGATTACCTGATATCAATCTACGTTTCATCTCTTCCTGTTTTGAATTATACCCTAACTACTATTATCCCGTGTTCTTTCTTCAAGGATACACCTGTCGGTTTCCCGTTCGGTAACGTTACACTTGATTCCTCGGACTGCCAGCCAGAACCATTAGGGACCGGTTGGTCAAAGTCCGACCCGGAACTGTTCAAGATCGACAGATAGAATTCCTGCATTTCCGGTACGCTGGCGATATCGGCAAAGTTGATCGCTTGCGGGGATTTGCTTGTGTATTTGAAGCGAAGGTTATACGGTGATGACGGAAGAGCCGCCAGAGACTCGACATCGACATACTCTTTCAACCTCAAAGAGTCCGATATCTTCGTTTTCTCTTCATTGCTGTAATTATTGTCGGTATGGACATAAGCAGCGTCCTTGACCGTATGGTCGTCATTCTGTAACTGGGATAGCCTTGTCGGAATCGCCTGCTGGACGTTTGTGATGCTCTGGTTCAGCCCGGCGATGATCCCTTGCAACGTCTGTGTGTCCTCTACGTTGGCAAGGAAAGCGATGATCTCGTTAAATGACTCGATGGCACTCGATGCGTCACCCGAAACGAGCGTGTTGACTTGCTGCTGCAAGGCTGTCAGCGCGTTCCTGATTTCCGTGTCGTCGTAGCTTTCCCCGTCCTGTCCTTCGGCTACCACCCCCGTATCTTCTTCGCCTATTTTCCAATGCTTGGTTTCCGGATCGATCGAAGGAACCGGGGCATCGTTTCCCCGAAGGTTCGGGGTGTCGAACTTACCTTCAGCCGTCGTGATCGTCAGGATATAGGTCGTGGCATCATTCGTTTTAACCGTGACCTTCACCTCCTGCATGACGGCCGGCAGCTGGGCAAACGTATGAACGCCATCAGCCAGCTTCATGTTGAATTTACCGTTTTCCAAACGTTCAAATAACCAGACTGATGCAGGGTAGACGGTTGCGTTATCGGCCCATTCAGCCGTCGTCAGTTCGATCTGTTGATAAATAAATGCACCTTTCTTACTCATTGCTTAAATATCCTTGTTTTATCGTTCGTACTGATTCATTGTAATAATTGGCTCCTGTCAGATAAACATTACCGGGCAAGGCTGTACCGCTGCCGGATTCCTGCCACGAGGCTTTTCCCCCGGCAAGATCATAAAGCCGGTAGAACACATATTCGCCATCTTCCGCTACACGCACATCATCACCGATACGAAAATTGATGGTTGTACCGTCGGTATTGACATAGCTCAATGTATTTTCGTCCGGGATAGCCTCCAACGTCGGGATCTCCGGTTTGTTCTTGATGTAGTTCTTATTGACAGGATCGGTAACGTTCCAGTCGGGTTGCAGTCCACTGATGACTCCTTCGGCGGCTTCGGCTGCACGATTGGCGCGGTCGGCGGCTGTGTTGGCCTTGCCGGTTGCGACTATGGCATCTTCCTTTGCTGCATTAGCAGCCAAAGCAGCCGTATCCGCCAGCCCTGCCTTTTCATTGGCCAGAGTAGCGGCAACATTGGCTGTATTTGCCGCCTTGTCTGCATTTTCTTTTGCCGTGTTTGCGGCCAAAGCTGCATCCGTCGCCGATTTTGTAGCAGTCTCGGCAGAAGCTATGGTATCATCCGCACGCTCTACAGCCGCATTAGCATTTTCAGCGGCAGTTGTAGCCGAGGATGCTGCTTCATTCGCTTTATCCGTTGCGGTATTGGCATTTAATGTTGCCGTGTCAGCCTTTGCTGCTGCATCATTGGCCTTTCCTGCGGCTATATTGGCTTCAACAGTTGCTTTATCTGCTTCTTCCTTTGCCATATTGGCTGAAGCTGCTGCGGTATCGGCATTCTCGGCTGCGGTATTGGCTATACCGGCTTTTTCCTCCGCCAATGCAGTGGCAGCAACAGCCAATTTGGTCGCTGCATCAGCATCTCCGGCAGATTGAGTTGCTTGACCAGCTGCGGCATTTGCTAAAGCTGCGGCATCATTTGCAGCCTTGGTTGCCGCCTCTGCGCTCACTTTTGCGGTGTTTACATTCGATATAGCAGTATTAGCTTCCTCCTTAATTTGGGACATCTGTTCACGAACCTCTTTTGCCGCATCCGTTGCCGGCTTCATAAGTTCGGCCTTATCAGTCTCTGTCAGATCAGAAAAATGCAGTTTCAATTGATCCACTTCTGCTGGCGTCAGATCGGAAAACTTCATTTTCAATTCTTCACGGTCGAAAATATCCACGTATGCACTATCCGGCTCACCTTCGTATTTCATTTGAAGCGTACCGTTCAACTTTCGAAAAACCGGCTTCTCTCCTTTCGGCCCACGAATTTTCTCAATTTCCAACAGATTCTGCCAAGCTCCATTAGCTCCTTGTTTCCAAAGGATGTATTTATCGTTTATCCCTAAAAACGCACTAAGGCCGGGATCGCCCTGTTTACCTTTCATTGCAGAGGGCAAAGCACGCTTAGGTCTCCCACCCTGAATGATCAGGATCATATCATTATCGGTTATTGTTCCGGCTGCCGGAAGCAAATTAGCCCTGATTATTTCAAATTCTTCTGCCATATCAATTGAAAACTATTATTCTACCTTGCTCATCTGCCAATAACCCCAAATCCGGATCTTTCAGCACACGGTAACGAACATCACCGCCGGCATCTATCCAACTCACCACGGGAGCAACAACAGAAATAGTGAATCTTGCTCCTATCCGGTTCTCCTGCCAGACTTCCACAGAAAAGGACGGGCAATCAGTATAGTACACCTGAATGATACCATCCAACGTCTTAATATATAATTCCTGATTTCCTACACCGGATATCTGGCTAAAGAATGCCCGATAATTATTCAGAAACTCTTCCACACTGCCGGCCAACATCCAAAGGGACAGTTTTATTTCCCGATGCAGGGTTTTGATTGTCGAAAGGTCTACCGTACGGCCATCAGTGAACGGCGCCTTAACCGCAGGATATTTCAAGATGTCCTCCTGGTTATCGTCCGATCCTATACCGAAGTCTGCAAAGTCTATCCCATTAATCGCATACTGCCCGCGAAGCCCGATACCGCCGGCCGGAGTTGCCGGATAAATGGCATGATTGTCCTCGACAAAAGAAAGTTCAAACACAGATACGTTCTCCCCTGCATTAAATGGCACAGGCTGTTCGTGAGAAGAGCCGGCATTGAATCGTAAGCGGTTGGTCATACCGGCAATAAGATTGAATTCCCGATAGCCCGGTGCGGACAGATCAGCAACAAACTTTCTATACCCAGACCAGAACTGCTCAAGCGTTTCTGCCTTCATGAGGAATTTCAACTTGACGGTCTTAGGTTCGAACTCCACAACCGAGAGATCGGGATCGATTCCGTCGGCTTCCGCCCAGTTGTTATATTTGACTGCCTTACGTTTGGGGTATTTCAGAAGATCATCAAAAGAACCTTCCAATAATTTACATCCCCATTCAGTATATACGTCTTTTCCGTCTATTGTCATAATACACGTGCTGTATGGTCTTTATGAGTTATTACCTTACCGCCAGCGTTCTTTACGAACACCACGGCATAGTTACTCGCATGGATCTCGGCTTCCGCCCCGTGCATCAGGATCACGTTGTAGCGGCCGATCGTATCAAAATGAAGGATTGCCTTGGAACCGGCCAAGAATACCTTCACCGGATTCGTCAGTTTCACGTCCGTCTCGATATAGATTCCCATGCTTTCGGCCTTCTTGCCCCGGAACTCTCGTAATTGTTCCATAGACGGGAAATTATTCTTCGTGCAGAACTCCGTACCCTGCGGTGTCAGCAGAAGGCGCATAAGCTCTTCTTTGTTTTCCGTGCCATGCAACAACCGGCAGGCACCTAACCGGTTTGCTATCTCAAAAAACTCTTTATCCATAATGCTACATTTTTACTTTTACGTTAATAGTACCTTCCAAGGCATCAACCGTGCCTCTGGTGTTCTCCGATATCTTACCGGCAACCTCTTTGATCTCTTTCGTATTCTCGGCGATCCGATCGGTATTCTTTTCCACTTTATCTGATAGTTCGCGGATGGCCTTCACATCTTCCCAACCTCTGGATTGCATATCATAGATCAGCTTCATTTGTTCCCGGATCGGTTGCATACTGCCGCGGATGTCTTCCAACAGGGCACGGACGGCCCCGGTCTGACCGGCCAACAAGTTTATGCTTTCTTGAGAGGCTTTGGCATGTGCGCCTTTCAGGGTATTTTCGGATATATCTTCTTCTTTCTCCGGCTCTTCCACCTTATCTTTCATTAGGCTATCAGCCCAACCGAACTGCCTGTCAATCTCCTTTTGCAGTTCTTCCGCCATATTATAGATATAATCCTGTTCCCAGCCGGAAAGGACATTGTCGGCATAGAACTCCTTCAGCTTGTCACGAATCTTCTCCATTGCACCGGAAGATTCCGTTGCAGCCTTGATGGATTCTGTGACCATCTGGCGCATCATCTTTTTGACAGTATCCTTTGCCGATTCTGCCCGGTCTTCACCGGAAGCCCACGCTTCGGCTTGTGCGTTAGCGAAGTTGTCAATGGCGGATTTCAGGTCTTCACCGAAGATAGCGTCCACGGCCTTCTCCTTGTTGTCCGCTATGACGTCGTTGATTTCCTCGATTTGTTCCTGCCACTCCTTGATACGGCTGTCATCAGTTTTTTTCTTGTCCTGTTCCTCTCTGATCTGTTGCTGGATAAGGATCTTCTGTTGCTCCAGCAGCTTGTTGTTCTGCTCAATCATTTTGGAAGCATCCTTTGAATAGGCCTTCTCGATTGACTTTTCCAACTTACCGTAAGATTTATCCAATGTATCAATTTGATCCTGCAATCGCTGGATACGTTTCTCGTTCTTCTTGTCATGGATTTTGGCGATGGCACCGGCCAAAGAGGTAACTACGCCAATGGCAGCACCGGCAGACGCACCAATCGGTCCGAACATGGAACCGGCTTTCGCACCGTTCATTGCAGAACTTACAGTGTCCATAGCCACACTGAAACCTTCAGCTATCCCACCGAATACACCACCAAACGAATCTCCGAGCTTCGAAAACGTGTCAGAGAGGAACTGTCCGGTCTGCATAATTTCACTCATGCCCTCTTCTATTTCTGCCAAACCTTCTTTTAACTTCCTGGCATCACTTTCAGAGATAAAGACTTTTTTCAGGCCATTTGAAACTTTATTAAAAGAGGTTTCCATTTGGTCGGCTTCACGACGAACATTGGCTATTTCATCTTTAATTGCTTTTAGCTGCTCCGGCGATTTACGAAGTATATCAAATTGTTCTTCGGTAATACCAAAGGAATTATCAGATGAATATTCCCCTCGTTCCAAGAATGCCAAGAAGTTTTCCGCTTCGCTCGCGATAGCACGAATATCAGAGATATTTTTTTTACTCATATCATCAAACAGCCGGGTGATGATGGAGGTGCTCTTTTGGGCTTCATTATCCACGTCCGCCAGCTCTTTCTTCATACCTTCTGCAAGGGAAAGCCGTTCACCTTCTGTTGTGGCCCTTGCTATCTTCTCATTATAAAGCTCCGTGATAGCCTGACGCTTTTCCAAATATGAACCATATTCTTTCAGGTATTCGTTCATGGCGCGTTTCTCTTCCTCCAGTTGTTCCTTATTCACATTGGAGGTCGATTGCTCTCGTTTAACGTATGAATTGACCAAAGCGGTATGAATCTCGACCGTCTGCTCTTTGCTTAGTTTGCCGCCTTGCGCGTCTTTCCACTCTTTCTCTTTGGCGAGTATGGCTGCAATCTCATTGTCATAATCGAGGTTTATCTGGGCGATCTTCTTGTCGGAACCTTCTTTCATCAGGTCAATTTCGGATTGCTGGTTTTGACGACGGAGGGATAAAAGTTCGTTATGAATCGTTTTTTGCTGTTTGAGTTGCTTATCCGCCTCTTTCTTTTCTTGTTTTTCGCGCTTGGTCGAATCAGAATATTTGTCTATTTGCGTTTGCGCCTCTTGTATCTGTTTTGTATACTTGCTCCAATCTTCAGAGTTCTTTTTTGATACATCCAAGGCATTACGAGCAGCTTCTGCATCCTGTTTCTGCTTCTCCCAATAGGATTTATTCTGTACAACAGAGATACTATTCCTCGTTAATGAATTGATCTTTCCTGTTGTCTCATCTATCTGCTTATTCAAAGCATCAAGCCTGATACTACTAATGATATCAGGAACACCCACCCACACAGAAGCTATATCCTCTGATTCCGTCAAAGTTTTATCAAGTTCATCCCTTTCCTCGATAAGTTTTCTTTTCACATCCTCATAATGCTTAACCTTCTCTTCAACAGGAGTGTTAGCCTCCCATTGGGCTTCTTTTATTTTATCTATTTCTTCCTTATGGAGTTTTGCAAGATTATTAGCAGTATCAAGTTGCTTATTAAGTCGTTCTACATCATGAATCCATGAATTACCAGATTTATTGTACGGAGAAGATTCTGTCTCTTGTATTTTCTTTTTAAGGTCCTCTATTCTTTTCAGATCAGCCTCATAAGCCTTAACCGCATTGTCTATTT
>ENA-UERU01001695-UERU01001695.1-human-gut-metagenome-genome-assembly--contig:-NODE-1695-length-10870-cov-3.304549_pt1 | contig 10870 bp, 6 predicted proteins | sample MGYA00242988_ERZ507989 | MGnify/ENA primary metagenome ERZ507989 (study PRJEB26167, sample SAMN06115519) | human gut metagenome | host: Homo sapiens | place: China:Hunan | collected 2015-08-21 | study...
CTGGTGCATCTCGCGCCAGTTATGGTGGGGCCAGCGCATCCCGGCCTGGTACCTGCCCCAAGGCGGCTTCGTAGTGGCCCCGACGGCTGGGGAGGCGCTCGAAAAGGCGCGTGCGAAAACCGGCGACGCCTCGTTGCAGCCGTCCGACCTCAGACAGGACGACGACGTGCTGGACACGTGGTTCTCGTCGTGGCTGTGGCCGATTTCGGTCTTCGACGGCATCCGCAACCCCGGCAACAGGGAGATCAGCTACTACTACCCCACCAACGACCTGGTGACGGGCCCCGACATCATCTTCTTCTGGGTGGCGCGCATGATCATGGCGGGTTACGAATACCGCGGCGAAAAACCTTTCGGAAACGTCTATTTCACGGGCATCGTCCGCGACAAGATCGGCCGCAAGATGTCCAAGCAGCTGGGCAACTCGCCCGACCCGCTCGACCTGATCGCCAAATACGGCGCCGACGGTATGCGCATGGCGATGCTCATCTCCTCGTCGGCAGGCAACGACGTGATGTTCGACGAGGCGCTCTGCGAACAGGGACGCAACTTCGGCAACAAGATATGGAACGCCTACCGCCTGGTGAACGGCTGGTCGGCGGACGGCAATGCCGCACAGGACGAGAACAACCGTCTGGCGGTCGCATGGTTCCGCCAGACGCTCGGCGTCGCTTTGCGCCAGATCGCCGACGATTTCGGTTGCTACCGCATTTCGGAGGCGTTCAAGACGACCTACAAGCTCTTCTGGGACGATTTCAGCGGCCTGTACCTCGAGATGGTGAAACCCGCCTACGGGCAGCCGATCGACGCGCCGACGTTCGAAGCCACGCGCACGTTCTTCGACTCCCTGATGCGCGTGCTGCACCCCTTCATGCCCTTCGTGACGGAAGAGATCTGGCAAGACCTCGCCCCGCGCAAAGAAGGCGAGTCGATCACCGTCGCCCCGATGCCCCAGCCAGACGAAATCGACGGACAGTTGCTGGCGCGGTTCGAGCTGGCCAGGGAGGTGATCTCCTCGGTGCGTAACGTCCGCAACCAGAAGAACCTGCCGCAGAAGGAAGCGCTGACGCTCAAGGTGATCGCCGACGAAAACTACCCGGCCGAGTACGCCCCCGTGATGCGGAAAATGGCCAACCTGACGGCCATCGAGACGGTGACGGAGAAAGACCCGGCGGCCGCAGCGTTCATCGTCAAGACGACGCAGTACTTCGTGCCGATGGCGGGCAAAATCGACGCCGAAGCGGAACGACGCAAACTGACGGACGAACTGTCCTACCAGGAAGGGTTCCTCGCGAGCGTAATGAAAAAGCTCTCGAACGAGCGTTTCATGCAGTCGGCCCCCGAGAAGGTGGTGGCCAACGAGCGCGCCAAGCAGGCCGACGCCGAGGCCAAGATCGCGGCCATCAAGGCGCAACTGGAAGCCCTTTCGTAAAAAGGACGGACATGCCTTGTCCCGAATTCCTGCGGGGTTCGGGACAGGTACTTTCCACCGCGGCCATGCCGCAGACGAACCATACCCGCACCGCAGGGCCGGGTTTAACGACAACACGATTTGCCGACAATCACCATATATACCGACGGCTCGGCGCTCGGGAACCCCGGGCCGGGAGGCTACGGCGCGGTACTCCTTTCGGGACAGCACCGCAAGGAGCTGTCGCAGGGATTCCGCCTGACGACCAACAACCGCATGGAGCTCATGGCTGTCTGCGTGGCACTCGAGGCGCTCAAGTTCGACGGGTCGGACGTCACCGTGTACTCCGATTCGAAATACGTCGTGGACGCCGTGACGAAAGGCTGGCTCTTCAGCTGGGTGAAAAAGCGGTTCGCCGGTAAGAAAAACCCCGACCTGTGGATGCGCTTCCTGCGCGTGTACCGGCATCACAACGTCCGCTTCGTCTGGGTCAAGGGGCATGCCGACACCGTGGAGAACAATCGCTGCGACCAACTGGCGGTCGCTGCCGCCAACGACAAGGCGCATTTACTGGAAGATACGGGTTACGAACCCTGAAAAGGGGCGGACAGCATGTCTGCCCCTTCGTTTTTTTCGGTTCTAAACTCCCCGGAACTTCGCACTTTTAAGCCGGGAATTCCGAATTTCACATTATTATTCCTATCTTTGTCACGATTATCACATAAACTGCAAATAATCCGCCCGTAATGTTTAAAATATACATGAGGCTTCTGGGTTTCGCCCGACCCATCCGCAAATACGCCATCCCCTATTTCTTCTACTCGCTCTTCTACGCACTGTTCAATTCGCTCACGTTCCTGCTGATCATGCCGATCCTCAAGACGATGTTCGATGCGGATTACACGTTCGTATACGTGGAGAAACTCCCCCCGCTGGCGTTCAACCAGGAATACCTGACGGCGCTGTTCAACTTCACCTATTCGCACCTGTTCAACGAATACAACCCCGAAAACGTCCTGCTGCTGCTGGCCATCGTCACCATCTTCGTGAGCCTGCTGAGCAACCTGTTCCGCTACATGGGCGCATGGACGGTCGAGAACATGCGCACGCGCACCCTGCAGCGCATGCGCAACGAGATGTTCTCCAAAGTCGTGGACATGAACGTGGGCTATTTCAGCGACCAGCGCAAGGGCGACATCATCTCGAAAATCACCTCGGACGTCGGCGTGGTGCAGTTCTGCATCACCAACACCTTGCAGGTGGCTTTCCGCGAACCGTTCCTCATCATCGGCTATACGGTCATGATGGTCGCCATCTCGTGGGAGCTGGCACTCTTCTCGGTGCTTTTCCTGCCCGTCGTGGCACTGATCATCGGCAGCATCGTCAAGCGCCTGCGCCATCCCGCACGCACAAGCCAGCAGCGCATGGGCGAACTGGTCTCGACACTCGACGAATCGCTCTCGGGCATCAAGGTCATCAAGAGCTACAATGCCACGGGCTACGTCAAGCAGAAGTTCTACGACCTGAGCGAAGACCTGGCGCGGCTGACCCTTTCGATGGCCCGCCGCCAGCAGCTGGCTTCGCCGATGAGCGAATTCCTGGGCATCTCGGCCGTAGGCGTCATCCTGGTATTCGGAGGTTCGCTCGTATTCAAGGACGCGCTCAGCCCCGAAGGCTTCATCGCCTTCATCGCCATGTTCTCGCAGATAACGCGCCCGGTGCGCACGTTCATCGACCAGTTCTCCAACATCAACCAGGGTATCGCCGCCGGCGAACGCATCTTCTCGATCATCGACGCCCAGAGCGAAATCCAGGACAAGCCCGGGGCGATCGAACTCGACGGGCTGAAAGACAAGATCGAATTCCGGGACATCCACTTCTCGTACGACGGCAGCCGCGAGGTGATCGAAGGCATCTCGTTCGAGATCAAGCGCGGCGAGACCGTGGCCCTGGTAGGCCCTTCGGGCGGAGGCAAGTCGACCCTCAGCGAACTCATACCGCGTTTCTACGACGTGAAGGCGGGCGACATCCTGATCGACGGGGTCTCGGTGCGCGACTACACGCAGGACAGCCTGCGCGCCCACATGAGCGTCGTGGCACAGGACACCGTGCTTTTCAACGACACCATCGAAGGCAACATCGCCATGGGCAAGGCCGGGGCCACGCACGACGAGATCGTCGAGGCGGCCCGGATCGCCAATGCCGACTGCTTCATACAGGAAGCACCCGAAGGCTACCAGACCAACATCGGCGACCGGGGCGTCAAACTCTCGGGAGGCCAGCGCCAGCGGCTTTCGATCGCACGCGCCGTGCTGAAAAACCCCGAGATACTGATCCTCGACGAGGCCACCTCGGCCCTCGACACGGAGAGCGAAAAACTCGTGCAGGATGCCCTCAACAAGCTGCTCGTCGGCCGCACATCGGTGGTTATCGCCCACCGCCTGTCGACGATTCACAACGCCGACAAGATCATCGTCGTCGACCACGGCCGCGTGGCCGAGCAGGGCACCCACACCGAACTGCTCGCCAAGGGCGGCATCTACGCCAAGCTGATCGAATTGCAGTCGTTCGACTAAAAATGCCGGCATGTACCGATGAGAGGCGAGAAGGAGAAGATGCTGGCGGGCGAATGGTTCGACCCGCATGACGCGGAGCTGACGGCCGACCGCGACCGTGCCACGCGCCTGATGCATCGCCTCAACGTCGAATGCTGCGGCCACGGCGACGACTACCGCACCACACTCGGGGAATTGTGCCCCAACGTCCGCGGGTTCATCCGCGAACCTTTCCACTGCGACTACGGCTACAACATCCACATGGGCGAAGGTTCCTTCGTCAATTTCGACTGCGTTTTCCTCGACCTGGCACCGATACGCATCGGCTGCGGGACGCTCATAGGCCCCAAAGTGCAGCTGCTCACGGCGCACCATCCGTTCGACGCCGCGACACGCGGGACGGCCCTCGAAGCAGGCAAGCCCATCGTCATCGGCGACCACTGCTGGCTGGGCGGCGGAGTGATCGTATGCCCGGGCGTCACGATCGGCGACAGGGCGGTCGTCGGGGCCGGGTCGGTCGTCACACGAGATATCCCCGCGGATTCGGTCGCAGCAGGCAACCCTGCACGTATCATCCGCCCGCTCTAAATATCCCCAGACATCCCATTGCACCATGTTCACACCCGACACCCCTAATTTCCAATCCCTGATGCTCATGCTGGACGCCGCCCACATGGGTTGGTGGAAAGCGGATTTCCAGGCCGGCGAACTGCATGTCTCCGAATATATTGCCAAGCTGCTGGGGCTCGACGGCGACAAAGTCCGGATCGGGCAACTGACACACCTGGTTCGCGAAGACTACCGGATGCCGATCCACAACGAATTCATGGCGCTCAAGGTCGACAGCAAATTCGACAGGACGTTCCCGATCGAACTTCCCGAGGGCGAAGTCTGGCTCCACGCCCAGCTCGTCGGACGGCAGACCGACCCCGCAACGGGTACGCACCTTTTCGGCTACATGCAGCGCGTCCCCGTGCACGACCGGCGCGAAGCAGAAATCCTGACGCTCGAAAACAACTACCACACGGTCGTAAAGGAAAACAAGCATATGGACGTGCTGCTCGACCACCTGCCGATCGGATATTTCCGCATCCGGCTGCTTTACGACAGCGACGGACGCGCCATCGACTACCTTTTTCTCTCGGTCAACCGCGCGGCGCAGCAAATCGTGGGGATAGAACCGGACGCATATATAGGCAAGACGGCACGCGAGACCGGGCACCCCGTCGATGCCCATATCGACAAACTCGCGCACATCCGCCTCGGCAATTACAAGACCGACGAATGGTTCGCAAAAAAAACCAGGCGCCATTGCCGCAGTTTCCTGTACAATACGCCCAACGACGGAAGCGAGATTGTGATCCTGATCCTCGACATCACCGACGCCATAACGGCACACAAGGCACTGGACGAGCAGGAAAAACTGCTGCGCAACATCATCCAGAACGCCCCCGTCGGCATCGAGATCTACAACGACCGGGGACGGCTCATCGACATCAACACCTGCGACCTGGAGATGTTCGGGGTGAAAGATCCGGGCAAAATACGCGGGCTCAACCTGTTCGACAACCCTAATTTCCCGGAGGAGACGAAAATCCGCATCTAGCACGGCGAAAGTGCGGATTTCACCGCCCGTTACGAATTCGGAAAACTCGGCGGCTACTACGAAAGCACGCGCCCGGGGCATTTCGACTGGACGGGGCGCATACGCTGCCTGTACGACGACCGGGGCGAACTCACCCACTACCTGCTCATCAATATCGACAACACCGAGTTGCGGAAGATCCAGAACCGGGTTTCGGAGTTCGAAGCCCTGTTCCGCATCATCTCCGAATATGCCCAGGTAGGATATGCCAACTACAACCTCTACAACAAAGAGGGCTATGCGCAAAACGTATGGCTGCGCAACTACGGGGAGGCCGACTCGGCGCAGATCGTCGACGTGATCGGCAAATACCGCCACATCCACCCCGAAGACCGCAAGCCCCTGCTCGACCTGCTGACCCGCTTCTCCGCGGGTGAAGTGCAGTCGGCAACGGCCATCTGCCGCGTGCAGCACGACGACGGACGGAAAACATGGATCAAAACCCACCTCATCTGCCGGGACTACCGCCCCGGCGAACAGGTCATCGACATGCTGGGGATCAATTACGACATCACGGCACTCAAGCAGACCGAACAGGAGCTGATCGCCGCCAAGGAGCGCGCCGAAGAGTCCAACAAGCTCAAATCGGCCTTCCTGGCCAACATGAGCCACGAAATTCGCACGCCGCTCAACGCGATCGTAGGCTTTTCGGAACTGATGGCTACGGAGGCCGATCCCGACCAGCGCAAAGAATTCGCCGACCTGATCCTGGTAAATAACACCCTGTTGTTGCAAATCATCTCCGACGTACTCGACCTGGCCCGGATCGAATCGGGACGCATAGAGATCGTCCGTACGAAATTCGACGCCCGCGATTTATGCCGCGAGGTGGCCGAGACATTCCGCCTGCAAGTCGCCGAAGGGGTCGTCCTGCGGCTGGAAGACAGCCTGCCCCGGCTCCAGCTCGAGGATTACAAGCAGGGACTGCACCAGATACTCGGCAATTTCGTACGCAATGCCGTGAAATTCACGACAAAAGGTTCGATAACGATCGGGTTCTCGCAACGCCCCGGATGGGTACGGTTCTACGTCCGCGATACGGGCATCGGCATCCCCGAGGAGGAACGCGCCAAGATTTTCGACCGGTTCTACAAGGTCGACACCTTCACGCAGGGCACCGGGCTCGGGCTGCCGATCTGCAAGAACATCGCCGAACAGCTCGGCGGCCGTATCGGCGTCGATTCCGCCGTCGGCGCGGGGTCGTGCTTCTGGGTCGAAATCCCGGCCGGAAAATAGCCCGCTCCGGGCAGATGCCGCCACGGACGGAATAGGTGCAATTTTGCACGCTTTTCAAATCTTTTTTATATCTTTGCAAGTTGTCGGAAAAAGAGGAATCTTTCCGGCACTTCCGGCCATGCCGGCGTACGACCCCGAACGAAATAAAAAACACATATACCATGAAATTCAATGAGTATAAAGGCCTCGACCTGGCCCAGATAGCCGCCGACGTGCTCGGCGAATGGGACGCCCGCGACACATTCCACAAGAGCATCACCACGCGCGAGGGGCACCCCGCGTTCGTATTCTACGAAGGCCCCCCGTCGGCCAACGGGATGCCCGGCATCCACCATGTCATGGCCCGCACGATCAAGGACGTCTTTTGCCGCTACAAGACACAGCAAGGGTATCTCGTGCACCGCAAGGCGGGCTGGGACACGCACGGGCTTCCCGTGGAGCTGGGCGTCGAAAAGAAGCTCGGCATCACCAAGGAAGACATCGGCAGGAAGATTTCGATCGAGGAGTACAACCGCACCTGCCGCGAGGCCGTCATGGAGTTCACGGGGGCATGGGAAGACCTGACCCGCAAGATGGGGTACTGGGTCAACATGGACGATCCGTACATCACCTACGACAACAAATACATCGAGACCCTGTGGTGGCTGCTCAAACAGCTTTTCGACAAGGGGCTGCTCTATAAGGGCTATACGATCCAGCCCTACTCGCCGGCTGCGGGCACGGGGCTTTCGACGCACGAGCTGAACCAGCCGGGCTGCTACCGCGACGTGAAGGACACGACGTGCACGGCGCAGTTCAGGATCATCCGCGACGCGAAAAGCGAAAAGCTCTTCGGCGACGCCGAAGGGCCGCTCTATTTCCTGGCGTGGACGACCACGCCGTGGACCTTGCCTTCGAACACCGCGCTGGCCGTAGGCCCCGCGATCGAATACGTGAAGGTCAAATGCCGCAACCCCTATACCGACGAACCCCAGACGGTCATCCTCGCCAAGGACCTCGTCGCATCGTACTTCACCAAGAAGATTGAGGGAAGCTACCAGATCACGGGCGAAAGCTGGATGGGGCCCGAACTGGAGGGGATCCGTTACGAGCAGCTGATCCCCTGGGTAAAGCCGACGGGCGACGCGTTCCGCGTGATCGTGGGCGACTACGTGACCACATCGGACGGTACGGGCATCGTGCACATCGCACCGACGTTCGGCGCCGACGACGACCGTGTGGCCAAGGCCGCAGGCATCGCCCCGCTGTTCATGGTCGACAAAGCCGGCAAAAACCAGCCGATGGTCGACAAGCAGGGCAAGTTCTTCGTACTCGAAGACCTCGACCCGGAATTCGTAAAAAACAACATCGACGTCGAAAAATACAAGGAGTATGCGGGCCGCTACGTCAAGAACGCCTACGACCCGGAGATCGCCTGCGATGTCGAGACAACGCTCGACATCGACCTGGCCGTGATGCTGAAAGCCCAGAACAAGGCATTCAAGATCGAAAAGCCTACCCACTCCCACCCCCACGCCTGGCGTACGGCCAACCCGACGCCCTCATACCCGCTCGACCCGTGGTTCATCCGCACCACGGCGCTGCGCGAGCGGATGATCGAGCTGAACAAGACGATCCGATGGAAACCCGAATCGACCGGGACAGGCCGTTTCGGCAAATGGCTCGAAGGGCTGGTGGACTGGAACCTTTCGCGCTCGCGCTTCTGGGGCACACCGCTGCCGGTATGGGCTACGGAGGATTATTCGGAACTGAAGTGCATCGGTTCGATCAGGGAGCTGATGGATGAGATCGAAAAGTCGATCGCCGCGGGCTTCATGAAGGAGAACCCCTACAAGAATTTCAAGGTCGGCGACATGTCGAAGGAGAACTACTCGACCCGCAATATCGACCTGCACCGCCCCTATGTGGACAATATCGTACTCGTGTCGTCGAAAGGCGAGCCGATGAAGCGCGAAAGCGACCTGATCGACGTGTGGTTCGACTCGGGTGCCATGCCGTACGCGCAGCTGCACTATCCGTTCGAGAACGGCGGCGACTATTTCAAGTCGGTCTACCCGGCCGATTTCATCGCCGAGGGCGTCGACCAGACGCGCGGCTGGTTCTTCACGCTGCATGCCATCGCCTCGATGCTCTTCGACTCGGTAGCCTTTAAAAACATTATTTCGAACGGGCTGGTGCTGGACAAGAACGGCAACAAGATGTCGAAGCGCCTGGGCAACGGCGTCGACCCGTTCGAGGTTCTCGCAACCTACGGGGCCGACGCCACGCGCTGGTATATGATCTCCAACTCGCAGCCGTGGGACAACCTCAAATTCGACCGGGACGGCGTGGACGAAGTACGCCGCAAGTTCTTCGGGACGCTCTATAACACCTACTCGTTCTTCGCGCTCTACGCCAATGTGGACGGATTTACGGGCAAGGAGCCGGAAGTTCCCGTCGAAAAGCGCCCGGAGATCGACCGCTGGATCATTTCGTTGCTCAATACGCTCGTCAAGGAAGTAACCCGCTCGCTCGAGGATTACGACCCGACCCCGGCGGCACGCGCCATCCAGGAGTTCGTGGGAGAAAACCTCTCGAACTGGTACGTGCGCCTGAACCGCAAGCGTTTCTGGGGCGGCGGTATGAACGACGACAAACTGGCAGCCTACCAGACGCTCTACACCTGCCTGGAGACCGTTTCGATGCTCGCGGCACCGTTCGCACCTTTCATCACCGACCGTATCTTCCGCGACCTGAATGCCGTCAGCGGCCGCCACGCGGACGAGTCGGTACACCTCTCGACTTTTCCGAAGGCCGACGAAAAGCTGATCGACACCGACCTGGAAGAGATGATGTCCCTGGCACAGCGCGTATCGTCAATGGTGCTCGCCCTGCGCCGCAAAGTGTCGATCAAGGTGCGCCAGCCGCTCACCAAAATCCTCATCCCGGTGCTCGACCCGGCCATGGCACAGCATATCTCGGCCGTAAAGAACCTCATCATGAACGAGGTGAACGTCAAAGAGGTCGAACTGATCGAAGACACTACGGGCATCATCACCAAGCGCATCAAGCCCAACTTCAAGACGCTGGGCCCGCGCTACGGCAAATACATGAAGCAGATCGCCGCCATGACCGCGGAGTTCTCGCAGGAGCGTATCGCCCAGATCGAAGCCGCAGCCCAGACCGTACTCGACCTGGGGGCTGAAAAAATCACCGTAACCCCGGCCGATTTCGAGATCACCTCGGAGGACATGCCGGGATGCCGGGTGGCATCGGAAGGCAAACTTACCGTAGCGCTGGACATTACGCTGACGGAAGAGCTCCGGGCGGAAGGCGTGGCACGCGAGTTGATAAACCGCATCCAAAATATCCGTAAGGACTCGGGATTCGAGGTGACGGACAAGATCCGCGTCGAGATCGAACAGAAGGAGTTCGTGGCCGGCGCGATCGCCAAATATGCCGGATATATCGCATCGCAGACGCTCGCCGTCGAGGTGAAGGCGGCCGCACAGCCCGAGGGAGGCGTGGTCGTGGATTCGGATGTCGACGACGAGCCGATCCGGATCGCCGTAACACGCATCTGACGGGCGGACGAAGGCGGCAAAACCGCTTCGGGAACGGCAAATGCGTCTTGCTGAGAACGATATAAAGGGTGCGTCCGGACGATATCGTATATAACGATATAAAATTTGGTGTTTACGGAAAAATTGTTTAATTTTACATAAAACCAACAAGGAGAAGACGACTATGGCAGACGAAAGAACCAGATACAGCGACGCCGAACTCGAGGAGTTCAAGCAGCTCATCCTGAAAAAGCTTGAGAATGCGCGCGCGGACTATGAGCTGCTGCGCGCCACTATCACCCACACGGCCGATAACGACACGGAGGATACCTCCCCGACGTTCAAAGTCCTCGAAGAGGGCGCAGCGACCCTCTCGAAAGAGGAGAGCGGACGTCTGGCGGCACACCAGATGAAATTCATACGGAACCTGGAGATGGCCCTCGTGCGCATCGAAAATAAGACCTACGGCATCTGCAAGACG